>Ga0265294_10003282_pt1 | contig 20791 bp, 20 predicted proteins | sample MunlanPumphouse3_FD_192504 | JGI IMG/M metagenome (GOLD analysis project Ga0265294, IMG submission 192504) | Groundwater microbial communities from a municipal landfill in Southern Ontario, Canada - Pumphouse #3 | ecosystem: Environmental > Aquatic > Deep subsurface > Groundwater | place...
TATGAGACTTGAAAAAAGTCGTTATCTCTTAGGTCTTGAGGGGTTAGAACCAATCCAGATTAATGCGGAGACAATAGAGCTTTATCGGAAAGCCCAAAAAGCCTTTATCACCGATGCTGTCTTTACTCAAAATGATTCAAATCAGCAAATGGTTTTCTCTGGAAATTTTGGGTTTGCAGTAATCGATACCGCTACTAATAATCTTTCCATGGATGGTGGGGCACGTATTGAAAACCACCAAGACAGGTTCACAATAGTTGCCGATCAACTCACATGGGACAATCAAGAGCGCACTGTCACTGGAGAGCCTGACACTTTAGTAAAAGTGACTATTCGTGAACATGATATACTTGAAGGAACTGGATTCTCTGGTGACTTAAGCACAGCTACTTTCGAATTCTTACAAATGAAAAGAGGGAGACTCAATTATGAATAAGCGCATATGCTTTACCTACCGAGAACGGCTGGTTATCGTACTCACTCTTATCTGTATAGTGACTCTCCCCGCAGCCGAACCCATCACCTTTAAAGGGGGGTATACACGCGCTTCAATGCGAGAAGGACGTGAAACAATTTTGCTTTCGCAAGGAGCAATTGTCTCATCGGGAAATATTCAGTTTGATGCCCAAACTATCGAATTGATTGGACCAAATGCCAGATACTTAGTGGGCACAGGCTCTGTTCGAATTACCGACACCGAAAATAATCTTGTTATTAACTCCACTAGCATCTCTTTTGACCGTGAAACTCAACAATTACTAGTTGACGGTTGGGTTGAAATTCAAGACTTAAAAAATGAAATTATAGCATCGGGAGCTTATCTTTCCTATAATCGAACAGATGGTATCATGAAGTTACAGATAGCTGCAAAACTATTACGCCATACTGAATCAGGTCCCATGGTTTGTCGTGGTGACAGTATTGAGTATAACCGAGAGACAATGAAACTTTCATTGGTGGGAAATTCCTCTATAGATTGGAAAGGTGACACGTACCGAGCCTCTGCAACAACCGTAGATTTAGAGACAGAAGAAATTGAAATGGAAGGAACAATTAAGGGGATTGTTCATGGATAACTCCATCTTACAAGTAGAAAATCTTACTAAACGCTATGGGCGAAAATTAGTGGTTAACGAGGTCTCTCTACAAATGGAATCAGGACAAATTATTGGGCTTCTTGGACCGAATGGAGCTGGTAAAACCACTATGTTTTACATGATTGTGGGATTTATCAAATCTGACAAGGGTAGAATATTCGTTAATAAGCAGGACGTTACAAAACTTCCCATGTTTAAACGATCGCGTTTAGGTCTCTCATATCTTCCTCAAGAACCCTCTATATTTCGGAAATTAACCGTAGAGAATAATCTAAAATTAGTCGTGGAAACCAGAGAAGATCTCACCAAAGCAGAAAAAAACATTACTGTAGAAACTCTTTTAGATGAGTTTGGTATAAGTTCTATTCGCAAACAATTCGGATATACACTTAGTGGAGGAGAGCGGCGTCGAACAGAAATTGCACGAAGCCTCGCCAGCAATCCCCGATTCCTCTTATTAGATGAACCCTTTGCAGGAATTGACCCAAAGGCTGTTTATGAAATAAAACGATTGATCATTGCACTTGCCAATAAAGGAATTGGCGTCCTCCTCACTGACCACAATGTTAGGGACACCTTGGCAATTACCCATGAATCCCATATCATAAACGAAGGTGAAATATTAGCCAGCGGGAAACGAGCAGAACTATTACAGAATGCTGAGGCCCGTAGGATTTACTTTGGCGATGATTTTACTGAAGGTGAAATGGTATGAACCCAAAATTGGGACTGCAACAATCATTAAAACAGCAACTAACCCTCTCTCCCCAACTTATCCAGACATTTGAAATACTGGCAATGTCTACCTTAGAACTGCAACAGAAAATTAAAACAGAAGTCGAGCAGAACCCAGCTCTTGAGATTCCAACTGCTCGGATGCTTTCAATAGAAAAAATCAGTGCACAAGAAAATAAGGCTCGTCCTGAAGATGATTACAGCGACACTACTGTTTATGAACCTTCATATAGAAGTAATATCCGTCTCTCATCGTACTATGATCAGGATTCGGCTGATCGCAACCAACAATTTCTTGAGGGAGCCCTCAGTAAATCACAATCACTACAAGAATATTTATTGCGGCAATTAGGTTGTTTACGTTTAAATGAGCAAGAAAGAGAAATAGGCTCCCTTATAATTAGCAATCTCGACCAGCATGGGTTTCATAAAAACCCGCCCGAAAAACTGGTCAAGAGTGGATCACGTTCTTTACTCAAACAAGTTTTACCTATTGTTCAGAGTTTAGACCCCCCCGGTATTGGAGCACAAGATTTTCGCGAATCATTAATCTTACAAGCAAAAGCGGACAACCTTGCTGATGAAGATTTAAAAATATTTACAGCTCTTGTCTATGATCATCTGGATCAATTGCGGCTAAATAAGACTAAAGAAGTTGCCAAGGATCTTAAAATTGGTGAGGAAACAGTCCTGATACTGTATCAGTATTTAAAAACACTCAACCCGTACCCTGGTTTGCAATATTCAAACACAGAAACACAATATGTCATCCCAGATTTGTTTGTGCGCAAGGTTGATGGGCGCCTACAGCTCCGCTTAAACTCTGAAAATATCCCCACGCTCACTATCGATCCTGAATTTTCTGCACTCACTACTAATCTTCGTAATAAAGAAGACAAAGAGACTTCCGCTTATATTAGCCAAGCCATTAAATCAGCTACACAATTGATTTCCCAAATACAGATGCGTAGTGAGACTATAAAAAAGATTGGCCTTGAACTATTTAAAGTTCAACATGAATTTTTCTTGAAAGGTCCTCGTTATCTTCGTCCCCTAACCTATCGCCAGATTGCCGAAGAGCTCTCCCTCCATGAAACGACTATCAGCCGTGCAGTTCAAGGCAAGTATATCGATACCGATTGGGGCATCATCCCTATTAAAGAGCTCTTTAGCTCCGCATTACAAATGACCACCCCCGGTGATAATGAAATATCAAAAAGAGCCGTAATGGAGATGGTTCAAGATATTATAGCCAACCACACAGGAGAAAAGCCTTTATCAGATCAGAAGATCGCCAACATACTAGGTAATAAAGGTATTAAGATTGCCCGTAGGACGGTCTCTAAATATAGAAAAGCCCTCAATATTGACTCATCCTATGAAAGAATCACTTAACCTCACTTTGCTTCATCTTTATCTTATGCCGATACATTCCAGCATCAGCTGCGGCAAAAGCTTCATCGATGGTGGCATAGGTGCTATTTTTCCCGTAAAACGCTTCACCGTAGGCTAAACTAAGCTTAGTTGCTACATTGATTTGGGTCGCACTATCTGTGGCAATTGTTGTTTTCAAATTCTCATAGTATTCGGTATTGCATGGTTCACAAATTAGAGCAAATTCATCACCTCCAGTACGGTACACTTCACTAATTGCTCCCCCCATTTCTTTAATAAGGCCGCTGCATCCTGTAGTAGCAAATCTCCAGCAGCATGCCCCTTTAAGTCGTTAAGGATTTTAAGATTATTGACATCAAAAACTATAATTCCCACAAAAACATGCTCCCGGTTTACTTTGCGTAATTGCCTCATCCGCTCTTCGAATGCACGACGATTAGCCAAACCAGTTAAATCATCGGTATGAACCAGTGACAATAAATATTCCTCTTTCCCCTTCCGTTCCACATATTTCATGACTGAAACTAAAACTTGTTGCAAAAGAACTGCACCGAAAGTAAGAATACCCAAGTTCAAAACAAGAGCATTTAACAACGTTTTAAAGGGTAAAAGTAATAAGATTAGCTCACCTAAAACAGATAGGAGGAGAAATGCTATTGCAATTAAAAATTGCTTTATTGCAACATTTCCATTGCGGTATGCTTTAATTGAATATCCAACCAATGTGATAAGATACACAAATAGCACAATTGCTGTTGGAGTGAGAAACTCATAATAACTAGTCAATCCAAGTAGTTGGAGAATTGAGATAACAACGAAGGCGAAAGGAAAGATTAATACAATTTGCCCCAATATTTTTGATTCTGGAATATGGTACATCGTAATAACAAAACGAGTTAGGAAATATGGTAGTAAATACATGGCTAAGACCCCAACAACTAAGAGTATGAGTTGGTTGTGCACAATTAACTGGGTCGACATACTCCCTCCAACGATCCAGAGTCCTGCACAAAATTCGATCCCTGCAAAAGCAAGGGCTGTTTGCCGTACCGCTAGATGCCTAACCAAAGTGATAGCCAGAACAACCACGCTGATTGCCGTCAAGAGTATAATCAAGCCAAAAACTAGTGAAAGTCCATCGTATCTGAAAAGATTCACAATTTGGGAAACACGTGAGCCTAGATAGACTGGATAAAATGTATTGCTCGATTTTTCATCATAGCCAATTGTAATAATTTCGAGTTTTTTCCCCTCTGCAATATCATCTAATCGGACAAAATGATTCACATACCCATACAACTTTATCCGCCGCGCATCCACATTGCCATCGTAGCTATAGATTTTTTCACCATCGAATAATACCACAACTGATTTCTGAGCAGTTCGAAACATGAGACTATTTGCGAAGGTTTCTGTTCCTTGAAGGGTGTAGCTTAAGCGCACCTCTTTTCCCTTCAAATTTTCATCATGCAATACGATGGGTATCTGAAAGTCGTTAGCACGCAATTCACCATCAACAAACAAGGACCATCCATTCGTGAGAGCTCGCGCTTCTCTCTCCCAGATCGGCTCAAATGTAATGTTTCCCACATCAAGAAGTGTTAATAAGAGCACTAAAAGAAAAATAACAATCAGGCCAATCTGTAATACCTTTCTTTGGCTGCTCATTGTACCAGTTTAACACGATAATTGTTGTCTTGGAAAATATTCTTTACCACAACTAACTTTGGCTTTCTATTTGACTTTTCATTGTGACAGCCGTATGCTTTTTATAAGACCTAGTCAAGGAGGACTTATGAATTTAGAAATCAAAGGAATTCGTTACAGTGTGAGTGATGCAACTCAAGAGTTTTTCGACAAGAAACTCCAGAAGCTTTCATTTGCTGAAAAATTCATCCACAACTTAACCATTACAGTAACACGAGAAGCTGTGGGGCAAGGGTTCCACCTCGATGGGAAGATTCATTTTTCTTGGGGCTTAATAAAGATGGTCAGTACTGATAGTTACGAACTGTATGAAGGAATTGAGCTCCTAGTCGATAAACTAGAAGCCGTCGCCCGTAAAGAAAAAGGTAAAATTCAAGATTATTAACTGACTACAAGGCAAATACCGTGTAAAAGCATGCCTCAGAGCAATCTGAGGCATTTTATTTCGACTAAAAATAGAAACTACTTAACAAACGCTCACATATCTGTTTATGATATGATATAGTTCAGAAGGAGCAAATATGGTTGAATTCTCCATTCTAGATCTTTTAGACCTCGATTTAAAAGAACATAATCACTTGCAACTCACTTGTATAGCGGGACGTAGTGGTTTATCACGAAAACTCTCAAATTCAAAAATAAGTCGTCCAGGACTTCCTTTGAGTGGTTTCTTTGATGAATTTAGTTATGAAAGCATCCAAATCTTCGGGCGTGGAGAACAACAATACTTAAAAAAGTTAGAATCAGAGAATAATTTGGAGTCATTGGACCGCCTTTTTTCTTATCCTATTCCAACCTGTGTTTTTTGTGATAAGGGCAAACCGAGCCCACGTTTTATTGAAATAGCAGAACGTTCCGGCTGTTCAGTGTTACAAACTGCACTCGGTTCTGCTGATTTCTCGAGGGGGCTTTTCCAGCTCCTCGATGAAGTCTTTGCCCAGACGATCACTATTCATGGTGTCTTAGTAGAAGTATACGGAATAGGAGTTCTAATTACCGGTGACAGTGGTGTTGGTAAAAGCGAAACAGCTTTGGAGCTTATAGAAAGGGGACACCGTTTAATTAGTGATGATACAGTTAAACTACGTAATATAAGCGATACCTATCTCATTGGTAGCGGTGAAAATCCCATGTTAGCCCACCACATGGAGATAAGAGGATTGGGTATTTTAAACCTAGCCAATTTATTTGGTGTTGGTTCTATCCGCGATAAAAAGCAGGTCCAGCTGTTAGTTCACTTAGAGGAATGGGATTCAAATAAGAACTATGACCGGATTGGAGAAGAGATAACGGAGACTTTACTAGGAATTTTAGTACCCAAACTAGAAGTTCCAGTAAAACCTGGTAGGAATGTCCCCATTATTATTGAAACTGCCGCGCGTAACGAACGCCTAAAAAAATTAGGATACTATTCTGCTAAAGAGTTTGACCAAAGTGTCTTAAAATGGCTTGAAAGTGAATCGGCACGAAACTTGTATTATAGCAATGAGGAGACATTTTGATCATGGTCGAAAGAGAAGTTGAGGTTAGAAACCGCGCCGGTATTCATGCACGCCCGGCTGCGATGATTGTCAAAGTAGCCAACAAATTTGTATCCAATCTCTATATGGAAAAAAATAGTATGAAAATAAACGGAAAGTCGATTATGGGTATTATCACCCTCGGTGCAGCTTATAAAAGCCGTTTGACTATCTCGACCGAAGGACCTGATGAGGAAGAAGCGGCTGATGCAATTGAACAACTCTTTCTTAACCGATTTGAAGAATAGGAGCATAGTGTGAAAGTTTTAACCAAAAGACAAGAAGAAGTCCTCGATTTTATCAAGGGATACATCGAAGAAAATTCGTACGCCCCTGCCGTTCGAGACATTGGCAATTATTTTGGCATAACCGTAAAAGCTGCACATGATCATCTTAAGGCTCTGGAAAGGAAAGGTGTTATTCGTTCTTCAGAAGGAATTTCTCGATCTACTGGAGTTATTGGATTCTCTCCAGCCCCCTCCATAGAGACTGTTTCAGTTCCCGTCTTAGGCGCCACTGCTGCAGGAACTCCAATTTTAGCCGAAGAAAACAAAGAATATGATTTACAAATTCCTACTTCTTTAATTCCTGGTAAAGGCCCCTACTTCGCCCTCCATGTTGAAGGAGATAGTATGATTGATGCCGGAATTATGGATGGAGATTTAGCAATTATTCGTCAAACAGGAAATGCCAATAACGGTGAAATTGTGGTTGCGAGAGTTGGCGAAGAAAATCGCGTAACTTTGAAACGCTTTTACTTAACCAATACAGCAATCGAATTACGGCCTGAAAACCCCAAGCACGGCTCTTTGTTTTCTAAAGATGTTACTATTTTAGGAAAATTACAGATGATTATTAGAGATTATGAAAACTAATAAACGCGTATACCTTCTCTTAGGGCCTGAGACTGGAGAAAAAGGAATCCGCTTAAAAGAGATCCGGGCAGAGTTGCAAAAAGAATTTAATTCGGATCCAGAAATCCATCGTTTTTACCCTTTTGAGACCCTCAATGGAGAAATATTCACAGCATTACACAATAACTCTCTATTTTCAGATCATCGTTTAGTGATCCTCAGTCAAGCTGAATCATTACAAGCATCCCAGATTAAAGAGCTTGCATCCTATATTAAAACCCCTATTGAGAGTGCAACACTTGTCATCATTAGCTCAGAAAACTACCTATCGCCTAAACTTTCCGCAGGGGTGCCCAAAAACCAAATAACAATCTTTTGGGAAATGTTTGACAACCGTAAACCTGAATGGCTACGAACCTTGTTTCGCAAATCAGGCTTTGCAATAACTAGTGGAGCAATAGAACTATTATTAGAGCTCATAGAAAACAATACTCAAGAACTACGGATGACTGCAAATCAACTTATGCAATTCATTGCTTCAGAACATATCGACACTGTTACCGAAGAGACTGTAGAACAATACATTCAACATACCCGGCAAGAAAGTGTCTTCTCTTTATTTGAACAGATAGCCTCGGGCACCTACCAACGAGCTCTCGACATCCTACATGCCCTCATCCGTACAGGTAATGGTGAGCCGGTCTCGCTACTCGCTGGTCTAACTTGGCAATTTCGGCGGTTAATCTCATTAGAAGAATTACTCCGGCAAGGAAATTCATGGGAAGAAGCCAGTAAGAAAACTACTGTTATGGGTAAGGATGCGGCTCTACGGCGTAAGAAGGATGCTTTCATTTACCAAACGGCAGTAGAGCGCTATCCACTGCCGCTGAGTTACTCGATTATAGCTCGCATAGCTGAATATGATATCCGGACACGAGAAATGGGAACTGAATTGCAATCCATACTACTGGAACAGCTCATTGGTCTTATTATGATACGCAATGGGCAACAACCCCCTAAATTCTCTACCCTTTCCTTCCTTACAGATGCAAAGTTTTAAGAATCCGCTGCGCCACTGGTAGGGGAACCTGGGCTTGTTTTGCTATTTCCTCAGCTGATGCTGATAAAAGTGCTTCTAAAGTTCCAAAAGTTTGCATTAGACGTTTACTTCTGCTTGGTCCAATTCCCGTAATTGATTCGAGGAGTCTGAAAGTAGCCTCCTTTGAACGTTGTTGCTGATTTAACGAGGTTGCAAAGCGGTGAGCTTCATCGCGGATAGCTTGTAATAGCTGTAAAGCTGGAGAACGCTCCGGAAGCCGTAGAGAGTCGCGCTGATCAGGGAAATAAATATCCTCGTTTTCTTCAGCTAACGCCACCACAGCTAAGGCATCCAGTCCTAAGTCGTACAAGGCCTCACGAGCTACATTTACCTGCCCTTGTCCACCATCAATCAAGATTAAGTCGGGAAGAGGTTGTTTCTCACGCACTTGCCGTGTATAACGCCTTGTGACGGCTTCACGAATAGCGGCATAGTCATCAATCTTGCCATCTAAACTACGGATATTAAACCTGCGATAATTCTTCTTATCGGGGTTACCGTCTTTGAATGTTATAAGGGACGCTACTGTATATTTCCCAGATAGATGAGCAATATCGAATCCTTCTATTCTTTTTGGTAGATTTTCGAGTTCTAAAACTTGCATTAACTCTTCAAGTGCTTCTGGATTTTCTTTACTTCTTAATCGTTTCTCGACATCCCGAGCTGCATTTTCTCCGGCCATCCGCAATACTCGATAATGTTTACCTTCGGTCGGCAAAAAGACTTCAGTGGCTACTGCTAATTCGTTTTTAAAATAGGCTTGGATTAAGGTGGTATCGATTGCATGTGAGACAAAGAGTTGTTGTGGAATATTTCCTCCATCACCATAATATTGGATTAAAAAGTGTAATAACGTTTCTGTCTCATCACCAAATGTTTCTGCACGATAAAGGGCCTTACCCATTAATTTCCCATCACGAATTTGCATAATCGAAACGGTTGCTAAGTGCATACGCATTTCACAAGCCGCATAATCGCGACTTTCTTGTGAAAAATCTTCAACTTGTTGGGCTTGGGTAACTGTTTTTAAGGCTAGTAAGAGATCGCGTTTTTCAGCAGCTACTTCGAATTTCAGCTCTTTAGCAGCTCGTTCCATCTCGTCTTGCACTTGGTGGATTAACTCATCATCCTGACCTGAAAGGAAGGCTCGTACCTTAGCAATATGTTTGGCATACTCCTCTTGGGTTACTAAACCAGCACACGGGCCACAACAACGACCAATGTGATAATAGAGACACGGTGAATAGCGTTTACGTAAGGGGATTCCACACTTGCGTAACACAAACATCTTGTCAATTAATTCTAAGTAACGGTCAAGACTTTTTACATCTGGGTAGGGACCAAAGTACTCAGAGCCATCACGTATTATGCGACGTGTTTTAAAAACTTTTGGAAATGGCTCATTTGTAATGCGGATTAATGGATAACTTTTTCCATCTTTCAAAGATATATTATAGTGAGGGTTATGTTGCTTAATAAGATTATTTTCAAGAACTAACGCCTCATATTCATTCCCCGTTATAATGTATTCAATAGTAACTATCTTACTAACTAAAAATGAGGTTTTAATATCTTTACCACGTAGAAAATATGAAGTAACGCGGTTTCGCAAATCTTTAGCTTTACCAACATATATAATCTTACCTGTACTATCTTTCATGAGATAGACACCAGGAAGATGAGGCAAAGTTTTAGCTTGTTCTTTAGGGCTAAGTTCCATACCTCCTAAGCATACTCTCCGATTGATGAAAATGCAATATTCCCGGTACAATGGTGCTATGGAACAAGAGCTCAAAAAATCATTTCCGTTATTTGCAACGCTCTCCCGGGAAGATCAACAATTCATCGCCACTATCGTCACAGAACGTCAATGCTCCTACCAACAGATACGTTTACTTATTGAACAAGCCACAGATCTCACACTTTGGCAGCAACCCTCTATTTCGGTACTGTGGGACGAAGAGTCTGGAGGTAACCGAGAGGGTAAACCACGCACCAAGGCTATCATTGCTAACTTACTAGCTAAAATAGATTCCTTACGCCAAGCCCCTACTGACTATAATAATTTCTTGGCAAAGCCTATAGCACGGAAAAAAGCTACCCACGTCGTGCTCCAAGAAGATGCTAAATTGTTAGGAAGTTGCCCTTGTCCTATTGCTGGAGAAAAAACCCGTTGTTGCAATCTATTGACGTTAGATGCTGTTAGACAATGTGCTTTTGGTTGTTCTTATTGCTCAATTCAATCTTTTTATCATAAAGATGAGGTGCTATTTGTAAAGAATTTACAAGAACGCTTAGACCAACTTCAATTACCAGAAGGAACTTGGCATATTGGTACGGGGCAATCGTCCGATTCGCTCATGTGGGGTAATGCCTACGGATTACTCGATAGCCTTTCAACTTTCGCCCACCAACATCCAGAGATAGTTCTGGAATTAAAAACAAAATCAGATCGGACCGATTGGATTAATACCATTTCTTTTCCTAGTAATGTAGTAGCAACCTGGTCCCTCAATGCCCCCACTATAATTGAGAAAGAGGAACACTTAACGGCTTCTCTTGGTGAAAGATTAGCTGCAGCTCGCCAAGCTGCTGATGCAGGATTATTGGTGGGATTTCATTTGCATCCTATGGTCCATTTTTCCGGCTGGCAGGATGAATACGGGCTTGTTATCGAAAGTATCCTCAATACATTCTCTCCTAGAGAGGTTATGATGATTTCATTGGGAACTCTCACGTTCACAAAAGAAGTTTTGCGGCAACTGAGATCTTCAAGACGGCCTAGCCGCATTTTACAGATGGAGCTTACCGAAGCTGCAGGGAAATTTTCATACCCCGTAGCTGTAAAAAAGGATCTTTTTTCATTTGCATACAATCAATTTCCCGCAGAATGGAAACAAAAAACAGGACCTTTTTATTATTTATGCATGGAGCTACCCGAATTATGGGAGCCTATTTTTGGTTATGCCTATCCCGACAATGCTTCATTTGAAGCCGATATGAAACTTCGTTACCAACAGAAGATCGAAACGATCAGTAAATAACATATCCAATATAGAGTTGACAACAGCGGCTATCCTCGCGATAATTGACAAAAAAGAGACGATTGTAAGGAAACAATGTATGAAACGAAGAAATGATGCAACCTATGTTGCTAACCTTATCCCCTATAAACGCATTTTTCCCTATATTATGCCTAAACGGACCGATTCCTTAGTTTACCATAAATTTAGTGTTGATTTAACAGAAGGCGTTAAATTTATTAAGCATATGAATCGTACTGATCCAGGGGATCATCAATATCGCGTATTTGAGCTTTTCTTGGCTGCTTTACTGCGTACTATTGTCATGAGACCACATCTTAATCGGTTTCTCATGAACTATGAAACTTGGCAACGCGATGAACTATCATTAAATTTTGTAGTGAAAGAAGATTATACTGACGATGCGCCCGAACATAGCGCTATTTTATATTTCGAACCCACTATGACCTTCCCTGAAATGGCCACTATTATTAACAACACTATTGAAAATTCACGCGCAGGAGGGGACAATGACACAGATGCTGCCATAGAGTTCTTTCTCCGTTTTCCTAAGTGGTTATTGCGCTTCCTCGTCAGTATCATTGGCTTTTTAGATCGCAAAGGAATTGCACCTAAAGCTTTAAGAGATGCTGATGGCTTGCACAGTTCAGCTTTCGTGGCCAATTTAGGTAGCATTAACCTCCTCAGTAGCCCACATCACCATTTATATGAATGGGGTACTACTTCCATTTTTATAACTATGGGTATGCTTCGTCGTAGGCGCATTATCAATGAAGAAGGCGAGCGCTCGTTCATCGATTCGATGGATATTGGTGTAACTTTAGATGAACGTATTGCAGATGGATTCTACTTCATCCGCTCAATCCAAATATTACAAGACTACTTAAACAATCCCCAAAGATTAATGGAACGACCAGACATACCACCACCCACTCCAACCTTAAAAGAGGTCAAGCGTGAAAAAAAAGCCGTGAAAAAAGCACAGCGTAAAAAGAAGAAAGCAGAGCGTAAATTGGCTTAAGCCAACAAATCAGATAAGCCATGGACTTTGTTATTGAATTATTTTTGCCTTTGGCATTGTAGCACGCTTGTTAGTGTTGATTGACTTACGATAGATGATGAACCGATAATTTATAAACTCAGTAGCTAAATTTACCACCATCGTACCTAATAGAACCACATATTCATTAAGACCCAAGTTAACCAATGGATCAACCCACCACGTAGAAAGTGGGGTAAAAATTGCATAATATAGTGCAACTAAAAGCATGGCGCGGGGTACATTTGCTGAGGATTTGAATGTGAACTCGCGATTAAGAGTAAAATTGTATAAAACAGAGAGCGTGAGGGCAAGAAAATAACTTAATCGATTTGGCAAATGGAATACTTCAAAACAGAGGGCAAAGCTAACTATTTGGATAATGCCAGCACTCGCGGAAAAGAGCACAAACTTGATTACTTGCACAATATTCTGTTTCTTAGTTAATCCAGTTTTCATCCATAGCTCCCATTCGATTTTTTAAAGAATACGCCATTATAGCTATTTATTTTTGATTTAGCATAGTAGTAAGCTTTCCACTCATCGTTCTAGGGACACCGATCCCTCCTACCGATACGTAAGAACAATCACTTCCAGATGCACCGGAATTTTTTTGGCGGTGATGTTTAAATTTTAAGAGATATGATTCTCTTGCTTACACTTTTTTCAATGCTCCGCTTCGAATCGAATCGATCAATACGGAAAGTAACAATATAACTCCCTTGATAATGTGCTGCCAGAACGTAGGAACAGCCAACATGGTGAGACCATTAGCGATGGTTGTTAGCATAATTACACCGATAAAGGTTCCCCAAATGCTTCCTTTTCCACCACTTAAGGAGGTTCCTCCTAAAATACAAGCAGAGATTATGGTCATCTCATACCCTTCTCCTGCTATAGGAAGTCCAGCACCTGATTGTGCAGCCATGAGGATGCCAGATATTCCAGCCATCATGCCATTGAGAATATAGACTACCCAAATCATTTTAGAAACATTGATTCCAGAAAGATAGCTGGCTCTTGAGTTACTTCCTGTTGCATATATCTTCCTACCAAACGCTGTGTATTTAGCAATGTACCACATAACTATATAGGCGATTAGCATCAGAATGATGGTGAAAGGAATTGGCCCGATATACCCCCGCCCCATCCATTTAAAATCGTTGTTATTAATGACGATAGAAATTCCATTATTCGATAAATAGGCGATACCTCGAAAGATGGTCATAGTCGAGAGGGTCGTAATTAGTGGATTAATTTTAGCTTTACTCACCATTAAACCATTGAAGGCACCGCAGGCAAGACCCAAAAAGAACGCAAGAAAAATGGCAACAAACATGGGAAGCCCTGCTTTCAAAAGAATTGCACAAACCATCCCAGTCAAGGCCATAATGCTTCCAACTGAGATATCTATACATCCTTGAATCAATGCCAAGGTAGTAGTCGTGGCTGTAATCCCGATAATAGCTGAATAGATGCCAATATTTAGGAAATTCTTAATTGATAGGAAATAGGGAGACAAAATAGTAAAGACAGTTCCAATGAGGAGAAGTGCTAACAACAAGGTCATTTCACTATTATCATACGCACGAAGTTTTTTTAAGATCGATTTTCCAGTGCTTTTCATTTTACATACTCCCAACAGCTAATTTCATAAGAACTTCTTGACTAGCTTTTTCCCGAGAAACCTCGCCAGCTAATCTACCTTCACACATAACCAAAACTCTGTCTGACATTGCTAGAGTCTCTTGCAATTCAGAAGAGATCATAATTATTCCGATCCCTTCCTTGCTTAACCTCTCCATCAAGCCATAAATATCGACTTTTGCCCCTACATCAATCCCTCTGGTTGGATCATTTAAAATCAAAATGGTGGGATTAGTCTCCAGCCATTTCGCGATGACTACTTTCTGTTGATTACCACCGGAAAGACTATCAATTGGCGTCGTTGAACTGGGTGTGCGAATCTTAAGATCTTGAATCCATTTTTGGGTAATCTTTTCTTCTTCTCGTAAATCAAGCCGCAGAAATTTCATTAACTTCTTAATTATGCTAATAGTTGTATTGAATTTTACCGAAGTGCCCCGCAAGAGACCTTCTATTTTTCGTTCGCTCGGAATATAGGCGATGCCGTTTGCGATGGCTTGTTCAGGGGAACTGAAACTAATTTTTTTCCCTTTGATGAGGATTTCTCCGGTTTTCATTGAAATATCACCGAATAAGATTCTGGCTAAATCTGTACGACCAGCTCCCATTAACCCAAATAAACCAAGGATTTCACCTTTGTACAAAGAAAAGTTGACATTTTTGACTTTACCAGCTGACAGGTCTCTCACTTCCAAGAGTTTCTCTCCGGGAGGTAGTTGTACATGTGGATACATCTCATCCAGCGTTCTGCCAACCATATGATTCACTACGACATTTCGATCGGTTTCAGAAGTTTTGAGTATAGCGACACTCTTACCATCCCGCATTACTTGAATTCTGTCAGACACGGAAAATATTTCGTCCATTCGGTGTGATATGTACACGACGCCCACACCAGAGTCGGCAATCTGTCTGACCAATTTCAGCAACCGCTCTGTCTCAATTCGATTGAGGGCTGATGTCGGCTCATCCATTACTAAAACTTTCATATTCGTATCAACCGCTTTTGCAATTTCTACAAGTTGTTGTTGAGCCGTAGACAATGTACTCATCAGGACATTTGGTTGCACTTCATCGGTAATCTTATTTAAGGCATTTTGAGCCCGTTTAGTACTCTCTTTCCAATCGATTTGCTTAAACTTATTTTTAACAGGCAGATTATTAACCAATATGTTTTCTGCTACAGTCAAGGTTTGGAAATTATCTATTTCCTGATAAATAATAGCAACACCCATATCTAAAGATTCTCGCGGAGTATAATTACCCAACTCCTTCCCATCAAACTCAATTAACCCCTCATCACGGAGATAAGCTCCTGAGAGAATTTTCAACAAAGTCGATTTCCCAGCTCCATTTTCCCCGACTAAAGCTAAAACTTCACCCGCATACAATTCAAGGTCAACATCATCAAGAGCTTTAACTCCTGGGAAGCTTTTTGAGATACCTCGCATACGAAGAATTGGATCAGGCATGTCTCCTCCAAGATATAAAAATGTTCATTCTGCATGACCTAAAGTTGCAAGAAAGGCCATATTGGGTTGCGTCACATCTAATCGGCCATATTGAACAACAATACCAATATCACTTCGAATGCGCATGGAATATTGTTCGTTAACTTTCAAATCTACTTTAAGGAAGGATTTGTCTGAAGAACGGAACGATTTTATGCGTCTCGCTGGTATCGTCAGAGGAATATTCTCGACCGGTTCTTTATCCTCATAAAAAATATCAATGAGCACATGTGCATCTACCGGATTTACATTAAGCAACATAAATGATTCATGTCCCACATATGGGCTTTCCTCTGTTGCATGTGGTTCCGGCCGATAACCATCAACAATATACCATGTTTTTTTCCCTGACATATTCCTACCTTCCCGTTTATATTATTTGGTCATAATTAATAATCAAGCCAACGTTTAGGATTCTCTTTCAACATTAAATTAATCTGTGAATCTGTGACTCCAATCTCCTTGAGCATAGGTACGATATGGGTCAAAACATGATCGTAACCCCAACCTCCATAGGCATGTAATGAAGATTTTAAGCAAACATCGCAAGATAGCAATAATTGCTTTTCATAGCCATGGTCCAATAATTTTTTGACTAGATGAATTCGATCTGAATCTGTTACAAAACGGCCCGATCCTTCTTTGATATCCCAATGATCCATGAACATCTCTTTACCAAAGTTGTCAAATTCAATATAGACACCACTATCGAGAAGTTTAAATATATAGTCTTCGCGATTCTCAACATCTACATGACAAATAACTACTCGAGAAATATCAACTTTTTCTTCTTCAATTATTTTCATTGCAGGTAGTCCTTCGACGGACCACGGATTTATATGAACCAAGAGGGGAGCATTTGTTTCTTTTTGTGCTCGGCACGCAGCCCGAAGATTTTTTTCTTCAAACGGCATCATGGTATGACTTATTCCAATTTCGCCAATAATCCCCGCTTTGATATTTGTATAATCAATCCCAACCGTCAATTCATGAACGATCTGGTCTTGAATCTCTGCAATGCTCATTGCTTTTATTTCTTCAGTCTGCGCCGGTTCCACATAATATCCAGCTCCAGCGATTACGTTTAATCCGGTATCGACCGCCATTTTCCTCAACAACTCTGGGTCCCGCCCTAAACCAATCGTGGTGGCATCAACTACCGTATTTCCACCTGCATACTTAAATTCCATCAACTCTGCAGTTTGGGTAGCACGATTTTCCATTATAACGTTGTCTCGTATTAAAAAAGGATTTCTTTTTAACAATCCCAGCACGTCCATAGTTACGGGTCTTTCTCCGATGTTCTTCAGTCCAATTTTATTTGATGGTGAGAAAAACACCGTCATATCAATATAAATATGTTCGTGGGGCGTAACTATCCCGAGTTGTTCAGCCTCTATTGGACCACATACTGTCATTATTGACATCTTCATACCTCTGATGATTCATTAGTTTAAAGCACTATGCCGAAGGTATAGAACAATCGGCATAGTGTACAATTAATTTACTTTTGTCCCCACTGTGCCTGTGGATAGTGTTCTTCAATATTATGTTTGTTAATAAATATGTGATCCATATAAATATTGTCAGGAACAGTTTCCCCTTTTGCCAGCTTAATTGCCGCAGGAACAACATACTCACCATATCTCTCTAAGAAATAAGCAACTCCACCACGCCATGCATTGTCTTTGCCAGTCCGTATTGTTTCATACAGGTTTTCTCGGGTTTGAACAGACATTCCATGATTAACAACAAAACAATCTTTATCTCTGCGAGCCGCTTGGATTGCTGCAAATGCACCTTGTGCACCGATATCATTGATCGAACCAATCAGGATGTTTTTCTTGTCTGGGTTAGATGTTAAAACATCTGCTGTCAGCTGTTGGGCTAGAATTGGGTCATCTTTGTAGTCAACGGTAATTACTTTCACATTTTTTGCACTAGGATTCTTCTCAATTATTCCTTTGACAATTCCACCCATTCGAATCGAAATGATTTCACCACCAGCTGGAGTACTCAGCAATAAAATTAGATCTACTTTTCCACCCCAATTATCTTTTGCCAATTGACCCAAAGATCTTCCTACGATCAGACCAGATTCAACGTTGTTTGCTCCAAAACAAGGAGCTCCTGGTACCGGAATATCTATGGCGATGATAGGAACACCAGCTGCATCACATTTTTCTTTAATTACAGGGTTCACTGCTGAGTCAAGGTTGAATTCAATGAGACAATCTATTCCTTGCAATAGTAAATTGTCAACATTGTTAATCGCCCGTTGCCCATCACCTGCATTATCTACTGCAATAACATCAACACCAAGTTCTGCCGCAACTTTCTTGATATTCTCTCTTACGGGAATCAAGTGCTCCTGTGAATCATCTAATGCGGCATATCCCAAAACAATTTTCTTCTCCGCACCTGCCATTTCGCTTCTACCTTGTGCAAAAACACCGGTCGTTGCAATCAGCACACATAACATAATCAAAACTACCTTTTTCATGCGCTACCTCCTTATGAAAAAGTTCATTCATGGTCTATAACATATAGCCAAACCTCCACCCAATTTACTAAACGTTTGATGTAAACCAGCTCAGTTTAACGTCAAACTTTGGTTAATCTTAGCTCCCCTAATGGGCAAAGTCAAGAAATAATTTATCATTGAAGATGAATTTATCTGGCTTGTTACATGCTCTTTATTTTCATTGATTTTAAGCAATTCGTTTGCTACTATCTATAAAACAATATGAAAAACGTAACCATCAGAGACATCGCCAATAAAGCAGGAGTATCAGAGACTACTGTGTCCCTCTCTTTCCAACCCAATTCAAGAATCAGCCATTCCACTCGGGAAAAAGTACTGCAGATTGCCCAGGATATGCGTTATGTTAGAAATACCGCCGCTCAAAATCTTCGTGGAGGGCGAACAAAAACTATTGGTTTTATTGTCAACGATATTAATAATTCCTTTTACAACACCATGAGCCGCGTAGCTGCAAATATTGCCAATAAACATGGATTTCAGATTATTTATGCTGAAACAGAATGGGATCCGGAAAAAGCTATCGAAGTAACCAAAAATATGCTCGCCAAACGAGTTGAAGGCTTAATGTTGAGCCTTAGTGAAAAAGAAGAGGTTAGTTTAGAACTTATTCGCCATACAAAAACTCCTTTTGTAGTCATTGATACTATTCCTCAATCCTATAAAGGGCCATATGTAATCAACAATGAAATTGCAATTGGTAGGATTGCCGGAGAACATCTAACCAAATTAGGGTGTAAGAAGATTGCTTTTTTTAACGCATCCAAAAAAATGTCTTCCTTCAGTGCATTTACGTTACAGTTACAAGGTCTAAAAATAAGTCTGGATACGGCTGGCATTTTTTTTTCAACTGAAGATGTTTATTATTCGGGACTAACTATGAAGGAAGGAGCTATTGCATTCAGAGATTTGCTAAAAACCAAAGGAAACATCTATGATGGTATTCTCTGCGCCAATGATTATGTCGCATATGGCATTATGGATGAGGCCGAAAGAAATGGCATCTCCATCGGTAAAGATCTGGCGTTGATTGGAATTGATAATCTAGAATTTTCAGCTCTTGATAGAGTTTCATTGACTTCAATTGATATTGATTATCAACTCATGACTTCAATAGCCATAAGCAACCTAATTAACTCAATCGAAAACAACATAGAATCTTCTATTGGGAAAATATTGGAACCTAAACTGATCGAACGCGGTAGTACACAAGATTTTATGAAGTTGTAGATATTTTTACCGATTCAACTATTTCGCAAGGTGGAACGACGCACTTTTAATTCAGCTTTTACCAATGTCTCCAATAATTCTTGATCATCAGGTTTTTTGATAAGGGTATAAAGACGTTTAGCGGCCAATTCTCCAATAATAGAGTCGACCTTGCTCAGTGTTGTCAGAGGCGGGTCAAGAGCTTCAACTATTTCCAAGTCATCAAAACTAGCTACAGCAATATCGCTAGGGATGTGTAAATTATGTTCATTAAGGACCGAGTACATACCAAAAGCCATTAATGAGTTGCCCGCGATTATTCCGTCTAACGTTGAACCGGTTTGTTCTAAAAGTTGTTCTGTCGCTCTTCGTCCACTCTTAATAGTCCAATCTCCATAGACAATATGATTGGAATTGACTTCAAGGCCAACCTCATGCATTGCCTTGAGAAAACCTTCATAACGGCGTCGCCCCGAAGTCTCGGAAAGAGGTCCACTGATGAGTCCAATATTGCGGCATCCTTGATCATAGAGATGCCTTGTAAGTAGATATGAATTGTATTGGTTATCATGTAATACAATATTGGTTCGCAGATTATTAACGACGTTGTCGATAACTACCAAGGGAATATTTTTTTGTTTCAAAATAGTTTTCAAGCGACTCCCCGTTGAACCTACTGTTGCCAAAATTATTCCATCTACTTGCTTGGCTAAAAGACTGTCTAATGATTCAATCTCGGTAGATTTTTGGCCCTCACTAAAACTTATGAGGGTACTATATCCATGCTTTTTAAAATAATTATGAATAGCTATCCCAACCTCGCCAAAGAAAACGTTGGTGAGGTCAGGAACCACAAGCCCAATCGAATAAGAGCGGTTCTGCCGGAGACTTTTTGCTGCAATGTTAGGGACATAGTGATGCTCCTTTGCAATAGAGAGGATAAGCTCTTTTGTCTCTTTCTTGATATCTGGGTAATCATTCATTGCCCGTGAAGCAGTTTTGATTGATACCCCGGCTATCTCTGCTATGTCTTTCAGTGTCACACTAGCCTCCAGAACCACACATTTTTATTTAGATTGAACTAACAAAATTAACAGGGGATTTCGTGTATTTTCCCAATAGGACTGGAAAGTAAGTCACACCCTTTCTCTGTTATTACAATACCGGTCTCCCAACGCATACCATAAGCAGGACCCGAAGCAAACGTATCGACTTGGAAGGTCATGTTCGGCACTAAGGAATACGTCGAGCTGGTCTCCATCCAAGGAGCTTCCACTTCAATCATCCCCGTACCATGACACGGACCATAGACATAATTGTCTTTGCGACCTGCATCAATAAACTTCTGGTAGTAATCGGTAGCTACCTGAGAGGCTGCTACGCCCGCTTTGA
>Ga0265294_10003284_pt1 | contig 20785 bp, 47 predicted proteins | sample MunlanPumphouse3_FD_192504 | JGI IMG/M metagenome (GOLD analysis project Ga0265294, IMG submission 192504) | Groundwater microbial communities from a municipal landfill in Southern Ontario, Canada - Pumphouse #3 | ecosystem: Environmental > Aquatic > Deep subsurface > Groundwater | place...
TTAATAATTTATCTTTTAAATTTTCTTTATTCATATATTTAATTCTTTTAATAATCTTTCTTGGTATTTATGAGGCACATCTTCAATCACTATTTGTAGTAGTTTCTCTTTCATCTCTTGCTTTGCTCTTGCATATCCTGCGTCAAATGCAATGTCTTGGCTTTGTATTACATTATCTATTCTATTTTTCATTGCACATCTTCTACCATTCTCGTATCCTGAAAAGTAATTTACATTGGCTGCTTTGATTGTTGCTCCCCTTCGTCTTTGATATTCTTCTTCTCTTATCCTATCCTCTTGTTCTTGTAGGGCTTGCTTGATGAATTGTTTAATCTCTTCTATTTTTTCATCTGGTGTGTCATACAATGGAGGCCTATTATGCATATCTCTTCCTTTGAATAGATTCATTTCTACTAATTCTCTATCAAACTCTTTTAGTTTTTCCTCTATGTAATTGTTCATATTATTTTATTAGGTCTTTATTTTGATTCAATTAAATATATAATACACCAACAAGCTGGAAGCCAAGCATCAACTTTTTCTCCACTTATTTGTAATGCTACAAATAATACAGAACTTATTAAAGCTATTATTGGAATTATTTTTAACATATTCATCTTCTTATTATTTTTAATTATTTGGTGGGCTTTATATCAAAACCCCTTATCTCATCAATTTTATCTCCTAAATTTTTTACAAACTCTCTATCAAACTCTTTTAGTTTTTCCTCTATATAATTGCTCATATTATTTCATTTAATAATTCTTTATTCTCATAAATGAAACTATAACCATTTACAAGCTTTCTTTTTCCATTAAGAACGCTACTAAGATTTCCTTGAGCTATTCCTAATTCATTAACACAATGTCTTTGTGATTGAAAAATTTTAACAATTTTACTTCCCTTCATTTGAATTACTCTTGGCATTCTACCTTTTTTACCGTCTAATTTAGATTGTTTAAATCTATTTTCTGCCCAAGAAAGCATTTGTGTATTTTCTGTTGTATATTCTCTTTTGTTATCTATTCTATCTAACGATGGTTTAAATTGTTTATTATAATTATTTTTTATCCAATCATTATAAATTCTAATAAATTTTTTATCATTTAAAAACCTTTTATGAAATTCATCTAATGAAAAATAAACATTATTCCTATTCTTCATATGTTGATACATATTAGTTAAAACACCCTTTGCTGTTTTTCTATACTTCTGTGTATTCTTTAGTAACCGTATATTTGTTTTCATATAGGTCTGTTATATCACCACTTGATATATCTTGCAAGACATATTTGGGAGCAATATAAATAACTTTATACTTATTATCTAATTCCATAAATTCGTATATCTCCTTTCCGTTCTTATCTTTAAGTCCTGTGTATTGTAGGAACTCCAAACATTCATTAGCCATTCCGTCTGTATATATTTCTTCCATTAGTTTTGGTTCTTCGAATATTAAGTCCCAGATATCAACTTCACCATAATCTAGAAACTTTTTATCATAACTATCCCATACACGAAACTTTATTTCTCTACTCATATTATTACTTTAAGCTTTAACTTGTTATATAATTATTCTTAATTATTAAATCTCTTAAACGAGCCAAAATTTTCCGCAATCCATTTCTCGTCTTGTTCTTTTAGAAAAAATTGAACTCCTCCATTTTCAAAATCTCCTCTAAGCCAATCTTGGCAATTAGTAAATCTAAAACAATCATAATCACCTAGTCTATGCCAATCACCATTACAACTAACAAAAAATGCGGACAAATTATAACCATCTATTTTTTTACCAGTTGGAATAAACAATACTTTTTCTATCGTGCCTAATACATTATATTCTTCTGGCATTAAAAGCTTTTGTTTTTTCGTTAGCTTTGTAAATTCTTCATTTATCATATAATTATTAAATCTCTTATAATAGTTTAATTATTTGCTACTCCCACCAATCAGCTTTAACTTGTTATATGGTTATTAGTTGCGGTAGTTTTTACTACTTTTTACCGCGTTTTTATAACCTATGCCTTTGTCGAGGCTATATAAGATTGACTTAGTGGTTCGGGCAAGGATTTGCACCTTGCATAGCGATACCCCTATTTCAATACTTAAAAAGTATAATTCTCGCCTTGTAGGTATAAATCTACCCTCATTGGTTACGGTATTTTACATAGCGTCTACCTATTCCGCCACCGAACCATTAAATCAACCTTATTTTAACTTATTATTTTTTTATTATTTAATAGATTTTCTTTTTAATCTTTTATAATTATGTGATAATTTTGATTCTTCTAAATAAGCCCCTTCACCATATTTTGTTAAAATCTTTTTTAATCTACTTAAAAATCTTTTTAACTGCTTTTTCATTTTCTTATATTTATTTTTTTATTAGTGGTTAGTTACAAATTGGTAATGCTTCAGACACAATCATAAAAGCTAAAACTATTCCAACTAAAATACCTAATGCTAACATTTTTAGTCCATTAAACATATCTCTATTTAATTTTTTATTATCTTATAACCTTTTTCTTCTAAGAGTTTAATTGCTTCTAAAGTCACACCTTATAATTAATTATTTAACTCTTTTTCATATATATCAACTAATTCAAGAACATCATCTACACTAATAACATTTTTCCATTTTTCAAACATTATTTCAAAATTGTCTTTATTAATTGGGACTCCGTCAATCTCATTTAGTTTTACAAAATGCTCTTCTAAAAATTGATTAAAGTTACTCATATTTTTATTTTATTAAGCGGTTTTTATTCTTTGTTATATTCATATTCATTTAAGATTATATGTAGTGTATCTATCATACCTTCAATAGCCCCATTTTCCCTTCTTATTTGGTCATCTTTATCTGGAAAGTTGTCTATTGATAATTCAAGATGCTTTATAGCTTCTCTTATTTCTTCTTTAATTGTCATATTTTTATTAAATTATATAAATCTTTAATAGTTTTATAATCCGTACCTCCTCTCATAATCATCACCTTTTAATTCCCTACCACTCCATCTACCAATTCTAAATCCACAATCTTGACATCTATATTCTGATATCCCATCATATTGGTCTTTAAATGGTATTAGCTTTTCCTCTATATCGAAATACTCAACACCTATTATATTTTTACTTCCACATTTTTTACATTTTTTCATATTGTTTTCCAACCATAATCAGAGACAAAGAACATAGCCCCGTGATTACAAGACTTCTTAGAGCTACTAAACATATTGAATAATTTTCTAGCTTTCTTATTAGTGTACAGAAAGTCAGCCAACCATTTAATAAAATCATCTTGTTCTTTTATTGTCCAAGTGTGTTTAAGATACCAATCCTTAGATTTAAAATCTATCTCTTCTGGATTAGCATTAACCCTTAAACACATCTCATTTAAAATTGTTTTTAATTCTTCTGGCATATATTTATATTTCCTTCAACCCTTGCAATCTTTTTTCTACTTCACTTTTATAGTATGTATGGTCTCCGATTTTAATTGTTTCTTCTTTGTCTTCTACTAATGGAGCAAGGTATTCGTGTCCAATATACCAACAACCATTTATTCTATACTTTGTTCCAGTTATGAAATTATAGACATCCTTAATCTCTCCAATCATACCTGAAAAGTCTTCTTCAAAATCATTCCAATCTTCTGTCTTCTTTATACTATCTAATATTCTTACCTTGTCGCCTACTTTGAAAGGTTCATATTCTGGTCTGAATACTTCTACTATTTCAAGGTCGTATCCGTCCCAATACTCTTTACTATACCCACAATATTCTCCAATACATTGCTTAGCTTCTTCAACATTTTTTTCCCAACCACTATCTCTATAATTTCCATATTCGTCTTTGTTTGTGCTAATTGCACAGTAAATATTGTCTCCTAAATCTTTAACTACAACATTTAGTCCTACTTTTAAGTTTTGTTCTATTTGATTGTATGAGTTTTTCATAGGTTTTTTATTTTATATTTTTCTAATGATGTTATTGCGTTATTTTTTTTGTCTATTCTTTTTAAAAGAACCTCAATAGATTCCCATTCTTCTTGGTTAACTTTTTCTATAACTATTTCTGCAAGTATTATTTTAAAAATAATTTTTACTATTTTGTTTATATCGTTTTATTTAATCTTATCACCAAAATGTATTTTTGTCCAGTGACAATCATGAAGAAATCTATTTGCATCTTGATATAATGTTTCATAATCATTTAATGCTTCTAATTTTTCGATACTATTAAAATCCATATCTTCCACATACATTAAATTATTATTTATAAATTGATCTATTAATATTTTCTTTTGTTTGTTTGATAATTTTCTCATATTTAATTTTTATATTCACTTAATCTTTTTTCTTTTGTATATAAATCTCTTTCTATTTTTAAACCCAATGGAAGATTTATATTTTCTAATTCTTCTAATGAAAAATATCCCCATTCATCTTCTAACAATTTTACATATCCAAAGAATGTTTTAGTTTCTGGATCATATTCTGTTGCATACCAAGTTCCTGCACCACATGGGTTAAAAAATTTTGCAATTACAATTGGGTCTTTTTCATTTTCTTGACTACCAATTTCTTTAAAACGTTTTTCTAGGTCTTTTGTTAATAATTTCATTGTTATTTTTTTAAGTTATTTAATATATTTATTTACGAAGACGTCTTCGTTATAATTTATCTTTTATATTCCATTGGAGTTCCTACATCTTCTCCTAATGTAGTATTTTCATGTATCTTTTTATAGCTTTTATTTACTACATAATCCCATTCTTGTTGTTGATAATTGTATGTCTTGCTAATATTAACATACCTACCAATATATTTTTTATTAACTTGTTGTTGTGTCATTTTTTTCTGTTTTAATTTCTTGATTATAACATTCTTTACATACTGCATATCCAAATCCAAAATTACTATGAATAGTTCTTGATGTAAAACAACTACCGAAATTAAATTCCTTTCCACATTCAGCACAATTAATAATTTTATCCATATCTTCTGAGTATAAACAAATATCCCAATCATTTGGTATATCGTATGGTAAATATGTTTTTGTTTTATAGTCCCACTTATGTAATTTCATAATGTTTTTAAATTTACTGGTTTATAATTAGTATTTTTTAATGCTATTAATTTATTCTATTCATTCATATAAATATTAACAAGTTTATCAAATTCTTTATAATTTTCACAAGTTTTCCCAGCTACATTACATGTTATAATATCTGGATTGTCAAGCCAATAGAACATACCGTATTGTTTTTTTTCATATACATCAAATAAATATTCTAATGATAACACATCATCAAATGTTGAAATTGTTACAAGTCTTATAAAACATTTTTGTAATTTATTGTTATAATGATTTGTAATTACAATCCTACTAGTATCTCTTTTAAACCAAAACTTAAGAAGTGAAGGTGTTAAAAAATTATTTGCTTGCTTAGAACATTCTAATGAATTTTCTAATGCTTTTTGTTTATCTTCTTTCTTTTTATTTTCTTCTATTATTTTTTGTTTAGTTTTCTCTTCAGCTTCTTCTACATGTTTTTCAATTATTATATCTGCTTTTTTTGTTTCAATAGATTCTTCTTGTTCTTTGTTTATTTTATTATCATAATATTGAACAATAGGATTATACCATATTATTATATTAATAATAAATAAAAGAATTATAATAATAATATATTTGTTTGTTTGTTTGTTCATAATTTTATTTTTAATTTATCTGTATTATTAACTTAGAGCTAAGAAAAGCCATGTATAATTATTTTGATCTTAGCTTATTGCGTATGTATAAAGTGCTCACCTAAAACGAACCTCTTCACAGCTCTAAATAAATAATAATACAAAACATTGGTAGGATTTATAGATATCTATATGGAATAAAAGGTCGGATAATATTCCGTCCTACCAATAGTTTTATATTGTAAATACATATACATATGTATATATAATTTTTATCAATCTTATCGTGATGAATGGAATTAAAACCATTGTGCGTAATACGTATCAAGGTTATAACCTTTTATTACACACCAATAAAATGATGTGCAATAAAGATTATAAAGCTCCAAGCATAATTGTTAATATAATTATTGGAATATATAATGCTATAATTATAGCTATCCATCTCCACATAAATGCCCATACTGTTTTGAAGTCTACTATAATTCTTACTGGTTCATTATTTATTTTTGTTACAATAACTACTTCTTCTTTTGGTTTTGTTTGTCTTACAACAACTTTATTTGATTGTTTCTTTTTTGTTTCTGCTTTCATATATTTATTTAATTTTAATCTATGTTCGACCTTTATAAACAAATAACAAACATACTAATGTTTGTTGTTAATTTTTAATAATATATGTCTCTCTCTACAAAGAAGAGAGAGGCATATATTATTTTTTTAATTCTTTTGCAGCAGCTATCAATCTATCTTTTAAATATTTTATATATTCTGGCTTTTGTTTATATTCATTATAGCAATTACTATTCGGACAAAACTTTCTTTCTCTATTCGTATAATTTACTTCAAACTCTTTTCCGCAGTTCCAACATATTTTTTTAATCTTTGGTGCGTAGCTCATAGTTCTTCTTCTTTGCTTATAATAATTTTATGCTTAAATATTATCTATAAAATCTATTAGTTTTTCTATTCTAATTATCCTTTTATTACTGCTAATGGAGTAAGTTCCACTAATATTTTAACTAAATCTTTTTGATTTTCCATTACAATATCAATATCTTTATATGAGCCAGGAGCTTCGTCTAAATCTTTAACTCCTCTTATTGCGTGTATAACACCCATATCGTCTAGCTTTTTAATTTCTTTCTCTAAATCTAATTCTTCAATAGCTTTTGTTCTACTCATTTTTCTACCAGCACCATGAGAACAACTCATAAATGATTCTTGGTTACCTAAACCCTCTACGATATATGATTTAGTTCCTTGACTTCCTGGAATAATTCCTATCTCTCCTTCTCTTGCTGATGTTGCTCCTTTTCTATGAACCCATACATTCTCGCTATAATGATTTTCTAATTGTGTATAGTTATGAGCTATGTTAATCATTGGGTCAAAAGAAATATTTACTCCTTCGTTCCATAGGTTTTCAAAAATTTTTGTAACCCTATCCATCATTAACTTTCTATTAGCTAAGGCATACTCTATACAATATTCCATTTCTCTAATATAGGCTTGTCCCTCTTCGCTATCTATTGGTAAAAAGTTAAGTTCTTTTTGTGTGTTGCTAAACCATTTCTTATTTAATTTAATAGCTTTCTTATTGTAATGCTCTGCAACTTTAAATCCTAAGTTTCTACTACCACTATGTATCATAATCCAAATGTATCCATCAGAGCCTTTTTGTATTTCAATAAAATGATTGCCACCACCTAATGTTCCTAATGACAATTCTGCATTATCATATTCTTTTAAGAATATTGTATCTGGTTGTGATTGTTCAAAGAATAATTTTGGTGTTAATATTCCTTTTTGTGCTTCTTTATGTTTATTGAATCCTACTGGTATAACTTTTCTAATTTCTCCTATTATATTTTTAAGAATTTCTTTATCTATATCTGTTAAAGAAGTTCTAACTGCACACATTCCACACCCAATATCTACACCAACTAAAGAAGGGACTATAACACCTCTAGAAGCAAAGACTGTTCCAATGGGACAACCAAATCCAGCATGATTATCAGCCATAATTGCAACATGATGGTGTGCAAAAGTAAGTTCTGATATATTTTTTATTTGTTCCATTGCTGACTCTTCAACTTCGTCACTCCAAATTTTTACTAATGTTTTTCCTTTATTATAATAAATCATAATTTTAATATTCTTCAGAATGCATAATTATCAATACTTTTTATAATTGTTCCACATCCACAAGCACATTCAATCATTGGTATTTGTTCTGTTGATATTACTTTTTTTATATTAAATCTTTTTTAATATTATTTAATATTTTATTCTTACCCTTATGAAACATAAGTTCTCCATACTTATTTCCATATTTTATTAATGAATCTATATCCATTTCTTCTGACAACCATGAATCAAAAGCATCTGGTCCGTCGTCGTCTAATACTTGTTGGTTAGTTTCATAAAACTTTTCCATTAAATATGCTTCGAATGTATTCATTTCTTTTTCTTTGTAGTCTTAATTGGCATTTCTGTCTCAACATTTTCTTTGTCAAAAAATGTTTTTATTCTATATGAAATAATATCGTTTGTTTCTTGTGCTAATTTCAATTGTTCATTTAATGAATCCATTCTTTCATTATATAATGAAGATCCTTTAACATACATAAACTCTGTTTCTTCTTGATATTGTTCTATGTTAGCAATATTTTTAAGTATCTCGCCCTTAATGTAATCTAAATTTATTAAATCTAATTCTTTTTTATTTGTCATATATTTATTTTGATATTTTTATAAATGCCTTATAGGCATTTAAGTCTTTTATTATTTCTTCAATTAATACTTCTAATTCTTTGTTTTTTTCTACATATTTATTATCTATTTCTTTGATTTTTAAATTTATTAATACCTTATCTTCTTCTGATAATTTTAAATATTTTTCTATATATTCTATATGTGTAATATTATTTTCTTCATTTACTATAATATAATAATCATTTTTACCTAATAATATATCTATTTTTTTATCTTTTGTGTCTATAACATTAAAAATTTTTACATTATTTGTATTATCTACTAATCTATGATATTCATTTACATAGAAATGTATCTTGGATAATTCGTCTTTGTTTATATATTTATAATTTATTAATTTTTTAAGACTAAAAGAATCTGAGTTATGAAAAGGATGAAATCTTTCTAATAATTGAATAGTATTAATATCTTTCCATGTAAAATCTTTTAATTTTATTCTATATGAATTATAATTTGTTGAAAAAATATGATATGGTGGTTTAAAATATATTTTAACCATATAACAATTATAGCCTCTTACTAATCCACTATACAATTTAATTTTTTTAGTTTTAGTATTAATGATACTTGGAAATAATGAATATATTTTTTGTTCTAAGATTTCAGTTAGATCAATATAATTATTATAGCATTTTCCAGCACAATATGTTTCTGAAATGTTTTGATTGTTCATATATTTATTATGTAATAGGATTTAATGTATGCATTTCTTGCTTTTCAAATTCTTCTAATGTTATTTTGTTTTCTAACCAATCTAATTTAGCACACTCCCAACATTGTCCATGCTGTTCTAGAAATGTTTTATCGTATAATGAATATATTTTTTCATTACATTTTGGACATATGTCATTCATAAATCTTCAAAGTTTAAATTTTCTAATTCTGGAAAGATTATTATAAAATCTTTATTGTCACTTAATCCAAATGAATCCTTTGAAATTGTTCCATACGAATTACCTTCTGGATCAGACGATATATATACTCTTGCTTCTTGAGGTAATATTTTTAATGTATTAATTAATTCAAACACTTGCATATTTTTTTACAATTTTTAGATCTAATAATAATTCTTTTTTCTTAATAGAATTTTTTAATGTTACTATTGGATGATATAATGGTATAATAACAAACTCTGTTTCTGGAAAAATCTTTCCATGCATTTCATTTATAGTTGTTATTTCTCCTAATCCATATCGTGTCTTAACAAAGTTAAGAGCTTCTCGTCCAATAGTACAAATTACTTTTGGTTTTATTTTAAATATCTCTTCGTCTAAATATCTTTGACAAATTTTTATTTCTAATTGTGTTGGTTTTCTATCGTCAAGTGGTCTACATTTTACTATATTTGTTAAGTAGATATCTTTACAACTCAATCCAACTGATAAAAATAATTCATTTAATATTTTCTTTGATTCTTTTGTAAATGATTTACCGTATTCTTCTTCTTCTTCTTTTGGTGTACCTCCAATAAATAATATACTTGCGTGTTTATTTCCTAATCCGATTACTACATTTTCTCTATTCTCACATAAGGTACAATGTTTACATTTTAATAATTTTTCTTTTAACAGTTTCATATTTTTTTTATAGGTAGAATGTTAAAGGCTATTGGTCTAAGATAACCACAACATAATACCTACCTTCAATAAAGATAGAAAACAGTGGTACTGATTTAATGCAATCAGTACCACATATTTTCAGTGTGGGCTGGAATTTAACCAACTTCAAATTTTTCTATCCTTCAGGATATAGTAAATTGCAAACTGTTATAATAATATTATTATAATATATTATATTTAATATTATATGCTTCCAAAGCATCAACCACAAATAAGATATTATAAATAATTAATTATTTATAGTAAAGAAATAGCGGAGGAATAGTCAAGCTTACACTTGAGTACCCATTAACTGCACTATACTTACTTTTTAATATCTGGGGGAGAAATGCTCTCTCCCAAAAGGAGAGAGAGCATTTAAACCCTATGTATATATTAACTTTTAATTATTGATTTGTCAACCTTTTTATAGCATCAACAAAATTAATGTTGTCTCTTTGCATTATAAAGTCTATCATGTTTCCATGCCAACCACAACCATAACAATGAAATTTTAATGTGTCTTTATAATATTTCATTGATGGTGTTTTCTCTTCATGGAATGGACAGATACAAAATCCTGCATAATTAAAATCGAGAAAGTCTTCAGGATCTCTTTCTTCTGCCATTTTAATTTGTTCTGGTGTGAATTTTTTTGTATTTGTGTTATCAAAATTTAAGTAAGATAGCTTATGTTCTAATTTCTTTTTCTCTATTTCTAATTGAGGTACACAAAAAAAGTAATTTAAATATGCTTTACGTATCCAGAATGGAATATGCTTTCTTCTCTGTTCGTTCATATTTTCATAAGCTTTGTTTATCTTATCTTCTATTGCCTTTAATTCATTATTTAGAAAATCTTTAAGCAATTGATTACAAACATCTTGTCCTAATTCTTTTTCCAATTCAATTTTTTTTCTTCTATAATCTTTTCTAAATATTTGTTCTTGCTCTATGTATTTATAGCGATTGTTTAAAAATTCTTCTTCTTCTTCTTCAAGTTCTTTTGCAATAGTTTCATATCCCCAATAACAAAATAGTTGATACCACCCTAATTGTCTTATAGTTAACAGTCTTAAGTTGTCTTTATTTGATTTTTCCATTTGATAAATCTAATAGTAATTCAATTTCTTTTAATCGTTTTGTTCCAGATATATCACCAATGAATTCGTGTTTATTATATACATCTTGTCTATAATCATTTGGAAAAAAATCCATTATTTTTTCGTCATAGAATAAGATTGCACTTTTAAGTTCGTTACAATTCTTTACAAATATATAATTTTTAAAAATAAAATCGAATCTTTTAGCAATATCAACAGCTTGTTCTACTGTTATTGGATCAAAGGAAATTCTTAATACTTTATTCTCCATATTTTAATTTTTTTACTGGTGCATCTATTGATATATTATAAAAATCACACATTTCTTTTTGTGATTCTGTTATGTAAAACCCTTGTGTTTCTGTATTAGAATATAAAAAATCTTTATGTGTCAAAGCTTTTTCTTGTAATGTTTGACAATCAGATTTATCTTTACGTTCTAATGGATTAAGTAGTATACATAGTATCAATATTTGTATTACTATTAATGTAATACATAACCATTGACATATGCTTATTATTTTATCGTAAGACATAAGTTTAATAACCGAAGAAGAGGTGATTACTCACCTACTTTTTCATTAACTATTTCAGAAACTTTCTCGTTTGCTGAAGTTGTATCTTTTACTAACTCTACTTTTGAATTATATCCTCCAATACAAGCATTGTAATGTGGTTTAACAATTGGATAGCCACCATTGTTTACTTTTTCCTTACCTTCTTTGTCTAATGCTGGTTTTCCACCGTCTTTATTTTCTAATAATTGAATTCTTTCTCCTGGATATAATGTTATCTTATCCTTAATAGTAATTTCAATTTTATTTTGTCCTGCATTTGTAATACCTTTCCATGCACCACCAATGTTAACTAACTTTGATTTTGGTTCTATTTCTAATTTAAAAATTTGTGCCATATTTTTTTTATTTAATTTATTATTATTTGTAGGCTCGTTAAAACATTGTTACTAATATGCCTATTGCAAATCCTATTCCGAATACTATTGCGTAGTATCTCCAAATAAATGACCACACTGTTTTGAAGTCTACTTTGACTTTTAATCCTTCTTGTTCTACTTTAATTTTTTGTGCCATATTTTTTTTATTTAATTTATTTTAATCTTAATTCGACCTTTGTATATAAATAATATACCCCTCTAAAGAATAGAGGGGTATGTTATTTAGTAATATTTATATACGAAGATGTCTTCGTTTGGTGTAATAATTCTTGTAACTTTTTCCTGATTTTCTACCGTAATATTATCACCTAAAGTTTTTGTTAATCTCCATAACATATTGTTATAAGAGATTTCTTTGCGTCTAAACATCTCTACAATGTCTTCGCATTTTTCTTGATTGTTCATATAATTTTTAATTCTTTAATATTAATTTTATCATTAGCCATTATATCTATTAGTAAATTAATTCTTAAAGCAATGGTTTCTTCTTTATCTTTCGATAAATTTAATTTACTTTTCCATAACTCTAAATCATTTAACGTTATACTCGATTGTATATTTTTAATAATATCTAGTCTATATAATTCCATTTGAATATACATAGCTAATACTATTAATTGTTTTTTCATTTTTTCTTCCATATATTTTTTATAAATTTCTTATTTCTTCGTACAACGTATTTCTTAACGCTGTGAATTCTTCCATGTTACCCCACATATCTTTTCGGAATTTTGCATTAAATGCATCTTCTGCCTCTTTTTCTGGTGTAGATAGTGTTTCTTTTTTCATACCAAACAATGGTCTCATAGAAACAACTTCTTCCGTTGAAAGATATATATCATACGATAATTCTTTCTTATTTATTATTTCTTTAATTTTTTGTAAAGTACTTTGATTAATGAAATATCTTTCATATTCGTCATACCCTGTTTCAATCCATAACACTGTGAAGTTTTTTGTTAACCTTTCTCCTGTTATGGCATCTTTATTAACCCAGATTTTTAATAATTTGTAATTCTTTATAAACATATTTTTGTTATTTCAATTTTATCTTCTTGTAATATTGGTTTTCTATTTTCAAAATAACTTTTAAAGAAGACAATGTCTTCTTGTTCTATGCATATATCTTGTATAGAACCTTTTCCTTTTAGGTTATAGAAATCGAATATTTCACTAATAGTACTCCAATCATATTGTATATATTCAAATACGCCTTTACTTATCTCTGTTAGAACTTGTATTGAATTTAATCCAATAGGATTATTAGTTAATATATCTTTATTCATATTTTTTTATTTTACCTATTATTTATTTTTTAAAGACAACTAAACAATTGTTACTATTTTTATTTTCATATATTTTTTTAAATTATAATTATAAAGAGGTAATGGTTTCCTCGCAATGCAGGGGAACCATTAACTCTAGTTTCTTTCTTATCGTCATTAGTTCAATTATCATTTTCCTCTATTATTTTACCCTCTCTTACTGCACTTTCTATTGCTTTTTTGCTAAAATTTTCCACAGGAAAATAATCACCAACTTCCAATCCAAGATTTGGAAAGTCTTTGTTACATATATATAATTTCATATTTTTTATTATTATTTATTATTATTAACTAGATAATATGTATTCTAAAGAACATTTTCAGGATAAAATGTCAACGACTTGTTCGTTTACATTTTAGCCAAAAATGTTATAATGAATAATGCATAGATAGATAATACGTATATAAATTATTATTATTATTATTATTATTTCAATAGATGACTAATCTATCTTGGCTACGATTAAAACATGGTTCATATACCCGGAGGGAGAGTGGGACCTCTTATCTGTCAATGGAACGGAGTGTAATTGACAGATATATATGAAACATGATACAATTTATAAAAGATAGATTAGATATATATTATTTATATTTCTTTTAAAAAACAGTATAGAAGGTAATACGCTTGCCTTACCACTAACAGAGTAAAAAAAAGAGGAGATAAACTCCTCTAATTTTTATTCTTCTTCTAAAGACTCAGAAGATATGTAGATGTTATAGTCTGGATAAGTCATTTGTTTACCTAAAGAGTTTAACATTGGCTTACCGTTCTTTTCAATACCCATACCTGCTTGTTCATTTGCAAAACCCATATACTTATCTTTTGCTCCTACAACAATACCTGGTTGTAGTTTGATGGATACATTTTTCTTTTTTCCATTTCCAATCCATAATGAACCTACCTTTATCCACTTGTATGTTTTTTCCTGCTTATTTAAAAATTTCATATTATTTTTTTTTATTTATTATTTATAATGTTACTTATCTTCTATATGTATATATTTATATTTAGCTGGATTTGTCAAATGTTTCATTTGATAAATACAGATAAATATGATAAAATAATACAGATAAGATATGTTTACATTATAATTAATAAATAGAGAAAAAAAATTGTTTGAAATTAGTTATAAGCAGGTAAATTACATACAATTGGATAAGGGTAGGAACATAAAGTGGAAATGGAATGCAAAGAAAATCCATTAAACTATAACTAGCTATTGTTGTCAGAGCAAAATAGAAGTATAATGGGTTTACATATGAACAAGAAGATATGGGTATTAGAAAAGAATGTAAGGCGCTGTTAAAATCTTTCTGGTAAACAATAGAATTATCTAGACTATTACATATACATATCTTTTGAGTTTAAGATGAGAATATGATAGAGTTTATCTCCATTTTAATATACTCTCAACACCTACATAACACTAATACAAAATAACCACGAAGATGTCTTCGTGTTGAAACCACGCTGTTTCCCATAAAAAAACCCTGTTTACTATCAATTAGACTAAGTATAAACTATATATAAAGCTATAAACCTAGTTAAGCATCATTAAGCATCACCAAAGAGTCATACACAGAGAAAGCCAAGGGGGAAACAGGGGGGTTGAAAACACATACAAAAAGAAAAACCCATATAGATCAAGGGGTTGTGACGCAAGAGAACTTTGCTGAATGCTGTATGTTATATCGTTGGCTGACGCATCACGTAATAGTCCCTTACTAAACAGGGCTATTGTTCCCATGTGTTTGTCAAGTTTGTATTTTGGTGTAGAATTTTAGCGCTATGCTCTGTATACGTTTGTATAATTTTGTCCCTATATGTAATGAAAACTATTTGTCAAGTTTATATATGTAAGTTGATTGTTGACAGTCAATAGTCAATAGTCAATAAGGAATAAGAACCAACACAGGGTGGGGCATGGGGGGGGTCCTGCAGAACAGCAAGCCGTATAAGTAGTGTAGTTATTTTGTATTCCCCCCAGAGTAGTATATATATGTTTTTTTTGTGAGTCAACTCGGCTATGTTGCGCATACCAAAAACTTGAAACACGTCCAACACATGCAGCCCCAAGCACCAGCCCTCCCCCTGTCCCTTCTCCTTAAAGGACCCGAACATGTCGGACATGTAAAAAGGGGTACACCCGACCAGATTCATGAAATCGATCGGATATACCCCACTATCATGTTAGAACATGATGTTAGCGTGTTAGAGATTCAGCGGCCTTAATGTCTTCTTCATTTAGAATAGCCTCTCCCATCTTCCTGCTATTCTTAGCGTCCTCTATAATAGCTCCTTGTCTTTCCATTGGAGTTTCTTGTAACATCTTACTCTTCTCATTTAAAAAGAAATCTACTGAGCAGCCCATTGATTCTCCGTGATCCCTATCTTTCAATACTATAACCTTTGATCTAGACTGTAAAGATCTTACTCTGTGTACAGCCAATACCTTATCAGATTCTTGTACAATAAAAGACGAATCTCTTAGAGAACCCATATCTGGTTCTTCTGTTGCCTTTGGTTGTTTAGTGTGTGCTACTAAGAATATAACAACACTATACTTTAAACAAAAGGTTTTTAATTCTCTCAATAGAGATCCGATATCTAGAGAGGAGTTTTTTGATTGAAATAAATTAAGTAGGAAGTGCAAGTGATCAATAAAAATAATCCTTACATCATGCTTAACAATTCCTTCAACTACTCTTTCTTTAAACCATTCTAAATCGTAAGGTTCTAACTCCTGTGGGAGGAAGAACAGTGGAAGTGGTTCATCAAATTTTTTAAAGAATTGTGCTGGAGATACCTCATATGAGAACCATAGTGTTGGTACATTGTTCTTTGCAAAACTAGCTGTTAATGATTGACATAGACTAGTGTTATGTGTAACAGAAAAGTCTCCTAATAAATATCTATGGTTACCATCTAATTCAAATCCATAATAATCTCCTACCTCTAATTGCTCTACATTAATAGAATAATGTAATGCATTCTTAATTTGTTTACGTTTATAACATTTCTTTTTAGATAATAATACTGGGATTTCTGACATCTCTCCAGATAAGCATATTCTAAAATAATCTTTATTATATTTCTTACTATGCTTAATACCTGTATTAGTCCATATCCCTAATGATCTACACAAATAGACTATATCATCTTTTAGTTCTTTCTTTTTGCATATTATTTCATAGCAATTATCAAACCTATGTCCATCTGAATCTATTAATCCTGCTAATAGTTTTAATCTATTCTTTCTAGAATTTATCTTATATGTATCTGGTATATGTTTATTACCTAATAAATTAAGGTCTTGTAAATAAGAGGTGAGTGATTTTATTTTTCCATACCCAGCAGCACGTCTATTATCAGTTGGAGCAAATTTCTTTTCTCTTACTAGTGAATATAAACTAGATTTGTTATCATTAAAAGCTTGTACTGTAACCTTTAAATCTAATTTATCAGCAAGTGAATATAAATAATCTACGATCTCTTGATCCATTGTTGTAATTCCTACACCGTTAGTATTCCCATCTCCCAACCACAATCCTATAAAGTAAGGATCTAAAGAACAATCTTGTTCTGCAAATTCTGCAGATGCTTTATATCCAACATGTAGTCCTTTGAATGATTTAGATTTTGACAAGTAATCTTTAACTGAGATATCTTTAACTCCATGTCCACCATATGCTTTAACACCCATGTTCCATAAAGATAACATATGGCTTTCATTTACAATATATGATTCTGTATTTCTATATTTACTAGATATATTATATAGCATTTCTCTTCCTCTAGCTAATGATAATACTTTTCTTGGAGTACTATCATCTCCCATTAACTCTTCTCCTATACATATATCTTCTACATTCTTTATACTTCCATTATACATTAATATCTTAGTTCCTTTTCCATGACACTTGCCATGTCCAGAATATCCTGTAACTGTTATGAGTTCACCTTCTTGAAAGCCACCAATCTTAGCATCTAGGAATGGAAAACCAGATGAGTATGTTGTTACCTCTAGCTGTCCTCGTTCTTCTAATATCTTCTTAAGTTCATGAGAAGATACTACCTTATACTTACCTTTGTATTGAGATAATTCATCTTCTTTTTTAAATTGTTCTTGTGGGTTTTCTAGTATTGGCTTATTCATAATGTTAGCTTTAATAAAATGTTATTACTCCTTCGTTTAATGTTGCTCTTATAAATTCTATGCGAGATGTGTCTTTACAAGACTTATAATATATATTTAAGTAGTTCTTTTCTACTCCTATTCCTAATATTTCTTCAACGTAACATGTCATGCTGTATGATGGACCAGTAGATCGATATGCTAAATCCTGTAACGAATTAGCTTTCTTATCAAACATTATTACTGTTTCATGTACTGGAAAATATTGGAAGTCTTGTTCTATGTCGATGTGTGGTGTTATCATCATATTCAATAGTCTAATAATATTAACGCATCTACCTTTATAGAAACATCATTATATATGTGTCCGTCCTTTGTATATGACTTAATAAGATTAGGGTTGAATGGTTTAACTATTAAGTGATAACCATTCTTTGTCTTATACTTCTTTATTAACATTGTATGTTCTAATACTTCTTTCTCTATTGAAGCAACATAGTCTTCATTTTCATTATCTATATCTATAATGAATTGAGTTTCTGCTCTAGAGCTCGGCCTCATTAAACTGCTTATCCATTTATTCTTTATATCTTTATAAAATTGTTCATAAGCTTCATTGTTTTGGTATTCATTAGCTAGCTGAGCTTCTTTAAGATTTCTTATAGCCTTAGATATATTCCTTTTATTAACAGAGCTATATATTCTTAAAGGCGTTTCTGGATACCTATCTTTAATATCTAACAGTTCAAATAAGCATTTATTGAATTCTTCCGTATTAGAACTAATAAGTTTTCTCATCTTATTATTTTTTTTACATTTAGCTCCTTCTTTTGTTCTATGTATTAGAAATAATACACGTGTTCCATCTGTAAAGTCCTTAAACTCATCCATTATTTGTATTATATTCCTCATCGTTTTTTATTTTAAACACTTTTCTTGTTTTAAACTCTTCTTGTTTTGCTTCATTCCATTGAGAAACAGGTCTTAGATAACCAACAACTCTTGAATAAACTTCACATGCTTGTGGTATAACCACGTTCTTGTTCTTATCATAGCATGTCTTACATTTTATTACAATACTTGGAGTGCCATCAGATCCCTTTTGTACTTTTAACTTCTCTGCATCAACTAAACTTCCATCATCATTCACTTCTAATACCTTATGACAATCCCAACAATATAGTTCTTCTACTCCGTAATATTTTTCTGTGTTGTTCATATGTTTATTTATTCATTAATAATACTGCTGAATTAATTAAAATGGAACTTGCCCAGTATAAAGACATGGCCCATTGTTTATCTATTAGTGATGCTACCATAATCACGAAATAGAATACTAATAATATTATAATTAAATTATAACTAATCATATTGTTTTCTTTTTAATATATTAATCAATATTTTAGCCCTATCATCAACTTCGTTTTCAGACATGACAGATTCTTTAAATTCTATTAAATCTTTATCGTCTGTTAATGAACGTCTTATTAAATCTCCCAATGTGTTCAGTGTGTATGCAGGAATCTCTTCTGCATCATTCGGTATATCATTAGAAGTTAGATTCACAGATGACCAAATATATTGAGTTTTATCTAAACAATAACCACTTGGAGCTTGTGTTCTTACAAAGCTATTATCTAACACACAATAATTATGCCAATATGCTCCACATACAAACTTGAAACCAAGAAGTTTGTGTATCTTTTTACATAGGTCTACATTGCAATGTTCTGTATATTCCATCATATTCCTTTTTTTCTTTCATGATCCTTATAAGAGTTATAACTAGAAACACATACACATTTCAAGAAGTCAGATCCCAACTTCTCATATAGATCTGATACATTAAGATACCAGTCTATTAATCCATGTATCTCTTCATAGTTAGAGAATCTATATAGTTCTTTTAATCTTTTTAGAGCGGTAGGTACTTGTATTACTGGACAATAATGATGAACTCTTTCGCTTTCTCTTTTAAAGAATCCTATAAGAGCCATTCTTTCACTATGTTCTCTTGTTACAGCGACATCCTTTTTCTTCTTTAATGGAATGTCTTCGTCGTTTATTGATACTATTTGAATTTCTTCGACGCCACAGGCGTCTAATTTATTTTTATTATTATTATTATTATTGTATAAACTTAGTTTAGTGTCAGGCACAACTGAGTTTAGTGTGGGCACAACTGAGTTTAGTGTCTCTTGGTCTCTACAGATAACGCTATCATACCACTTCTTTGTAGTGTTGATACCAATATTATTTCTTTCTATTAAGCCAAGTTCAATCATCCTTGTAATCATTTTAAATATACCAGCTTCTGTTATCCCAATCTTATCTCCTAGTTTTGCTTTAGACATTATACAAGTCTTGTATTTTGGATTATTTGATAAATGATATACCATATCACAAAACATGTATTCATTATTGGATAGTCCTAAATCTTTTCTTATAGAATGAATTATTGTTGTGTAAGTTAAATCCATTTCTTAATTATTAGATTAATTATTCTTTTGATTGTTATAAACATTATAAGTAGTGCGCCATATTAATAGCAATCTGCTTTTAATGTCTATATACGTTTAGGCAAGGGAGGCCATTACAACTCCCTTACCTAATACGACATCTATTTAAATTCGACCTTTAAAAAGAGTCGTAACTGCTAACATCAACCTTGCGGTTTTTATTATCTGAGAATCTTCGACAAGCTCTCATTAAACTTATGATATATCATATTATATGATATGTCAATACGTAAGAATATAATATTATGTGAACAATTACTCAACCAACATATTACCATCTCTTAAAAACGATCTGGTGACGTTCTAGGGGTGTTTTAAAGATGGTATACATAAAAAAATACAGGGTTAAAGTTTAACCCTGTTACTTTTATAAACCTGTTCATATGAACAGTCTATTTCGTCTTTTTCATCTAACCGTTCTTCTGGTTCGATAAAATCAACATAGTCTTCAAGTGATTTCTGTCTTCCATCCCAATAGAATAATTTCTCTCTGGGGTCTGACATTTTATGCCCCCTGGTAAATATAGTCGTACTGCTTTCGACGAGCTATCTCGTTCTCAATAATCATCTTGAGAATCCTTAACTCGTGAATGTTCGCTTCCGCACATCTCATTTCCATTTCATACACAAAGCACTTGCCTTCCATTTTTCTGCCTCCTACTGTGTTTAGGTCTT
>Ga0265294_10003285_pt1 | contig 20783 bp, 12 predicted proteins | sample MunlanPumphouse3_FD_192504 | JGI IMG/M metagenome (GOLD analysis project Ga0265294, IMG submission 192504) | Groundwater microbial communities from a municipal landfill in Southern Ontario, Canada - Pumphouse #3 | ecosystem: Environmental > Aquatic > Deep subsurface > Groundwater | place...
TGATCAATATCGGCGGGAAAGTGAACGCCTCTTTTGCTTCGGGCAAGCCCAAAACAGGAAATATTGCCTTTTTCTCTCAGTCCGGCGCCCTATGTTCCTCTATCCTGGACTGGGCCCAGGGCGAAAATATGGGCTTTTCCAAATTTATCAGTCTGGGCAATGAAGCAGTGCTCAATGAAAGCCACATGCTCAAATATCTGGGCGAAGACCCTGATACCAAGGTTATCCTCGGCTATATCGAAAATATCAGCAACGGCGATGAGTTCATGAAACAGGCCAAGGCCGTCAGCGAGAAGAAACCGGTCATCATGGTTAAATCAGGAACCACCTCCGCTGGTGCCAAGGCTGCCTCTTCGCACACAGGTGCCATTGCCGGCTCTGACAATGTATACACGGCTGCCTTCAAACAGGCAGGCGTCATCCGCGCCGGTTCCATCGAAACCCTGTTCAATCTGGCTCAAGCCTTTTCTTTGCAGTCTCTGCCCAAAGGCCCGAACCTGGCCATTGTCACCAATGCCGGCGGCCCAGGCATCATGGCTGCAGATGCCTGTGAAAAATCTTTTCTGAACATGGCCACCATCCATCCATCCACAGTGAACAAGCTCAAAGCCGTTCTACCGCCCTACGCCTCAGCGTATAACCCGGTGGATATTGCCGGCGACGCCAAGGCACAGTGTTTCGGCGACGCCCTGCAGGTTGTTCTTAATGACGAGAATATCAATGCGGTTATGGTCATACTCACTCCCACATCCGCGGCGGCCGATGACCTTGAGGCCATCACCGAAGCCATCATCCGCGTGGCCAAAACCACGGACAAACCGGTCTTTCCCTGCTACATGGGCAAAAAACGGACCTCCGATGGCCAAAAAATGCTCCAGGAAGCGGGACTGCCCTGTTACACCTTCCCGGAACCAGCCATTGAAAGCATAGAAACCATGTACCTTTATTACCTGTGGCAGCATCGGGAAAAACCCGTTATGGTTGACGTTGCAAGAGACCAAGAACGCGCCCGCAAGGTCATTGCCAAGGCCCGGGAATCCGGTACTCAGGAAATTGTCGAATTCCAGGCCCAGGAAATATTGGACGCTTACAATCTGCCTGTACCCGGGACCGGTCTTGCACGCACCAGTGACGACGCCGTGGCCATAGCTGATAAAATCGGCTATCCTGTAGTGCTAAAAATCGCGTCCCCCCAGATCTCCCACAAAAGTGATGTGGGCGGTGTCAAGGTAGGCCTCAAAGACGCCCAAGCGGTCAAGGACGCCTTTTTGGACGTGACTGTACGGGCCCAAAAAATGCGCCCCGAAGCCTCCATCACCGGTTGTCTGATCCAGGAAATGGCCCCTAAGGGCGCCAAAGAAATTATCATCGGTTTTAAACGGGACGAACAATTCGGGCCTCTGCTCATGTTCGGCCTCGGCGGTATTTACGTCGAAATCCTCAAAGACATCTCCTTTAGACTCGCTCCACTAAGTAAGGAAGATGCACATACGATCATCCGGGAAATCCGTTCCTACATGCTTCTTAAGGGCGTTCGGGGGGAAAAGTCCGTCAATTTCGAAGCCATCGAGAACATCCTTTTGAGCATGTCCCAGCTGGCGCTGGATTTTCCGGAAATCTACGAAGCTGAGTTCAACCCTGTTCTGGTCAACGCTGATAAGGCCGTTGTTGCCGACGTTCGTTTGTCGCTGAACATTTAACACGTGTCTGAACAAGAACCTGTGGGTGGACGAACATGCATAGCAATACAACGTGAATGTTCGTCCATACACAAAAGCTGCTGACTTGTTAGAAAAGCCCGAATACGGTGCTGTTTGGAAAAAATGAGCCCCTCACAAAAAGGTATACGTTGCTTCGATCCTTATTTTTTCATGTTCCGTGCACGCAAGCTTTTTTAAAGAGCCACACACCCTACAATTTTTTTCAACCATCTACATGCATCAGAAAAAGACGATAGGGGACAGGTAGCAAAAAATAGTCCTGTCCCCTACGTGGTTATAAACACACGGACGCCCCACTCTGACGCCAAGACAAAGGAGAAGAAGATGACTGGATTGTACATAGGTTCAACCACCGGCTACGCCGGAAAAAACATGATCGCCCTGGCTCTTGGAATGAAATTCCAGAAAGATGGTCTCAATGTCGGATACATGAAACCCGTAGGTGCCGTGCCTGGGAAAATCGACGGCAAAATCGGCGACGAGGATGCCTTCTTCATCCAGGATATTATGGGCCTCAATGAAGATCCGGAACTGGTCACGCCCGTTGTTATCACCCATGATTTCAAAATCGGAGCCCTGGCCGGGAAATGCGATTCTCCTCTCCCGAAAATTAAAAAGGCGTATGCCACGCTGAGCAAGGACAAAGACATCATGATCCTTGGCGGCTCAGGAAGCTTTCTCCATTCAGGCAAATACTGCGGTGTGGATGGCCCAACATTGGTCAAGGAACTGGGACTTAAAACGATCCTCGTGGACCGTTATTCCAAAGACCTCAATTATGATTATCTGATGTATGCCAAAGAAGAAATTGGTGATTCCCTTCTGGGCGTGATCTTCAACGACGTACCGGCACATGTGCTGAGTGAAGTGAATGACGTCATTGCGCCCTTTCTGGAAAACAACGGCATCAAGGTTCTCGGCATCATCCCGCCCGATCCGATCATGAAAAGTATCACCATCGAGGATCTTTCGGACAGACTGGGGGGCAAAATCATCTCGGTCAGTTCCCATGCCAACAGAATCGTGACAGATTTCCTCATAGGCACCATGCAGGTGGAAAATTTCATGACCCATTTCAAAAAGCACCCCACGGCGGCCATCATCGTGGGCGGCGACAGATCCGACGTCCAGCTCGTGGCTCTTGAAGGCGGAGCCCCCTGCCTCGTACTCACAGGTAATCTGTATCCCAATGACATCATTTTAAGCCGATCTGAAATCCTGGGTGTACCCGTCATCATCGTGCGTGAGGACACCTACAGTGTAGCGAAAAAAATGGAAGAGATACAGAAAAGCCATAAACTTCGGGACATGGTCAAAGTTAACCAGGCAACGCAGATCATCAATGCAAACATTGACTTTCCGTACATCAGAACAAGGGTAAACAGGTAAGCCATAAACCTTGTTGTATAAACGATTAAACCATCAAAACTCGTTTGAAATACGAAGTTTTTGAAACAGGTTTCGGTTTAATTTCAAGGCAATCAAATTGGTAGTGGTTTAGTACTTTTTTGGACAGTTTTCAGAACGAAATCCGTATTTCCCAGGAACGCCGAGCATCCGGTCGGCGTTCCCCAAGATGGCAAACTCATCCTTACACCATCATTCGACAACGTTATAGATCTTCTTGGTTCATCCGGCAAAAGCGTACTTGTTCATCAAAACTTCAACCGGAGGCGAGATAGCAACAGCGCGGATAACAACAGTCTCCGGCGTATCCCGGATAGAACGAATACACGCACACTGTAGCCCCCCTCGTGTCGTGTCATGCTTGATCTGTCATATTGAAAAGGGTAATATTTTTTATGCCTCTTACCTATTGGTCAGTTTTTTCCTAATAAATTGAGAAGGATAGCCCGTAATGGCTCCCAGAATAGTAGATTTCGCAATCCGCTCTGCTCAAATATTTCTGGCCAAGAGGTTTATTTCATCTGAAAATTGTTTAAACCAAACCACGTTTGAGGGATTGAGTTTTTTTCACCGCGAAGAACGCTAAGGAACACGAAGAAAAGCAACAAAATAAAGCTCAATCTATCCCAGATTCTTCACCCTTCGCGTTCCTTCGTGCCCTTCGCGGTGAAAAAAGAATTGAACAGTGATAACCTGTTCGAAAACTATGGGTCTGAAACTGGGTTTGGTTTAGAGGCACATATTTTTTTTTTGAGGCTTCAGCTTGGCAACACTCCTGGGATAATCAAAACGCTAAAGGTAATTCTCAATGAAAGATGCTCGGATAAATAATCCAGCGCGTATGCGTTCCCAGAATACTACGCGGATTGCATTTTCAAAGGCTGATTCAATGCTACACATTGATGCGACACGTTGAATATAACACGACACTCGCTACAAAAAAATTATCCCCTATACTTGACAGACCCCTCTTCCCAGGCATATTTTAAAAGAATGGTATGCAATACCGAATTACGGTATATTTTTTATATAGATCTGTTTTTCCGTTTTGCCATCGTGGTGTCTTTGTGCGCACGTTCAATCCCAACCCCGAACCATATCTATAAAAGAAAACAGCATGGAGCAGAAGGATATGATGAGATATTTTTCAAGGCGTATCCTTGACCCATTACATATCGAGCATGATCTGTGTCTGCGTTGGGGCGATGACATTCATTAATCAGATGCCACTGCAAAAAACCAAAAAAATGTGTTGAAAATTCAGCGCAGCCTACTCGATTTTTTGCAAACACGCGGTGAGATAACAGGGTATGGGCGGTTTGACATCCTTGCCTGTTTTACATCGAAAAAATAACGACAGTACCGAGATACTACGCATCCGCTCCATACGTTAAACCAAACCACGCTTGAGGGATTGAGTTTTTTTCACCGCGAAGAACGCTAAGGAACGCGAAGAAAAGCAACAAAACAAAGCTCAATCTATCCCAGATTCTTCACCCTTCGCGTTCCTTCGTGCCTTTCGCGGTGAAAAAAGAATTGAACAGTGATAACCTGTTCGAAAACTATGGGTCTGAAACTGGGTTTGGTTTAGTAACGAGGTACCACATATTGCCACCAGACGTAAAAAAATTTGGACAGGATTTCTGTCTACAAGAACAATTCGTTGTCCTGTTTTTCGGGCAAAAAAACATTGCTATAGATCATCCACTAAAAGCGCCCGAAAAGAAAAAAATACTGGGGAGATACGTTCCGGTCTACGAGCGCGTCACAAGCAGAAGGCAAAAATTCCTGAATACAGAAGCAGCCCTTGCTGATTTTTCCCTGACAGCTTTATTTATTTCTAACATGCCGTTATATAATGCTTAAAAAATAAAATTAAGTATGGCATATTTTTTGTAAAGTTCGAAACGATAAGCATTCATCCTTCAACATCTGGAAAGGATAGGGAAAAGTGTTATCGTTTATCCTTAAAAGAACAACCGCCTACGGTCTGATATAACCAAGAAGTTAGTTGTAGCGTATTTTTTATCACTATCCTGACAAAAACATATATGTTTCTAAACAATCTTCAGTTTAAACCACCCGCCCGGTGCAGCCATAAGCATATGCTTGGAGTGGAATATTTGCCCCAATCCTTTCGAACATTTTTTTGGGATCACGTGACTGAATTTATTCGATAAAAAGTCTTCCAGTTGAGAATAGTTCATAGACATAAAAACATATGTCTGATATAAAAAGAGCATTAGCTAGAACATATTTTTATTTTCAGTCGGGGCAAAAGACCTATGTACTCATTTTAAAAACCAGTTAGATATGGCATATTTTTTATTACTGGTCAGAACATAAATTGTGCTCTGCGATCCTTGCAGCAGAATAAACGACAGCTAGCGCATTGATGCCAAGTCTCTTTCCACCAACCAGATATACATCAAGGTCGAAACATGGATGTAGAACCAAACAATCACCGTATCGATCCCGGACTGGCCCGAGAGGTCCAAGCATACGGGGCCAGGGAAATGGATATCTGCATGCAATGCGGCGCATGCAGCGCTTCATGCCCCCTGTCCCAAGGATCGGATTCCTTTCCCAGAAAAATCTACCGCTATCTCCAGTTAGGTCTCCGAGATAAGCTTCTCTCTTCGGTGGAGCCTTGGCTGTGCTACTATTGCGGGGAGTGCAATCTGAGCTGTCCACGGGGAGCCGAACCTGCCGAGACCATGATGGCAACTCGCCGATGGCTGACAGCCCAATACGATTGGACCGGGCTAGCCAAGCGCTTCTACACCTCGGAAAAATGGGAACTGGGGGCCCTTGGGGGTTTTGGCCTGTTCATCATTCTTCTGTTCACCCTGTTCCACGGACCAATAATCACAGATCACGTTTCCGTGAACACCTTTGCACCGGTCCTGTGGATCGAAATCGGCGATCTGACCATGGCCTTTATCCTCACGGCCTTTCTCCTCTCCAACGCCTTTCGTATGCACCACTTCATCATGGCCGGGACCAAAGTGCCTTTACGCCTATATACACAGGAACTGAAAACCTTTGTCCTCCATTTTCTGACCCAAAAACGGTGGAGCAAATGCGGGGGCGACCCCAGCAGGTGGCTGAAACATCTCTTACTGGTCACCGGGTATCTGACCATGATGTCGCTGATCATCGTGTTCATCCGCTGGTTCCAGGTGGATGACAGCTCTTGGCATTTTTCCGCACTGTTCGGGTACTACGCCACCGGGACCATCATGGGAGTCACCGGGGAGATGATGTACAGCCGGTACAAGCAAAAAGAACTCATGCACAGGTATTCCGAATTTTCGGACTGGCTCTTTCTGATCCTTCTTTTCTCCACGGCCTTCACGGGGATGGTCATGCATCTGTTCCGGCTGGCCGACTGGGCCCTGGCCACCTATATTATCTATGTCATCCACCTGGCCATTGCCGTGCCCATGCTCATGATCGAGGTCCCCTTCGGCAAATGGTCCCATCTCTTTTACAGACCCCTGGCCATTTTTCTCTCCAAGATACGGGAAAAAGCGATCCAGCCCTCGGTCACTGATTTCGAGGAGACAAAAAAACGGGCGAAAGAAACCTTTCTCACCTGCATGCAATGCGGCACCTGCACCAGCGTCTGCCCCCAGGGTTCAGCCTCAGGTCTGAGCCCCAGATTGGTCCTTCGCGCCCTCAGCCTGGAAACAGGCAACAAAGAAAACGTGGACACGGCTGCCTGGCAATGCCTGACCTGTAACAATTGCCTGGAACATTGCCCCCGGGGTATCGACATGGCGGGCCTCCTCACTGCAGTCCGCGCCCAGGATGTCCTGGCCCACAATCTGCCGATCCATCTTCAAACCCCGCTCAAAAGCCTGGATACCAACGGTAATCCCTGGGAAGGCAATGCTGAAGAACGCACTGCCTGGACCCAGCCCCAGGGCCTCCCCGCCTATACTCCGGACAAGGACTATTGCCTGTTTACCTGCTGCACCACGGCCTATGACACCGATCCCGGCCAAGGCAGCAGCAAGGCAGGACGGGCTCTGCTGGGACTGCTCCAAACAGCGCACGTATCCTACGGGAGCATGGGAAATAAGGACCGATGCTGCGGGGATCTGGCCCGGACCACAGGATCAGATGACCTTTTCAACGCCCTCAGAAAATTGAACACCCAGGCATTGGTTGAGGCTTCGGTCAGCCAGTTGCTGGTGAATTCTCCCCATTGCCTGCAGACCTTCACCCTCCACTACCAAGGATTGGCCGAAAAAATATCCATTACACACCATACCCAGGTTCTGGCGGACCTGATCCGGGAAAAGCGACTCATCCCCCACAAAGAAGTACATGCCCGGGTCACCTTCCACGACCCCTGCTATCTGGGACGTCATGCAGGGATATATGATGCACCGCGGATGATCCTCGACAGTATTCCGGGAATCTCCCGGGTGGAGATGAACCACACAAGGGAAAACAGCCTGTGCTGCGGTGGAGGCGGCGGGGGCGCGTGGATGCAGGGAGGATGTGCACCACAACAACGTCTCTCCCATATGCGCATCAAGGAAGCCCTTGACACCGGGGCCGGAATCATTGCCACGGCATGCCCGTACTGCATCCGCATGCTTAACCAGGCCATCCGGGAAATGGGGATACAGGAACAGATCCGGGTCTGCGATGTGGCCGAACTCCTCGCGGAATCGGTGGGCGCAGCATTAACGAATAGCGATCAGGAGAAGGATCATGTCTGAACGAATCGGTTTTTATATATGTCATTGCGGGGTGAACATCGCCTACAGGGTCCGGGTCAAGGAAGTTGCCGAGGCCATGGCCCTGGCACCTAACGTCGTAGTCTCCCGGGATTATCTCTTCATGTGTTCCGACCCCGGCCAGGAACTCATTGAAAAAGATATCAAGGAATACGATCTGACCCGCGTAGTCGTGGCCTCATGCTCGCCGCGCATGCACGAAAAGACCTTCCAGGGCGCCTGCAAACGGGGCGGACTCAACCCGTACCGGGCCTTCCATATGGTCTGTGTGCGTGAACACGTCTCCTGGGTCACGGAAAACGAGGACGAGGCAACAAAGAAAGCCATGATCCTGGCCAGAGCGGGCATCGCCCGGGTGGTCCACCAGCACGACCTGTTCCCTCCGACCTTTGATGTATGCAGCAACTCATTGATTGTGGGCGGTGGCATCGCCGGGATGCAGGCAGCCCTGGACATCGCATCTGCCGGATTCAAGGTCTATCTGGTGGAAAAAGCACCCACCATCGGCGGACACATGCTCCAATTCGACAAAACCTTCCCCACCCTGGACTGCGCCGCCTGTATCGGGACCCCAAAAATGGTCTCCGTGGGTCAGAATAAGAACATCGAACTCCTTTCCTACAGTGACGTCCTAGATATCTCGGGGTATATCGGTAATTTTACCGTGCGGGTCAAAAAACGCCCCCGGTATATCGACATGAACAAGTGCACGGGGTGTGGCGACTGCGCAACGGTCTGCCCCGTGAGCTACAAGCTCTTTCCCGCAGGGGCCAAGGTTACCCCCTACCATTACGAGATCGATCCGGAAAAATGCATCGGCTGCACTCTGTGCGCCCGCAAATGTCCGGAAAAGGCCATCACAGGTGAGAAAAAAAAGGCCCACGTTATTGATGCGTCCACCTGCATCCGCTGCGGCCTGTGCCAGACGTTATGTAAAAAGGACGCCATCCGCATTGTGGACGAAGAGGGCAACGCACCCCAACCTCTGTTGTCCACCTGGGACGCAGGCCTTGTCACCCGCCACGCCGCCAACATCGCTTTTCCCCAGGCCATTCCCCAGGCACCCACCATTGATCCCGAGGCGTGCATCGGATTCAATACCGGCAAATGCATGAAATGCGTGGCCGCATGCAAGGCAGAAGCCATCGACTTTTCCCAAAAGGAAGAAATCGTGGAACTCAACGTGGGCTCCTGCATCCTGGCCACGGGGTACAATCCCCTAAACCCTTCTCCCATGAAGGAACTGAGCTACGACGCCTGCCCCAACGTGCTCACCAACTTAGAATTCGAACGCCTTTCCAATGCCACCGGCCCCACCAGCGGCAAGATTCTCAAACGCGACCTCAACAATCCCAAAAAATTCACCGAACCCCCCAAGAGTGTGGCCATCCTTCACTGCATCGGCAGCAGAGACATCCGGTATCATGAATATTGTTCGCGTACCTGCTGCATGTATGCCTTGAAATTTGCCCATCTCATCAAGGACAAATGCGGCCACGACACCGAAGTGTATAATTTTTACATCGACATGCGCTGTTTCGGCAAAGGCTACGAGGAATTCTACAAGCGGGTCCAGAGCGAAGGGGTACGCATGATCAGGGGCAAGGCCTCAGAGATCAAAAAATCCGGCGATATGCTTATTGTCCGGGCCGAGGACACCCTGTCCGCCCGTATAGTGGAGATCCCGGTGGAGATGGCTATTTTGTGCACGGCCATGGAACCCAGAGAAGACTTGGGGCAGGTAGCCAGGACCTTCGGGGTCACCGTGGGAGGAGACGGCTTTTTCCTGGAAGAACATCCCAAACTGGAACCGGTCTCCACATCGTCCAGCGGAGTGTTCATTGCGGGAGCGTGCCAGGGTCCCAAGGACATCCCGGACACTGTGGCCCAGGCCAAGGCGGCTGCTGCCGAATGTCTCTCTCTGAGCGCGTGCGGCAAGGTGGAAGTTTCTCCCGAGGTATCGGTCATTGATCCGGACATATGCGTAGGATGTCAGATATGTATCGGTCTATGTCCCTATGGGGCTATCACCTTTAATGAGCTCAAAAAAATCAGTGAAGTAAACAGTGCAGTGTGCAAAGGGTGTGGAAGTTGTGCCGGACATTGTCCGAGCGGGGCCGCAAAGGTTCAACATTTCACGGATAAACAAGTTTTGGCTGAACTTGACGGTATGATGTTTAACTGATTCAGGAGTTGGATAATGAGCGAATTCGAACCCAAAATTGTAGCATTTTTCTGTAACTGGTGCACGTTTACGGCCGCTGATCTGGCGGGCACATCTCGTCTGTCCTATCCGCACAACCTGAAAATCATCAGGGTCATGTGTAGCGGTATGGTCGATCCCAAATACGTGCTCAAGGCCTTTTTAAACGGTGCCGACGGCGTGCTCATCGGCGGGTGCTGGCCGGGTGACTGCCACTATATCAACGGCAACCTCAAAGCCAGACGTCGGGTGGCCATGCTCACCGAGGTCTTGCGGGCCTACGGCATCGACGAACAACGTTTTTGGTTACGATGGATCGCCGCAAGCGACGGCAACATGCTCCAGAAAATAGCCAAGGATATGACCGAAAAACTCAGAGCCATGGGCCCAAGTGCCGTCCATGCAGCGCAGATCGCTGGCTAAAAGCAGGGAGAATATCATGAGTACATGCTGCAAACTGTCCTTTGAACAGGGCGGAATGAATAAAGAATTGGCCAACTTTTTCAAAGGACTACTGGAAAAAGATATCGTCCACGCATTGTTAGTGCCCGTATCCACGAGTACGGGCATGGTCCGACAGACATTAGTACGTTCTCAGGATAAGCTGGATACGATCGATCCCTTTGCCCCTGTGGTCCCGGTAAACGGAGCCAAGCTGGTCTCTTCCATTACAGCACATCCTAGTGGGAAAAAACTGGGCGTGCTCCTCCGCTCCTGCGAGATGCGGGCCCTGGTGGAACTGGTCAAGCTCAAGCAGGCCGATCTGTCCAATGTCCTGCTCATCGGCATGGACTGTTACGGACGGTTCGAGAACCAGAACTTTACCAAGGTACGTGGAGAAGGACAGACCTCCGAAGCCTTTCTCGCCAGTGCCCGTCAGGGAACTACCGCCGCGGGAGAGACGGATGTCGCCGGGGCCTGTGCCATCTGCGAATTTCCCTCCACGGACAACGTGGATCTCCATCTGTCTCTCATGGGCGCGGAACCAGGAGAAATGTATATCCAGGGAATCAGTGACAAAGGTGATCAGGTTTTGAAAATTCTTGGTTTGCAAACCGCAAAAATACCCGCAAAACGTACAACCGTACTGGAAGCACTGATCAAGGAACGTACAAAAAATAGGGACCAGGTTCTTGGAGCATACCGGGAAACCACGGGCAGCATCCCCGCATTGAGCGACTATCTCTCTTCCTGCGTCAACTGCTATAATTGCCGGGTTGCCTGCCCGGTCTGCTATTGCAAAGAATGCGTTTTTCTCACCGACACCTTTCGATACACAGGCGATCAATTCATGGACCGTTCTCTGTTCACTGGCGCATTGACCATGCCTGCGGATACGCTCTTCTATCACTTGACCCGCATCTCCCATATCGGCACATCCTGTGTGGGTTGCGGCCAATGTACCAGCGCGTGCCCCAACGGCATCGACCTTATGCCCATTTTCAGATCAGCCGCAGAAAAAATCCAGGAACGTTTCGACTATCAGGCCGGACGTTCCCTAGAAGAACCCCAGCCCTTGTCCGTCTTTTTCGACAACGAGTTCACCGACGTCACAGGTCAAGTCAAATAGGAGTGTAACTATTATGGCAGAAGAACGTCGCATAGGGACAGTTCTGGTCGTAGGTGCCGGGATTTCCGGTATCAAAGCGGCCATGGAATTGGCTGAAACCGGCTACAAGGTAATCCTCACGGATATCTCCCCCCAGGTAGGCGGTATCCTGGATATGCTCGACTACCAATTTCCCAATGACCGTTGCGGCATGTGTAGAATGTTGCCCATGGTCGGTCGAGAATCAGGATCTCAGTTTTGCCTGCGCAAAGGGCTGTACCACGATAATATTGAAATCATCCCCTCCACGGAAGTCGAAAGCATCGACGGTGATGTGGGTGCCTACAAGATTCGACTCGTCACAAAGCCCGCATATATCGACAAAAATATCTGCTGTGAATGCGGGAAATGTATAGAGGTCTGCCCCGTGGAAACCGGGGACGAATTCAACTACGGACTTACCAAACGCAAGGCCATCTACCAGCCCGTACCTCACGGGAATCCCCGAAAATACGTCCTGGACCCCAATCTCTGTACCCGGTGTGGAAAATGCGTCGAGGTCTGCCAGGCGGGTGCCATTAACCTGGATGCCGTGCAAACGGAACAGACCAGAAATGTCCAGGCGATTATTTTTGCCTCGGGCATCAAACTTTACGATCCCTATCAATCCGAAGAAGGCAAATCATACACCGTTTCCCCGGATGTCGTCACCGCCCTGCAATTCGAACGGATGATCAGCGCATCTGGAACCTATGCTGGCACCATCCGACGCCCCTCCGACGGCAAGGAAGCCAAACGATTCGCCTGGATACAATGTGTAGGATCGCGCAACCGACATCAAAAACGCCCTTACTGTTCTTCCATCTGCTGCATGTTCGCCCTCAAAGAAGCAGTTTTAGCCCACAAAAAAGGAGGCGATGACGTAGAGACGACCATCTTCTATATGGATATGCGCACCTTTGGAAAAGACTTCTACAAATATCAGGAAAAGGCGGAAGAAGAATACGGAGTGCAAAAAATCCGCTGCCGGATTCAAGAAGTTCTCAAGGACAAGGACGGTCAGTTACAGATACGGTTCTTTGATCCTTCAACACAGACATTTTCCACCCAAACCTTTGACGTGGTTATCCTGTCCACAGGTCAGAACCCCTTTGAAGAGCACAAACGGGTGGCAGATCTCACCGGTGTCGAACTCAACGAAGACGGACTGCTGAAAAAGCATCCCCTTGAAAAAGTTCGCCTCTCCAAACCAGGCATCTATATCTGCGGTTCCCTCATGGGGCTTACGGATATCAGCGAGGCCATCACCAGCGGTACAGCCGCTGCCGGCAAGGTGTCCGAACTCCTTGCCACTCAAGATGTCCGCTTCATTGAGCAAGAGGTTCTCCCTGCCTCTCCGGCATCGGATGAGGAATTACCCGCACTCATCGTGGTACTCTGTGGATGCGGAGAAAAAGCCGGCCCCCGGGTTCAGGGAATGGATACACTTGCAGCAGCCCTGCAAACTCATTCCAGTGTCGTAGCGGTTCACGTTATCGATTCCCTGTGCACGGATACAGGCAGAGAAGAACTGAGTTCGCTACTTAAGGATGCACCGGGCAACCGATTGCTCCTGGGTGCCTGCACCCAGTATCTGTATAGAAATAAACTCAAGAAAACGATCAGGGCGGCCGGACTGAACATGTCCCTGGTCAAAATCTTTGATTTCTTAGGGATGGTTGAAAAACTCGACTTCACGATAGAAGAAAGCACGGTGGAAACAATTGTTCGCGCCATCAGACCAGAAATGGAAGATCTCAAATTCCGTCTGCCCCTGCATGAGGAAATTCTTCCGGTTGAACACAGAGCCCTTGTGATCGGAGGAGGCATCAGCGGAATGACATCAGCCATCTCTCTGGCCCGGCGCGGGGTTGAGGTAGTCATCGTCGAGCAGGCCTCTATCCTGGGCGGATATGCCGGCAACCAGAAATCTCCCACCCTCACGGGTCTCGATACCGGGGCTGTTGCCGAAACCCTGCAGGACCGGATTGCAAAAAACCCACGAATCACGGTGCATCTGAACAGCCGAGCAACGGAATCCAAAGGCATACTCGGAGCATTTGAAACAACGATCACGAATGATGAATCCGAAGAAACAATCCTCATCAAGCACGGAGTGACTATCCTGGCCACGGGATGCAGTGAAGCCACGACCTCTGAATATGAATACGGCGCCTCGGACCGAATACTTACCCAGGGCGAATTCCGCCAGAAACTGGCTGTTGACGAAATCGCCCCGGAAACAATGCAAAATATTGTCATGATCCAATGTGTGGGATCACGTGAAAAGGGCAAAAAGGAATACTGCAGCCGGGTGTGTTGCCTGGGAGCTCTGGCCAACGCTCTTGCCGTGAAGAAAAAAAATCCTAATGCCAGAATTGTAGTCTTGTACCGCGATATCATGACCTATGGCGCTTATGAAAAATATTACACTCTTGCACGCTGCAAGGGGATCATCTTCGTCAATTACGGTTTGAACAATAAGCCGCGGGTCGAACTCAAGGACGGCCTTCCCCATGTCAGCTTCACAGAACATGTTCTCAATGTTCCCGCAGAAATGCAGGCCGATTTTCTCGTTCTTTCAACCGGCCTTGCTCCCAACCAGTCCAATCCCGAACTGAGCAAAGTCTTCGGTAATCTCGAATACAACGAGGACGGCTTCTTCGTGGAAGCGGATTCCAAATGGCGACCCGTAGAATTTGGCAAGGCAGGAATGTATGTGGTGGGTACGGCCCATTCTCCACGGACCATACAAGGATCTGTCGTTCAGGCCCAGGCAGCAGCCCAGAAAGCCTATGCCTACCTGTCTGATCGTGTAGTACATACAGCTCAGGAAGTTTCAACCACCCATGATTCCCTGTGTTCCAGATGCCAACGCTGCGTCCAGGCATGTCCCTATGATGCCCGACGGTACGACGAAACATACGACCGCATAGTGGTCGATCCCGCAGCCTGCCAGGCCTGCGGCATATGCGCAACCACCTGCCCCAACAACGCAGCCGAAGTCCTCGGCTGGCGGGACAAACAGATGCTGGCCGTGCTTGATTCCATGTTTATGTAGCCTTTGTGGACCCCAAAAAGGAGATCCTTTTATGGATATGAACCAAACAAATCCAAATCTCTGGAAAGAAATATACGACAATAAAGACCTGCTGTTTTGTTACAATTGCAGCACCTGCATTTCCGGCTGCCCTGCATCCCAGGCCGACCCGCCTCTGCTCATCCGCAACCTGGCCCGCAAGGTCATCTTGGGACTCGAAGACGAACTCTTTGACGATGACACGCCTTGGACCTGTGTTTCGTGCTCCCTGTGCGAAGAAATGTGCCCCATGGATGTCAAACCCTTTGAACTTTGTTTGGCCGTGCGCAAGTGGCAGAGCAAAAATGATGAAACCCGCATTCCCTCCTCCATCGTGGATATCTTCCGTAGAGGATACACCCAGGCGGTAGGGACCAATACCGAACTGAGGAAAAAACTCGGCCTGCCCGAACTGCACGTGCTGACAAAGTTTCCTGAAAAACGGAAACAATTTCAGGACATGCTCATGAAGACAGAACTCATCAATGAAAACGCCTATATGTTTAGTGAGGAATAGCCATGGAAATGGGATTTTTTTTAGGATGTAACATGCCAGCCATCCGACCGGACCTGGAGCGGGCCATCCGCGCGACCATGCCGGATCTGGGCGTAGATCTGGTGGAGATGGAGGGGTATGTCTGCTGTCCTGCCTTTGGCTCCTTCCCGTCCACGGACGATGAATCCCACTTGGCAGCCAGCGGATGGAACCTGTCCATCGCCGAGGAAAAAGAGATCGATATCCTTGTGGAATGCGGATCGTGCTACAGCTCTCTGAGCATGGGCCGCCACCTTCTCATGGAAGATGCCAAAAAACGCGCACACGTAAACACCTTGCTTGAACCCACAGGCAGATCCGTTACCGGAAAATCCAAAGTCCGGCACATAACGGATGTTCTCTATAATGAAGTAGGCACGGAAAAAATCAAACAAGCCTTGAAGCATTCATTACAAGGGTTGCACTGCGTAGTGCAGTACCCCTGTCATACGCTCTACCCCAGCAACATCGTTGGATTTGAAAAATCGGCTAGAAAACCCGTTGCCATGGAAAATCTGGTGCGGGCCCTGGGAGCTGAAGTGGACCCCTTTTCCCGGGAACACCAATGCTGCGGCGGCGCGGGCGGATTCACCAATAATTCTCCCAAGGAAGCCACCGCTTTCATCAAGGAAAAATTCGACGCTATCCTCGAGGAAACCCAGGCCGACTGCATCGTCACCTCATGCATCACCTGCCTCATGCATCTGGATAACATCCAAAAGACCCTGAACGAACAATTAGGGGAAGAAAAATACACATTGCCCGTCTTTGACTACAGCCAGCTTCTGGCCCTGTGCATGGGATGCGATCCCGCACAGGTCGCCTGCATCAGCACTATGCCAAGGGATGCGATACTCAACAGGTTCTGATTTTTCCCGAAATCATTGAAATTCCGTAGGGGCAGGCCCCCGTGCCTGTCCTTTTCTTTATCCCCCACCACACACGCCCACCCCAGATATCGCCCTCGCATACTCGCCGGGATTTTGATAACCTCAATCTTGCCTGCATCCCCAAAGGGCAACCACGGGGGGGGTTGCCCCTACAGCCCCAAGGCACTCAATAACGAAATCATCGGAGCCCCAGGGCGTCGTGATTCTTTGACGATAAAATAATGGCTGTGACCAACAGTGAACCGTTCATACGATCCAAAAATCCACCATCGTCGATCCATTCGATTACCAAAATACGATTATTCGCAGCCAGGATTTTATTTCATCACCCTTTGCACACAAAATCGTCTGCATCTGTTCGGGGAGATTTCCGACGACATAATGGTCTTGAATGATGCTGGAAAAATGATTCATCGTATTTGGAACGAGATACCCATCCATTACAAACCCTTTGCCATCCATAATTTTGTCGTCATGCCCAACCACATCCACGGAATCCTCGAAATCACCTCCATCACAGGCCCTCGCGCCTGCCCTGATTCTGCCAATAATACCTGCCCAAATTCCCTAACCCAAACCCAACCCGATACCACCACCCCCGACGGTTCCAACATAGGCGATTACAATACAGGCGGTTACAATACGGAAAAAGGGCAACCACGGGGGGGTGCCCCTACGGGCCCGACAACAAATCCGGCAACACCCCGAACAACACAATTATCCGATATCGTTGGACGTTATAAATCATTGACAACAAAAATATACATTAATGGGATTCATCATCATGGGTGGCAACCATTCAACACCCGTGTTTGGCAGCGCAATTATTGGGAACATATCATTCGCAATGAAAATGAATACCTGAAAATCGTTCAATACATCATTGAAAACCCTGCAAAATGGGCAGGGGATACCTTAAATGGTGGTGCTGGGAATAAGGTACTGGAATCATACGCGCCATATAATCATGAACCCTGGATGATTTAAAACCCGGGTAGGGGCAGGCCCCCGTGCCTGCCCGGATTCTAGCACCCCTGTCTGCCCGGATTTTCGCCCCATGTCTGCCCTGCCCTAATTCTGGTAATCCAGATGTTGCCCGCCTGGGAAAAAATACCGCACCTCGTGCATGTTCTTGTTCTGGGAATCGTGCATGTGGCAGAAAAGGGCACCCACAGGGGGGTGCCCCAACAACGGACCCGATGATAAAATCATCGGATATCGTGGGACGTTGGAAATCATTGACGAAAAACAACACATTCAATGGAGATGCAGGAAATAAATCCCTGTAATCATCAACGTCACATAACCATGAGGCCTGGATAATCTGAAACATGGTGTAGGGGCAGGTCCCCGTGCCTGCCCGGATTTTTGCAACCCTGCCTGCCCTGATTTTTGCCCCGTGTCTGCCCTGCCCGAATTTTGGTAACCCAAATGTTGCCCACCTAGAAAAATATACAACACCTCAGGCCTGTTCTTGTTTAGGGGATCTTGGGTGTTCTTGTCTTGGGAATCGTGGATGTATTTATATTGAGAATTGTGCATGTGGCAGAAAAGGGCACCCACAGGGGGGTGCCCCTACAACAACACCCCGACAACGAACCCGATGATAAAATTATCGGATATCGTGGGGCGTTGGAAATCATTGACGAAAAACAACACATTCAATGGAGATGCAGGAAATAAATCCCTGGAATCATCAACGTCACATAACCATGAGGCCTGGATAATCTGAAACATGGTGTAGGGGCAGGTCCCCGTGCCTGCCCGGATTTTTGCAACCATATCTGCCCTGATGTTTACCCCATGTCTTCCTTTGCCCTGGAAACCATACATGCCCTTGTATTAGGGACCGTGCATGTGGCAGAAAAGGGCAACCACAGGGGATTGCCCCTACCCCCCAACAACGGACCTGATGATAAAATCATCGGATATCGTGGGATATTATAAATCATTGACGGCAAAATGATACATTGAGGAAATGCATCATTTTGATGATGGCAGACATTCAACACACAACGCCCGCAAGGAGATTCCTCCCTGCGGGCGTTACCTGTTCATATTTCGGAACAACGCGAGTCATTCCCTAAAAATATCCACGACTAGCCGAACAGCCAACGGCCTGTTCCTGGCCCCGAATTTCGGCCTAACCACAAATTCTTTCCGTCTTCCAATCCGAAATAACTTCCCATAAGAAAAACAAAAAAACCAGCTAACGGGTTGTGTCCTACTGGGTGGTTATGCTATTTGAGTAACCGTTTTTGAGATGATGTAGAACCCAACAGCATGACAAGACGATAAAGAGCTAGTATCGTTCCGACCACGTCTTAAAGCGAAATCTACCTCTTGCATTCAGACCGATTGAAACAGACTTTCAGACGAGTGCAGGTAGATAGCTCTGGCAGCATTATAAACCCATCGAATGTTATCAAGATATTGATAACATTCAAGTGGTGGAGTTATCAGGTTAGCCAGGAGGCTATGGCTAGGTGTGATTATTGACCAAAGTCAAAATTCTGGGAGTTATCTGGAACTGTATAATTACTTGTGAGGGCTCTGAAATAAATTATGAATAAAGAACAAGCCAAAAATCTGCGAACGAAAATTGAGTCTATCCAATCACTCATGATCGCATTCGTAACAGATGTTCGCGAAGACTCTCAGCCTCGTGAATACGTCGACTTGTATGCTGACCTTTATATCGATCTCGAAGATACGGGGTATGAAAACCCCAACCAGCACAAAACACTCGAAATATTTTGGAGCTATTGCAAACTTAAAAATATGGGCACCTGGGCAGATCGTCGAGCATATGTGCAGGAACTCTACGCAGACATTATTCTCGATCTCACCAGAGCCATAAAAAAAGGAAAAGATCCACGGAATTGGGGCAAAACAAATGAAGCATTAACCGACGAATTGGCTCCAGTCAGAATCCAGTGGTTAAAAGCAAAAAATTTCATCTACACCAGTCCACCGGACTTTGAAAATTCAATAAAAGAATCAATCAACTCCATTGAATCTACCTTAAAAATTTTGCTGCAAGAACCCAAGGGTACTCTTGGTAAATTGCTTAACAAAACAGAAATAGACAAAGACATTAAAAGCATAATTAGCCAAGCATATGGAATGGTTAGCAATAAAGACTTTGTGCGCCATGGTGGTATAGAGTCACAGAATCTAAATGCATCAGAAGCAGAATTTTTCATTGAATTTTCTGGTATTGCTATCGCTTATTTGAAATCAAAGTTGGGTGCAAAAAAGGCCTAACAAACCAATCAACCGGACGAAAAATACGTCTGTGCTAAATTGAAAAGCAAAATCTAAATTGCGGTGGTCGTCAGGCAGTTCGTCGGCGCCAGTTATCATGAACCGTTATAGTTAAAGATAATTATACGGTAAACGCAAAGGAAATTAATGAACCAGCAACAAAAGGACAAATTTCTCAAAATTAGTGATAGCCTCATTGAGGAAGCCACGTTAGTCTTAAATTCTCAATTTCAATCACATTATGTTGGAAAATCGAGCTGTGTAGACCTTCAATTATTTCATAAGTGGTGGGGTAAAATCCAATCATTCGGCCACCAATTGGGTGCCGCTGCTAAGCCATGGCAAAAATTGTTTTCATCAAACCCATACAATTCCTTAGGTTCTGTAAAAGTTATTTTGGGAACATTAGAATCAATAAGACATGAACTAGAGAATGATTATTTGCAAACTATCACACAACTCGTAAAAGCAGAAACTCTTGCAGATTTGTTAGATCAAGGTGAACACCTTTTTGATAGTGGGTACCATCTTGCTGCGGGAGTGATAGGCCGTGCGATTCTTGAAGAGCATTTACGAACAACTTGTTACAATTTGAATTGTACCCCAACTAAAAAACGCCCTACTATTAATGATTTTAACCAAGCCCTATACAGCCTTAAGCATTATAGCAAAATTAAGATGAAGCAGATTGATACGCTAGCGTCTATTGGAAACGATGCAGCACATAATAATCCAGCAATTGAGTCATCAGATATAAAGAGGCTATTGGTAGATTTACCAGAAATAATTGATTCAACAGGAGTATAACATTGCAAAATCCGCGCCCGCTGATTTGCGACGTTAGGTTTCTTGAAAATATTATGGAAGTAGTAGAGCATGTAAAAATATTCAGAAAAGGCCCCAAAGCGTAGAATGCTTGGAGATATAAAAATCCCGATATAAAGTCTGATCTTTCTGGTATTGATTTCGAAAAAAACGTTCATACCCATAAAAAAATATACTAGGGAAAAAGGCCCAGCCTAAACGCTCATTCATTGTCAACATCAACCTTAATCCTATCGACACGTTTTTTCATTTTCTTTTCAATGACTCTGAGATGATGTTCTTCATCAGGAGATATCAACGATATTGCTTCGCCGGGGGTTTCTGCCCTGCCCGTTCTGCCTATACGGTGAATATATGTTTTGGGAGAACGCGGAAGTTCATAATTTATGGTTCCTCGCTGTTTCACGTGGGTAGGGGGTTGAATCTTTGGTCCCAAATGAGTAGCCAAATATCCCTATGAGAGACATCGAAATTTTCCAACTGGCCCTTGGCTTGACCCCTCCTTGGGAGGTGG
>Ga0265294_10003286_pt1 | contig 20783 bp, 15 predicted proteins | sample MunlanPumphouse3_FD_192504 | JGI IMG/M metagenome (GOLD analysis project Ga0265294, IMG submission 192504) | Groundwater microbial communities from a municipal landfill in Southern Ontario, Canada - Pumphouse #3 | ecosystem: Environmental > Aquatic > Deep subsurface > Groundwater | place...
ATCGAATGTCATAGATTCTATGGGAATATCAGAACAATAGGAAAGTCCTGCTCCCCGCTGCTCCCACCAACAGACAACAAAATTATTCTCAAGAACGACAGGATATTTATAACTAATCGCATATTCTGGAAAACCAGGTCCCCCATGCAAAAATAGAAGCACCGGCTTTGTTGCATCCTTTCCTTTAATAAACATTCCCTGCCTAATGCCATTGATATCAACATGAATTTTTTCTGAAATGCTTCCAGGCAGAGGCTTTCCGTTTCCATCGGTGAAAGGCTTGGGTTTTCCGGGACTGTGTGCAGTCAGCATCACAACAGGAATAACGATGCAAGCCAATAAAATAGCAAAAATAATAAACATCATCTGTTTCCCTTTTGGTTTGAATGATTGTTTGAAAAATCTCATTGATTTGATATTGATGTCAATATATATAATACTTCTTCTATATTGCGTTTTCAAGGCATTTCATTTTCCATAAAACACAGCTAAACCAAGAGCAAAATATTAACCAGTATCTGGTTATACACACTGTATTTGTTTCGTGAAATATTAATTTTTCAAATAGGGCGTAAGTAAGTTTTTAATATCTTCATTTTTTGCCAGATCAAAAGCAGTTTTATTTGCTTTGTTTTTTAAATCGACCTTTGCCCCTTTTTCCAACAATAATTTTACAATTTCCGTATGTCCGAATTGAGAAGCTATCATCAAGGCCGTAAATTGATCGTAGGCTTGTAAATCAATCTTTGCTCCATGATCCAAAAGCAATTGTACCACATCCTTATGTCCGTTTACCGTTGCTGCAAGCAAAGCAAAAGACCCGTCGGATGACATTAAATCAATCTTTGCCCCACTTTCCAATAGTAGCTTTGCCGTTTTTGTTTGTCCGATTTGACATGCAATCATTAATGGTGAAAATCCGTCAAAAGCTTGTAGATCGACCTTTGCTCCGTTAGTCAATAATATTCTGGCTGTTTCCGTATTACCGCTTTGTGAAGCTGCCCACAGAGCGGTAAACCCTTCCAAGGACTGTAAATTGATCTTAGCACCACTCTCCAATAGAAACTTTACCGTTTCCATTTGTCCACATAACGATGCATATATCAAGGGCGTAATTCCGGTAGAATCCGGTGAATCCACCTTTACTCCTTTGTCCAACAATAGTTTTATGATATCGTTAGATCCGGATTCCGATGCAACATGAATAGCCTTAGACCCATTTGATAACATCAAATCCATCTTTGCCCCATGATCTATAAGTAACTTTGCTATTTCTGTTTTTCCATATTGTGAAGCAAACATCAATGCGGAAAATCCCGTAGGTTCTTGTATGTCTATATTGGCTTTTTTATCCAACAAAAATTTAACCACATCTGTACATCCAAAATAGGAGCTGTAAATCAACAGACTTCTGCCTTCCGCGTCTATATAATTAACAGACTTAACAGATTGTACCAATAGGTTGGCTTTGGCGCAATCTCTTTCCTGCATGGCATCAATTAGTTTTTGAGCCTGGGGGTCCGTTTGACCATTTACACTTACAACAAAAAACAATAAAAAAGAAATCATGAATAAAATATTTTTCTTCATCATATTTTGTTTTATTTGCCTACTCTTTGAACAGGATTTTCGGCTTGCTCCTTGTTTTTTGGATAAGCGATACTTATACTCAATGAACTAAGGGACGAAAACTACCCGAAAACCAACAGAGTAATCGTGATCGTCCGGATTGTAATGCATGCGAATAGCAGAGCGACAAGACCGAGCATCGTTGTTCCAAGTTCCACCACGAATCACATAATTCGAGCCAGTGGCATTACCTGTAGGATTGGTCTGAGGGGTAGTTGGATAAGTACCGTACCAGTCGGAACACCATTCCCACACATTGCCATGCATATCGTACAAACCGTACCCATTGGGCACATAAGTACCCACCGGCTGCGTTTTACCCGGGAAGGTTGTTACGGTGTTGGAACAAGTGCCGTATGGATATAACCAAAAGTAATTGGCTTGTGTGTTTGTTAAGCAACTACCGGTGTTGAAAGGAGTGGTGGTGCCTGCACGGCAGGCATATTCCCACTGTGCTTCTGTAGGCAAAGAGCCACCCACGTAGGTGGCAAACTCAGCAGAACCGTACCACGTTACATTTATTACCGGCGAAGTTTCGTAACCTGCTACCGATACCCACCGTGAGCCGCTATATATTAACCCCAAAGATGTATTGGCATAAATCAAAGCATGGGTAGGATAAGCACCTGCAGCATAAAGCCCGTTGCTGCCAATGCCTTTAGCATTTAGAAAAGCGGCGTACTGCTCATTGGTTATCTCGTATTTGCTCATTCGGAAAGCTGTAAGGGTTACAGAGTATTGGGTTTCGTCTGAAAATCTACTTACTTCTGTTGATGGGCTGCCCATGGTAAAAGTGCCGGCAGGAATAAGGGCAGTTTGGATGTTGATGTTAGGGTATGTTATCACTGGTTTGTAGAAAATGATGCTGTCAACATCTGCTAACTTAACAGATTGCTTGTGTATAATTGCGCCCGCTTTCATTATATACATGGTGTCTGTTTGCGCTTGCATTGGAGTGAGACAGAGTCCTAGCAATAGCACTGTGTTTAATTTCAGTAGTTTGCATTTCATTTTTTATTCTCTTTTTTTTATGACAATTTGTATCCTTTTTGTCCTATTTTTCTTTGTTGCTGACATCGTCTTTTTTGAATGTTTGGTAACGGGAAACCAGAACGCCAACTGAAGACGGGTGTACTTTGAGTAGAGTGTGTGTCCTGCATAAACAGCACATACTTGTTGTAAACGGTTTAATAACTATAAAAATACAAATAAGTTTTACATTAGCAAAACAGCAATTTTATTTTTCCAGCGGGTGCAAATCCATGATACGCGGGCATCATGTCCCGAAGCATTAGTAAGCCCTAAGTTGGTTTCTCATAATACACAAATTTAAACTTTTATGCTTAACTCTGTGTCCCCGCTAAGTTAGCAACTCCAGTTTTACCTATGTTTACCCCGTTAAAGCACAAAACGTTGCAATCAATTCGATTACAACGTTTTATGAAAATTTTTCGTGACCCCGTGGAGATTCGAACTCCAATCGATGGAACCGGAATCCATTATTCTATCCATTGAACTACGGGGCCCAAAAACAGATGCAAAAATACAATAAAAATCCGGATTCAGACAATGAACGAATACATAAAAAGTCTTTTAATACTGATATATATATACTCAAAAATGTGTTTTTTGAATTGAAATTCTTGAAATTTGTTTAAATTTTGGCTATAACTTTCTGCAAAATACTTTCATTTTGTCAAATTTGATTATCTTTGCCCGATCAAATAAATCCGGTATAATAACCTAATAAATATGAGCTATTTAATTTTGCCTAAAGATTATGAGGCTTTGATCGATTTAAAACAAACCGAACAGGGCATCAAACAAATCAAGGAATTCTTTCAGCTGAGTCTATCTGCAGAATTACGCCTCCGTAGAGTAACCGCACCACTGTTTGTTCTTTCCGGTACAGGCATCAATGATAATCTTTCCGGTCGGGAACGCCCGGTAAGCTTTACTATTAAAGACTTGAACGATCAGAGTGCTGAAATAGTACATTCACTTGCAAAATGGAAACGCCTCACTCTATCAGAATACAATATTGAATCCGGTTACGGCATATATACAGACATGAATGCCATCAGAGCTGACGAAGAACTCGGTAACCTGCATTCACTTTATGTTGACCAGTGGGATTGGGAACTTTCCATGGAAGAAAAAGACCGCAACATAGAGTTTCTCAAAGACGTCGTAAGACGCATATATGGAGCTATCCGCCAAACAGAGTATTTGGTTTTTGAACAATTTCCCAATATTAGCCCTTGCCTTCCGGAAAAAATCACATTCATCCATTCAGAAGAATTACTAAAAAAATACCCCAATCTGACACCCAAAGAACGGGAAAACGAGTTCACCAAAGAACACAAAGCTGTCTTCATCATAGGGATCGGAAGTATTTTATCCAACGGAAGCAAACACGATGAACGTGCACCGGACTACGACGATTGGACAACACCAAATGAAGACGGTTTTGTCGGGTTGAACGGAGACCTTTTCGTATGGAATGATATCTTGGGATGTTCCATGGAACTTTCATCCATGGGAATTCGCGTAGACCGGAAAGCGATGCTTAAACAGCTGAGGATTTGCGAATGTGAAGACCGCAAAAACCTTTTCTTCCATAAGAGATTGCTGAACGGAGAATTACCATTGAGCATCGGCGGAGGCATCGGTCAATCCCGCTTATGCATGTACCTGCTTCGTAAAGGTCACATCGGTGAAATACAAGCCAGCATCTGGCCGGAAGATATGCGGAAAACCTGCCGTGAACATGGCATGATTCTGATCTAATAAATATTATAAAGCTTTTGCAGCCTGTTTCTATTTCGCTACGGTGATGTGGAAACAGGCTTGTTTCTTTTCACGAACCACCCTGCAACGGCCTTCATTACTCATTTCAGTCAGGACTTCACCCAAAGGATGACGTAACATATCATGTCTGCAAAAGCCTTCTCTGGCCTGCTTGCCATGAAGTGGCAAAAATTCCTTATAAGAGATATCAAAAGTGGTGCCGTACATGTGGGCTGACAGAGCTGTGGCGTTTCCGTTGCGCTTACCCAAACCATCCTGACTTTCTTTGGTGCGAAGCACGGAACTTATCAGCATATAGTAAGAAGGAATATTCATTTCATGCAACTTTTCTTCAAATCGATCACCGATTTCATCCAAAAGGTCAACTGCTTTGGGAACCAGATAAGGATATGAATGTGTCAGTTCCTTCAGTTTGTACGTATCACAATCTTCCAGTTTTTTCAATTTACCCTTAAAGACGAAAGACCCGATATTGTTTTCAAGATCCTGATTTGTCTGAAATGGTTCAATACCCATTTCCCGGGCACATTCCAGATGGAGTGTGTTGTTATCATTCAATTTCGCAATATTCCAATATCTTGTAGAAATGGCCTGGCAATCCGGGCATTTACCAACAGGAAAGAAAACTGCCTTTTCATTACATTCCGTTATTTTACCCCAATTAAACTTGCTTAAAAACCGAACTGTCCCTATTAAAAACAGACATGTACAAAAACCTATCACAAAAAAAAGAATGCTTAAACGTTTTGCCCGACGCATGATAAAAAAAGTTTGAGTATTTTTGCAAGGATAAGTGATATACAAACCTGCAATTATCCATTTATTATGGACGTAAAGATAGAAAAATCGTGGAAGAATCAGCTTGAAAAAGAGTTTGAGAAAGACTATTTTTTTAAGTTGACTCAATATATTCGTTCGGAATACCAACATCAGACAATATACCCTGAAGGAAAGCTCATATTTAACGCCTTCGACCACTGTCCTTTCGACCAGGTCAAAGTAGTCATTCTCGGGCAAGATCCCTACCACGAGCCCGGACAGGCTCACGGTCTCTGTTTCTCGGTGAAAGACGGAGTGGCATATCCTCCTTCGCTTCTGAATATCTTTAAGGAAATACGTTCAGATGAAGGATACGAACCTTACAAAAGCGGAAACCTGGAGCGCTGGGCCAACCAAGGGGTGCTGTTACTCAACGCCACCCTGACTGTGAGGGCTCACTTGGCAGGGTCGCATCAGAACAAAGGCTGGGAAACATTTACGGATACTGTCATCCACGAGTTGGCAGAAAATCGTTCAGGCTTAGTTTTCATTTTATGGGGAGCTTATGCCCAACAGAAAGGAGCGTTTATTGATGAAAGCAAACATTTGGTCCTGAAATCGGTGCACCCCTCTCCGCTTTCAGCACATCGGGGATTCTTCGGAAATAAGCATTTCAGCAGGGCCAATGAATTCCTGATTGCACAAGGTCTTACCCCCATCGACTGGCATTAATAGCCCCAAATGGTATTGTCTTTCGGATTCTGATGCTGCTCATACTTCAGATCCTGCAACAAAGTGGATTTTACACGAACCGAAAAGTTATAGGATTTATACCGGCCAATCGGAATAATATTGGCCGACATCTCCCAACAGTGCAAATCACGCGTGATGGAGCAATTCATGGTTGCCAGCTGTTTTGTATCGAAATTGTAACTGGTTGACGCATTTATCTTCCATTTGTCCGTCAGAGAAATATTTCCACTCAAGCTCAAATTTTGAAATATTTTGTGGTTGTATTCCAGGCGTTCCGTATCAAATGTGGAACGGGAATAGTTCAAAGTATAATTGATGCTCAGGCTCCATGGCATTTTAAATGGTGCATAGAGTGCAGCTTCGGGATCAAGAGGCTCCGAAGGTGGAATCACTCCCCCATCACGGGTTTCTCCGTCTGATTGTTCATTGGAAGTTGAACCTGATTCTTTCCCTTTCTTATTTTTATCTTTCTTCTTGAATGTATCATTGTTAAAAGTATAAGAAAAAGAGGTTCCGGTGCTTATGAGACGCCCGGGAATACCGTACTTCTTAAACTGGGTCGTATTGACCCTTACCGGAGTTCCAGCCTTGTTCAGCTGGTATGTGTACGGGTCAAACGATCCGCTCAGATTTAAAGTGTATTTAGGCCCGAATCTCAAACGGATATTGGCCGCTATATCACTCCAATTCAAGCTATCAGCCGCCATATTGTAACTTGTTCGGAAAGAGAGGTTATCAATCAAACTGACTTTTTTATCTATAACGGCCGTATCTGTCTGTTGCTTTACTTTCATTTCCAGGTTATTGGCTAACTCGAAACCGATGCTACCGGACTCACCCTTGCCTGGCAAACCATACAAGGCATTATCGTAATGGGAATAATTCACAAATTGCTCAACACCATAGCCATCAATATATGAATAGCTACCATAATAGCCGTATTTTTCTGCCCCGAAATCTGGAGTATAGGAGAAAGATATGGAAGGTTTGATGACATGACGGATCATGTTGATCTTCTTGCCGAAAATCTTCTGGATGGGTTGGTACATCCCGTAAATCGTGGTAGAGACGTTCACTGATGTAGAATAATCCCAGACACGGTTGAACCCCCAAAGTGTATCTGTAACAACTTGATTCAGGTTCTCATCAAAATGCTTATCTATAGAACTTGAATACCAACGTTCCGTATAATTTAAGGATGGAGAAATATTGATGTAGTTTAGGACATTGAATGTAGCAGTAACAGGAATGCTATGCTTCGCTCCGTTACGCCAATCCTTAATGAGCGACTTTTTCAAAAAATCTTTTTCCTTAACCTGACTGATACTGTTCGTAAAAGTACCGGTATATCCCATGCGAATCTTTTCATACCACCGCTCACCACCTATCGGATTTTTTCGTTTGAAAGGACTGATACTCGACATTGACACATTCAGATTAGGCAGAGAAACCGTCAAAGTTGAATCCGAACTTCTTTGGGAAATGCTCATACTTGAGCTTAAGCTGAAAGGACTTTCAGGAAAACGCTGGGTAAAATTGACGGAAGAACTTTTTGTATTGTTCGAGAAAGCTTCCGGATTGTAATAAGACGTTAAATCATTTCTGGTATAGCCACTGGTCTGAAAATTCACACTGGCAGAAAAAGTACTGAATGGATTGGCCTTCGCATCTTGGGAATGGCTCCATGTAACACTCAAGTTCTTGGATTTTGCATAATCAGGCAGGTTCTTTTCGCCAGTAACTGTTTCAAGGTAGGAAGCATTAAAACTTCCTGAATATCTGTACTTTACCCTATATGAAGACCTGGCACTCAAGCCCCATGAACCTTTGGAGTACAATTCACCGGTCAGAGCCAAATCCATATAATCATTGAATGCAAAATAATATCCTCCGTCTTTCAGGTAAAAGCCGCGGGATAACTCATCGCCATAAGTAGGAGTCAACATACCTGAAGAATACTTACCCTTGAAAGGGAAATAGCCGAATGGCAACATCAAGGGAAGGTCCACATCTTCCATCACCAAGTGGGCCGGTCCGGATCCAATATAGCTTCCCGGTTTCACTTTTGCCCTGCTCAAGTCCAGATAGAAATGTGGATGTTCATGATTATCGCAGGTCGTATACTTTCCGCCAACCATATACATGATATCGTCGGACATTTTTTTGGTCTTGCCACTCACCACATAGCCTTCACCCTGTTGGGTAACTACTTGGGTTATGAAACCTTTTTTTGTATTGAAATTATATTTCAGATTCTTGGAAGGATACTCTCCACTCTCATCCTTGAACACAGGATCACCAACGATTTTACCTGACGAATCAGGCCGTCCGGTAGCAAATAAAAGACTGCTGTCCATATCCATTCTGATAAAACCGGCATCCAGGTTTGTCTTTCCATAAACGATCTTACCATCACCATATAGAAGGCCGGTACCTCCGGCAAGAAAAACCAAAGAATCGCTGGCTTCATAATCCACAATTTCAGTGAGACCTTTTGTCTTTTTGACAGAGACGGAGTCTTTTTTCTGTGTTGAGTCTACGCGGGCGTGGGAAGCGGAAACAGGCACAGATTGTACTTTTGAGCCGGATAAAGTTGCAGGACTTTGAAGAGGCTGGATATTATTTGAAGCAGTTGACATGGAAACAGCCGAGACCTTTTTTTTGGAGAAAGAGCCATGCTGTGCCCGAACAGGGAAAAGGGAACAACAAAACAGCACTAAAAGTCCTGAATATAAACATATAGAATGACGGCGCAAAAGAGTCATGAGCTGCTCTAAGATTAGAGCGCAAATGTACGTAAAACTACTTGGAATCAAAAAGCGCAGACGTGAAAAGTACTTAACAGCAGATTCCTTCATCTAAAATAACTGATCCCCTATCAATCATAGGAATCGTTCAGACCAAACATCAAAGCGTTTCAAGCCTTCATTTCCATATTTCTCAAGCTTCGATCGAACTTCTGTGGGCGTGAGTTCCTGATTCAAACTGGTTTTCGAGAAAAACTTGTCAGCAAAACAAATCAATTGTTCCTCTATACTAACAGGACATAAATCACGATGCGGCAATGGCAAATCTCTGTTTAATATTTCAGATAGCGTCAGACCTGTACCCGTATGCCTTTCACAAACCAAGCCATGCTTTGGGAAACCCTCTTTCTCGAGGATTTCACGCCCAAGATAGCCATGACAAATATATGGAAATACTCCAAAACACTGTATTTCATAAGCTTTTGTCAGAAAAACACCAATATCATGCAGCAGACCGGCCTCTTCCAAGAAAGTCGGATCAAGTGACCATTCAGGATGATTGGCAGCTATTGAAAGTGCTTTATCTGCCACAGTTCTGCTATGTGTATATACAATATGGTAAAGTTCGGTATCCGGATCAATATATTTCTGAAGAAGTTTAACGGCATCCATCATTATAGTCAAATAAAAGAAATTTTTAATCATGCGATTTAAGATTGTCTCAACATACGCATTCATCATAACAAAGAAAAAGAAAACTTTTGGCTTCTTGGCAATTTTCATCTACTTTTGCAATAGTAATTTCATATCTATGCAACATAGACTTTTAAACCTGCTTCTTATTCTGTTTTCAGGATTATTGATTCCTGCATCTTTTGCGGCAGCACCATCGACCTTCACCGTCGTCATTGACCCCGGTCACGGAGGCAAAGATTCCGGAACATTGGGAACTTCCATAAAAGAAAAGGATGTTGTATTGTCTGTCGGACTCAAACTGGGGCAGCTCATCAAGAGACAACACCCGGATGTAAAAGTCATTTATACCAGAAGCACGGATGTTTTCATTCCTTTGGATCAGCGTGCCATGATTGCCAATAAAGCCAAAGCCAACTTGTTTCTTTCCATTCATGCTGACCACGCTGAAACACCGACAGTAAGAGGTGCTTCGACCTTTACCCTCGGTCAGAACAGGACAAGGGAAAATTTCGAAATTGCCAAACGAGAAAACTCTGTCATCCTATTGGAAGACGACTATAAACAAAGGTACGAAGGGTTCGACCCGAACTCTGCTGAATCCTACATCATGTTTGAATTCATGCAGGATAACTATATGAATCAAAGCATCCAATTTGCATCCATCCTGCAGGAAAAGTTTATGTCCTCAGGGCGGAAAGACCGCGGGGTACGTCAGGATGTGTTCCTCGTATTGCGCTGCACCAGTATGCCATCTGTTTTGGTGGAATTGGGCTTCCTGTCCAATCACGAAGAAGAACAATTTCTGAAAAGCGAAGAGGGTCGTGACCAAATGGCATTAGCACTCCTGAGAGGTTTTTCAGATTTCAAGAACAATTACGAACGAAAATCGACAGGAAATTCCGCTATTGCAAAGAAGGTTTCCAATGAAATCTTTACCGAAATGAGAGACTCTGGACAAAACCAGTCTCAGAAAACGGACTCAGCCAGTAAAAGAAAGAACGTTCAAAGTCAGACAAGCAAACTGTCTGACAAAATGACCACCGATATAGATATCATTTTTAAAGTTCAGGTAATAACATCCTCCTTCAAGTTAAAAGAAAATGACAAGAAGTTTAGAGGTAATAAACTGGACTACTTTTTTGAAAACAAGCTATACAAATACACATACGGAAATTTCTCAAGTTTTGATGAAGCCAACCTGAAACGCAGAGAATTGAGAAAATTTTTCCCTGATGCTTTTGTCATCGCCTTAAAAAATGGTCAAAAAATAGCCGTTGATGACGCAAGAGCACAAACCAAGCATTAATTATTTGTATTTTTGAACCCTGGAAATAATGGATTTCCAAATACGAAGATTCCGGAAGTTCTTTTTTTAACTAAAAACAATTCGAGTGAAAAGCGAAATAAAAAGCGAAGCCAAGATTGGTTTAATTGTCATATTGACGTTTTCCATCTTTGTATGGGGACTTAACTATTTAAAAGGAGTCAATCTTTTAAGTCCGTCTAACCATTTTTATGTCACTTACCATAAAATTGACGGACTTGTAAAGTCCAGTCCCGTCAACCTGGACGGTTACCAGGTTGGTCTGGTCCGCGATATCCAATACCAGTATGACAATCCCGGCCACATTTTGGTGGATTTGGATCTGAACAGTAAACTCCGTTTGCCGAAAGGCACCAAAGCCATTATCAAATCGGAAATGCTTGGAAATCCAACCGTCGTTCTGGAACTCGGATCACAAAATGCAGAAATGCTGCAAAGTGGAGACACTTTGATAGCCGAGAACACACCTGGCATGATGGATCAGCTTTCTGACGGTCTTCTCACCGACATACGAAATATGATTCACCGAACAGACTCTCTAGTCGCAAGCATTGATGTCCTTGTTTCAAACGGCAGCCTCGACAAATCACTCACCTCCATTGAAAAGACCACCAAAGAACTCGAACAGATCTCTGCCAAACTAAATCACTCAATGGATAAACAAATTCCTTCCATTCTGAATAATGTAGAAACGCTCACAGCCAAATTTTCGGATGCAGGCACCAAAATCAACCAGTTGGACTTTGCTTCTTTAAACAAGACCATCAATCAACTGGAGAACTTGTCTGTAAAGCTCAACAGCCCAGACAATTCGATGGGTTTACTGTTGAACGATCAGTCTCTTTATCTGAATCTTAGCAACACAGCGCAAAGTGCCAATACGCTTCTGCTTGATCTGAAAGAAAGACCAAAACGTTACGTTCATTTCTCCATTTTTGGTTCAAAAGAATCCAAGTAATATTCATTTGAATAAAAAATGAAAAATGATAAAAATACGCCTTTTTAATATTTAACGTAAAAATAATACAGAAGCATAAACCTTTATTAACAGCGGGTTAAAGCGCTTCATGCCATTTTTGGTTTGCGAGACTGACAATATTGCAAGCCGTTCGAACTAAGATAGTTGCAAAATGTTAACAACACAGTGATTTGATTATCAACACAATAAGTAAGACTCTAAGAGTAAACTAATTACATTTTTCACATTTTTTTAAATAAAAACCGATTTGGTTAATTCGTTTTTTTTTTAAAAATTTGCAATAACAATTAAGAAAGAAATTAAAAAGACAATGCCCTTAAATCATATTACACTCTGGAATCACTGCCTGAATATTATTAAAGATAATGTTCCGGAGTTGAGCTACTCCACTTGGTTTATTCCCATTGTACCTTTAAAATATGAAGACAAAGCTTTGCTCATACAGGTTCCGAGTCACTTCTTTTACGAGCAACTGGAAAATCAATATGCAGATTTGATTGGTAAAGCATTGTATCGCATCACTGGTGACAATTCAAGGTTACTATATCAGGTCATGGTTTCCGATACCCCTATACAGCTGGCTCCTGAACACCAGTCCAATGTCAATAAACTGACAAACATCCCGACGCGTCCAATCATGCCATCGAATCCGTTTGATCAGATTGTCCCCGGCAAACTGGATTCTCAGTTGAATGCCAGCCTGAATTTTGGAAACTTCATCGGAGGTGAAAGCAATATGTTGGCCAGGACAGCCGGTTTCTCTATTGCAGAGAAACCTGGGAAGACTGTGTTCAACCCTTTATTCGTTCATGGTAAATCCGGAGTTGGAAAAACGCATTTGCTTCACGCCATTGGAAATGCCGCCCTGCAGCAGAACAGCAACCTGAGAGTTTTATACGTTTCATCCCACCTGTTTCAGGTCCAGTATTCCCAGGCATATTTAAACAACACCGTCAATGACTTTATTCATTTTTATCAAAGCATTGACATCTTGTTGATTGATGATATTCATGAATTATCAGGCAAGACAGGAACTCAAAACGTGTTCTTCCATATATTCAACCACCTTCACCAAAACGGCAGACAGTTGGTCATCACCTGCGATCGCCCGCCTAAGGACATCATCGGCATCGATGACCGTTTGCTGACCCGTTTCAAATGGGGCTTGACTGCCGAAATGGAAAAGCCGAACTATGCTTTGCGCATCGCTATTCTTGAAAGCAAGATTTTAAGAGATGGACTTCATTTTCCACAGGAAGTCATCGAATACATCGCCCGGAATGCCACGGAAAATGTCAGAGATCTGGAAGGTATCGTCGTTTCACTGATGGCACACGCTGTCATCTATGGAAAGGATGTGGATATGGAACTGGCAAAAAAAGTCGTTTCAAACGCCATCAAAGTTCAGGAACGTCAGATATCTGTGGAATTGATAGAAGAAAAGGTCTGCAAATATTTCGACCTGGAGCCGGACTTGATCCACTCCAAATCCAAGAAACAAGAGATTTCTCAGGCCAGACAGATTGCCATGTATTTATCAAGGAAATATACGGACAAGTCCTACTCCAATATTGGACAAATGATTGGCAAACGTGATCATGCCACCGTTTTACATGCGTGCAAGACTGTTGGAAACTGGATAGAGACAGACAAGAAATTCAAGACCTGCATTCAGGAAATAGAACAGCAGATTCAAGGTATATAATCCTTGATTATCTATGATATATAGTGGAAATTCAGAAACTGATCTGAATTTCCATTTTTTTTGACCGTTAAATTTCAAAACCCTGTTTACGGATGGCTTTCAGGTATGCCTCCGAAAAGTGTTCATTGTCATTTTTTGTATAACGTATATCCGTAAAAATCTGAGCCAAGGTCTCTTTTTTATTGATTTCCACAAAATGCCGGTTTTCAGGTAAAGCTTCCTTTTCAGCAAAAATCCGATCAATATCATGCTCTGTATAATCTCTGTATGTTTCCTGATGAAGGACTCCATCTAAGGGCAACCTGTCGCTCAGCGGAGCGGTAGCTGCCTGCTGCGGGTATCCTACACTGAGGGTTGTGATGGGAAGCACCAACTTCGGTAATTCCAGGGCTTCGGCAATTTGTTCAGCATTGTAAGTCGTGGTTCCCAGGTAGCATATACCCAATCCGACAGCTTCTGCAGCATCACAAAATGCCTGTGCAAGAATGATGGTGTCAATGGTCGCATAAGTCAAAGCCTGAAAGTTCGAATAACCGGGAACGGCCTTTCGTTGTTCGCACCATTTTCCAAACCGGTTGAAATCCACACAAAAGGTGAGCACGACCGGTGCTTGTGTCACTTGAGGTTGATTGAAATGAAACGGAGCCAGGATACGCTTACGCTCGGCATCGCGGGTCACAATAACACTGTACGCCTGCATATTTCCGGTATTGGATGCTCTGCAAGCAGTAGTCATCAACTCATGAAGCAATTGGTCACTTAAAGGTTGGTCGGAATAAGCGCGAACGGTGCGCCTCGTATTCATTGAATTCATTTTGGTATTTTTTTCAAAATTCTGATACAAAGGTAAAGATTCTTTTCCAAGAAGAAAAACCTGCTGAATAACATATAAAGTAACATAATATTATTTTTTGATTTATCATTACTTATAAAAATAATTTATCCCATCTTCTCTTAAATTTCCAAAAAAGAAAATTTTCAATACATATATTTTTTTCATCTACCTGATTTACTGGTATTTAAAAATATTTTTGGAAAACTTTTAATAATTAACAATCTATTTACAATAAACATTTTGCAGAGTCATTAATGATGACTACAATTGTATTGTCTAAAAAAAAGTAAACGACATTCAATTAATCTTAATACAACATACTTAAAACCAATAGAAAGTGAAAGAACAATCCTACACACACGATGAAGCTTTTCAGGCTTCACTGGATTATTTCCAGGGAGATGAACTGGCTGCAAGAGTCTGGGTAAACAAATATGCCCTTAAAGATTCTTATGGAAACCTCTTCGAAAAGACTCCGGATGACATGCATCACAGACTGGCAAAAGAAATTGCCAGAGTTGAGAAAAAATATCCGAACCCAATTCCCGAAAAAGAGCTCTTCGACCTTTTCGATCACTTCCGTTACATCATACCCCAAGGGAGTCCAATGACCGGTATCGGAAACAATTTTCAGGTGGGATCTTTGTCCAACTGTTTTGTCATCGGCGTTGACGGACCTGCAGACTCCTATGGAGCTGTCATCAAAATTGATGAAGAGCAGGTTCAACTGATGAAACGTCGCGGCGGTGTAGGTCACGACTTGTCTCATATCCGCCCGAAAGGTACCCCTGTCAAGAACTCCGCACTTACATCCACAGGCATCGTACCTTTCATGGAACGCTATTCCAATTCGACCCGTGAAGTAGCCCAGGATGGTCGCCGGGGAGCCTTGATGTTGAGTGTTTCCATCCAGCATCCTGATTCAGAAGCTTTCATCGATGCCAAAATGACTGAAGGGAAAGTGACCGGAGCAAACGTTTCCGTGAAGATGACCGACAAGTTTATGGAAGCTGCAACAAGTGACGGCACTTATATACAACAATATCCCGTAGGAAGCCCGAACCCAACTACAACCAAAGAAATTGACGCCACAAAATTATGGATGAAGATTGTCCACAATGCCTGGCAATCAGCGGAACCCGGTGTTTTGTTCTGGGATACCATTCTCAGGGAATCGGTTCCAGACTGTTATGCAGATCTTGGCTTCCGTACCGTATCGACAAACCCTTGCGGGGAAATTCCCCTTTGTCCCTATGACAGCTGTCGCTTGCTGGCAATCAACCTATATTCCTATGTAAAAAATCCTTTTACAAAAGATGCAAAATTTGATTTTGACCTTTTTATAAAGCATTCAGCCCTTGCACAACGCATCATGGATGACATCATCGATTTGGAGATGGAAAAAATCGACCTGATTCTGCAAAAAATACAATCCGACCCAGAACATGACGAAATCAAACGTACAGAACGCGAATTATGGGAGAAGATCAAATCAAAGACTGCCATGGGGCGTCGTACAGGTGTAGGAATTACCGCAGAAGGCGATATGCTTGCAGCCATAGGCTTGCGTTACGGTACAGAAGAAGCTTCCGCCTATTCCGAGAAAGTACACAAGACTCTTGCCATTGAAGCTTATCGTTCTTCCGTACACCTCGCCAAAGACCGTGGAGCATTTGAAATCTTTGATGCAAAAAGAGAAAAAGATAATCCATTCATTCAGCGTTTGTTCAAAGCCGACCCCGAGTTGGAAAAAGAAATGGAGCAGTATGGCCGCAGGAACATTGCCTGTCTGACGATTGCACCGACAGGAACCACCAGTTTGATGTCCCAAACCACATCCGGCATCGAACCGGCATTTATGCTGATCTATAAACGTCGTCGTAAAATCAATCCCAATGATCATGATGTGCGCATAGACTATGTAGACGATAGTGGTGATAGCTTTGAAGAATACATCGTTTTCCACCACAAATTTGTTGCTTGGATGGAAGCCAATGGCTATCCTACTGCCAAAAAATACACTCAGGAAGAATTGGACGAACTGATCATGCAATCCCCTTACTATAAGGCAACGGCAAACGACATCGACTGGATGCAAAAGGTAAAAATGCAGGGACGTATCCAGAGATGGGTAGATCACTCCATCAGTGTCACCATCAACCTGCCATCCGACGCCACGGAAGAACTTGTCGGACAACTTTATGTGGAAGCATGGCGTTGTGGCTGTAAAGGCTGCACGGTTTACCGCGACGGCTGCCGTTCCGGCGTACTTGTGGCAAACACGCCCAATCCTACCAAGGAAGATAAGGAAGACAGAAAGCTGATATGTTATCCTCAGAGTACGCCAAAACGTCCAAGAGAACTTGAAGCAGAGGTTATCCGTTTCCAGAACAACAAAGAAAAATGGATTGCTTTCATCGGTTTACAAAACGGTCGCCCATACGAAATCTTTACCGGTATCCAGGATGACGATGATGGCATCTTGTTGCCTAAGAATGTAACGGATGGTAAAATCATCAAGAACATTGATGAGGATGGTGTAAAGCACTACGACTTCCAGTTTGCCAACCGTCGCGGCTACAAAATAACCATTGAAGGCTTGTCGGAGAAATTCAACTCTGAATACTGGAACTATGCAAAACTGATTTCAGGCGTTTTACGTTATGGAATGCCCATTGATCAGGTTATCAAACTGATTTCAGGCCTTGACCTTGACAATGAATCCATCAACACTTGGAAAAATGGTGTTGAGCGGGCATTGAAAAATTACTTGCCAAACGGAACCGAAGCAAAAGGCCTGATTTGCCCCAATTGTGGCAATGAAAGTCTTGTCTACGAAGAAGGCTGTCTGCATTGCACCAACTGCGGTTATTCAAAATGTGGATAATCCTCTGCATCAATCAATAAAAAAAGCGATGAAAAATTCATCGCTTTTTTTATTGACTCGGCAGGTGAGGTGAGCTATTACCTGTTTTCCAGATTCATTTCACAGGAACCATTAAATACGGAACCTGGCTCTATGACAAGTGTTGATGTTTTTACAGCTCCTCTGACACTGGAATTACCTCTGAGTGAAAGCTGTTCATTCGCCTCAATATCACCTTCGACAGATCCGGCAATTTCAGCATTGACACATTTGATATTACCTTTCAAAACAGATTGTGGTCCCAATATCACTTTCCCTTTACTCGTCAGGTTTCCCTCAAGATTACCTTCAATCCGAATATCTTCTTCCGAATAGATATCCCCTACGATTCTGGTTCCAGGAGCAAGTATACTATAAATCGCACCTGTTGTTGCAACGATTTCTTTTGACATAATAAATTCTTTAGAATGACTTTAGTACGACAAAAATACTATTTTTTATCAAAGTCTATACCTCAACCCATAAGACGAATCAAAGTTTGTCAGTTAAAAGAAGAAAAAGTACATTTGTCCTATCCGAAATACAGCTTCAAATGGACTATCTTTTAATCAACAATATGCAATTTTACGCTTACCATGGCGTATACGAGCAAGAGTACAAAGTCGGAAACAATTACTTGGTAGACTTAAAACTTGGAATAGATTTGAGTAAAGCTTGCAAAAGCGATTCACTTGAAGACACCATCAATTATGCATCCGTATTTGACAAAGTCAATACTATCATGAAAAAACCGTGTAAACTGATTGAACACCTTGCCGAAAATATCTGTCAGGAACTTAAAGCCTCTTTTCCAGAGATACAAAACATTGAAATAAAGGCGACTAAGGTTAATCCACCCATCCAAGGCCAGGTAGATAGTGTCAGTGTTATTTTGTTCCGTTGAGGAATATATTCAATAAACAAACATCAATCTTCGAAAACTTTATGTATTTTTGTCGTCCTTTTTGCATCGATTAAAAGCAATCCGTGCGAGTTGGATTTTAATAAAATAACCAATCCAAGTGAGTTGGATTTTGTATTTTTAAAGAGAAGGACGATGAAACGAGCCCATGATCTTTCGCTCACACAAGTGAACGTTTTAAGTAGCGAAAGCAGAAAAAAACTTGTTTTTGGTTATGCTGAGTCACGCAAAACGACTGTTTAGAATAAACGAACAATTATTTGGCGAGTTACATCGAACGCCTATCATAGGTAAAATAAAAAATAATGAGATGAAAAATAAGTACATACACCTGATTGAGCAATCATTTGAATTTCCAAACGAAGAGTTCACCGTAAATTCCGAAAACGAACTCCAATGGTTCAACATTTCATTGATGGACATCATTAAACAATATGGCACACCTTTAAGGATATTCTACCTGCCTAAAATTGCACAAAACATCCAACATTGCCGGAAAATGTTCAACGTCGCTATGGCAAAAGCCGATTACGACGGTGATTACAATTATTGCTATTGCACCAAGAGTTCCCATTTTTCCTTCATTCTTGAAGAAGTGCTTAAACACAATGTACATATTGAAACTTCTTCCGCCTTCGACATCAATATTATTGAAGCCTTATACGAAACAGAGAAGATTACCAAAGAGAAGTATATTATCTGCAACGGATTCAAGAGACCGCAGTATATTGAAAACATCCAAGCTCTTATAAATAATGGCTTTGAGAACACTATACCCATTTTGGATAACAAGTTTGAGCTTGATTTATTGATGACGAATATTGATAAAAAGATAAATGTAGGCATCCGGATTGCCTCGGAAGAAGAACCAAAATTTGATTTCTATACTTCAAGACTTGGCATTCGGTACAGTGATATTATTCCATATTACCTCGAAAAAATTGAGACAAATCCGCTGGTTAATCTCAAAATGCTTCACTTTTTTATCAATACAGGCATCAAAGACACCGCTTATTACTGGAATGAGTTGACCAAAGCTGTAGAACTATATTGTGAACTAAAACAAATTTGCCCTGAACTCGACAGCATCAATATAGGTGGAGGTTTCCCGATTCAAGTTCACTTGGACTTTGAATATGATTATGAATACATGGCTGAAGAAATTATCGCCCAAATCAAGAACATTTGCGTCCAAAACAAAGTGAAAGAACCTGACATCTTTACGGAATTCGGATCATTCACCGTCGGAGAGAGTGGTGCCATGCTTTATTCCATCATCAACCAAAAACAACAAAACGACAGAGAATTGTGGAACATGATCGACAGCTCATTCATCACTACCCTTCCCGATACCTGGGCCATCAACCAACGCTTTGTTCAGTTGGCCATCAATAATTGGGACAAAGAATATCAACGGGTTCATTTAGGGGGCTTGACTTGCGACAGTGAAGACTTCTACAACTCTGAAGCACACTCCAATGCCGTCTTCTTGCCTAAAATCGTTCAGGACAGCGAACAATATATCGGGTTTTTCCATTGTGGAGCTTACCAGGAGTCACTAAGCGGATACGGCGGCATTCAACACTGCCTCACCCCTGCTCCAAAAATGGTCCTCATCGATTTGGATGAGGACGGAGAATACTACACCAAGCTTTTTGCCAAAGAGCAAAGTTACAAATCCATGATGAAAATATTGGGTTACTAGCCCGTTGCATATAAGCTGCTTTACTATTTTTCTTTATGAAACGAGCATGAATACGAGTATTCACCGAAAACAATGAAAATTTGACATGCGAGTTCCATACGACCTTTAAAAACATTATTTATGTATGAAAGAAATCAGTAAAGCGGCGTTTTCCGCATAAATAATAGCTTAAGATGATGCTTCCCCTGTAAATTTCCGGAATGGATGTTATTTTTGTTTGTTGCAAATTTTCCAGACGCTGCAAGGTGAAATGAGGCTTCATTTTTAAAAATGACCATCTTGCACGTAACACAGCCTTTGCGTCCCTCCATTTCCAGGAAAGTAAAAAAACCAGAACAGACATATAGTCCAGAATCAAACGGATGATGAACACCACCGCAAATTCATTGGGGGTACAATTCTTATAAAGCATCAAAAGATTGTTCCGATAATTCAGATAAGTTTTGCGTGGATTCTCCTTGTTTAAAGTCGCGCCGCCCAGATGGTAGACGACACTCTGCGGAAGACAAACAATACGCCTTCCTCTACTTCGAAGACGCCAGCACAGGTCAATTTCTTCCATATGGGCAAAGAATCTGGCATCAAACTCACCCACATTGCGGAAATCATCCATTCTAACGCACAAACAAGCCCCTGTAGCCCAAAACAAGTCGATGGGGGTATCATACTGTCCCTTGTCCTCTTCCACGAAGGAAAGCACCCTTCCACGACAAAACGGATATCCCAGAAAATCTATAAAGCCACCGGAAGCACCGGCATGTTCAAAGCATTCCCTCTGACGAAGAGACCTAATTTTAGGCTGACAGGCAGCCACGTCAGGATGAGCATCCATATAATCAGTCAACAAGGTCAACCAACCGGGAGTAACCTCCACATCGGAATTCAACAACACGGCATATTTAGAATCAAGCTGGGACAAAGCTTGATTATAACCTTCGGCAAAACCGTGATTATAGGCCAAATCGATGCGTTTGATGGTATCAGGATAATTCGCCTCCAAAAAGACAAGCGAG
>Ga0265294_10003287_pt1 | contig 20766 bp, 17 predicted proteins | sample MunlanPumphouse3_FD_192504 | JGI IMG/M metagenome (GOLD analysis project Ga0265294, IMG submission 192504) | Groundwater microbial communities from a municipal landfill in Southern Ontario, Canada - Pumphouse #3 | ecosystem: Environmental > Aquatic > Deep subsurface > Groundwater | place...
AACCTTTTCTATCAGGAGTATGAATAATATGCAGACAGAATCGATGTTTGGCACCAAGGCAGAGAGCCTGCTCTTGATGCAGAAACGCGCTCGCTTATCGATATTCTGGAAAGTGATATTTATCTTCGCTACAACAGTCGCAGTCTTGTTTCTGCTGCTGTTGCTTGTATCGGTGATTGACTCCATTTTTGGGTATGCAGTCATCAGAAACGAGGTAAATATTTCAGAGTTGATCAGTGGGACCTCGTCCTTGGATGAGTTCTCCCGGTCTCAATTGGAGGAGACTGCAAGGAACAACCTCTCCAGTGGCATACTGAGAAGGGTGGAGTATGAGAAGCCGATAACAGAACGTTCCGATCGTGAGTTACGTGCCCTGATAGAGCAATATATCATCAAACCATCGGTTCTCAGGAGCTGGGGCCTTTGGGGCTCGATCACCAAACAGGATGAGATTGGTGCCTTTATGGCAAATCAAGAAGATTCTTACCTGATCTTCAAGAGCTGGATAACCCCGGATTTTCTTACCAATGACCAAAGTGCCAATCCCCTGAATGCTGGTATTCGCACTGCACTCCTTGGCTCCCTCTGGATTATTGCCATTACCTTCTTGCTGGCTTTCCCCATCGGGGTTGGTTCAGCCATCTATCTGGAAGAGTATGCAGAGGATACAAAACTGAATCGTATGTTGCAGCTCAATATCTTCAACCTCAGTGCAGTTCCTTCCATTATCTACGGCCTTTTGGGATTGGCCGTATTTGTGAGGGCGATGGAAGGGGTGACCAGTGGAGCATTTCTCACTACGGTTGCCGACACCACGGCCAATGGCAGGACTATTCTCAGTGGAGGACTTACCTTGGGGCTGTTGGTACTCCCGATCATTATCATCAACACCCAGGAAGCCCTCAAGGGTGTTCCCGATTCACTGAGGATGAGCAGCTATGGGGTGGGAGCCACAAAGTGGCAGACCATCTGGAGTCAGGTGCTTCCCGTCAGTTTTGACAGGATCTTGACGGGAACGATTCTCGCTCTCTCCAGGGCTTTGGGAGAGACGGCACCTCTGGTGGTCATTGGTGCATCAACGTTTATCAGCGTTGACCCTTCCAGTATCTTCTCGAAATTTACAACCTTGCCGATTCAGATCTACCAGTGGTCGGCTCGTCCCCAGGGTTCATATCGCAATATTGCAGCAGCAGCCATCATAGTCTTATTGATACTTCTGCTTGTATTGAACAGTGGGGCGATCTATCTCAGAGACAAACTAGCCAAGAAAAAGAGGATGGCAGCATGAAAGTAATGCAAGCAACAGAAGCAGAGCGTTTTGAATTCCTTGGGAAAGCAGAACCGGATACAAAACAGGAGATCATAACCCTGGAAGATGTGAATATCCATTACGGCAGTTTCCATGCTGTAAAGGATGCTTCCCTTCCCATCTATGAGAAACAGGTCACTGCATTCATTGGACCTTCAGGATGTGGGAAGAGTACCGTACTGAGAAGCATCAACAGGATGAATGACATGATCAGGGGGGCAACGATCGATGGCAAGGTATTGTTCCATGGCCATGATCTCTATGCGAAGGATGTTGACCCGGTTCTGATCAGAAGAAGCATCGGCATGGTGTTCCAGAAACCCAATCCATTCCCCAAATCAATTTATGAGAATATTACCTGGGGTGCAAAGATCAATGGATTCAGAGGGGACTATGACGAACTGGTGGAGACCAGCCTGCAGAAGGCAGCGCTCTGGGATGAGGTCAAGGATAAGCTCAAGCAAAATGCCCTTCGTCTCAGTGGAGGACAGCAACAGCGTCTCTGTATTGCAAGGACCCTGGCTGTACAGCCGGAAGTAATCCTGATGGATGAACCGGCTTCAGCACTCGACCCTATCGCTACAGGTCGTATCGAGGAGCTGATCCTCGAACTGAAGAAATACTATACCATTGTCATTGTCACCCATAATATGGGTCAGGCATCACGTGTTTCAGACCATACCGCATTCTTCATGGTTGATGAGAAGCGGACGGGCTATCTGGAGGAGTATGCTCCCACCGAGCAGCTGTTCCTCAACCCGGCACATAAAAAGACGGAAGAGTACATCTCCGGTAAATTCGGTTGATCCTAGGAGGGAATCATGGACCAAACTATCAGTAAGCTTGATGAGAAGATGCAATTCTTCCAAGAAATGCTCATTCAAATGGTGAATAGGGTGGAGGAAGCAATCTACCAGGCACAATATTCGTTTCGAAACCATGATGTGGAGTTGGCCAAGAAAGTCATAGCCAACGACTGGTTCATCGACCAGCTGCAGGAGATGGTGGAGAACGATGCTGTGCGACTTCTGGTAAGTGAGACTCCTTATGGGCATTATATGCGTCATATCATTGCAGGGATCAAGATTGTATCCAGCTTGGAACGGATGGGAGACCATGCTGCGCATATGGCAAAGATGGCAAGTAGCGAAGAGGAAGCAATGTTCATCCCGTTCGTAGAGCGTATCAGCGAAATGGCACTGCTCGGTGCTACCATGACCCGCAAGGTTGTTGAAGCTTTCATTGATGTGAAGGCAGAGAAGGCCATCGAGGTTGCATCTCTTGACGACAAGATGGATGCAGAGCGGGATGCCTTGAACGCAGATCTGTTTGCTCTGAGGCCGGAGACAGAGGCTGAGATGGAACGTATTCTCAATCTCTTCTATCTGACAAAGGAGATGGAACGATATGGGGATCATGTTACTACCATCTGCCGATGGATCGTCTACATGGACAAGGGGCAAAGACCGAAGCTCAACGGACCTAAAAAGACAGAATAGAAAACTCCAAGAGAAATCACTCTGCAACATCCTCCCGGAAAGGGGGGATGTTCTTTAGTGTTTTTTGTAGAGCTCTTCGCTTCGTTTCTGCAGGTCCTTCAGGTTTCCTCCCATCCTCGGGAGTGTGATGGTAAAGGTGCTTCCCTTTCTCAGTTCACTCTCAAGCGCGAGTTTTCCCCCATGGACATTCACGATATGCTTTACTATGGAGAGACCAAGACCGGTTCCTCCCTGGCTCCTGCTTCTCGCTGCATCAACCCGGTAGAACCGCTCGAAAATCCTGTCCTGGACATCCTTGGGTATACCAATACCATGGTCCTTGACGCTGAAGACAATCTGGTCCTCACGTACTGTTGCCGAGAGATGGACCTTTGACCCTGCTTCAGAGTAGTTCAATGCATTGATCACCAAGTTTGTCAAAGCCTGGGCGATCAGATTTTCATTGACATAGAGCAGGAGATTATCTGGATTGTCCGAGGCGATGTGCAGGCTGCTGCCACGTTCCTCAAAGCGATAGGAACAAGCTTCTTCTGTTTCCCCTACGATTTGCTCCAGGGTAGTCCAGCTCATGGAAGCTTTGTGCTGTTCTTGCTCAAGGCTACTGAGCAATAACAAATCCTCAACTAGCTGTCTCATTCGGTTTGCTTGTCTGCTGATGATCTTCGTGAAGTGGGTGATCTCCTCTGGATTCTGCGTCTCTGTGAGTGCTTCCGCAAATCCAGCAATTGAGGTAATGGGGGTTTTAAGCTCATGACTTACATTAGCCACAAAATCCTTGCGGATTTGCTCAAGGCGTTTCAACTCTGTCATGTCATTTATGGAGAGAACCACTGAGTTGATGAATCCTTCGGATGATCGGACAGCACAGGTGAGCATCCTCAGCTCCCGCACCTGTTGTTTTCCTGCAATTCGTGCAGTCTGTCCAAAAAGGTGGCCATACTGTTCGATGGTGAGTTCCCTCTCTTCTCCATCCCGCAGTGTGGCGTTACAGAGAGTACGCACTTCATTGGAACTAATAAGCTGGGAAAGATTCTTGTCAAGGACAGAGTCCTTCTGGTCAGTAAAGAGCAGGTGGGCTTCCCTGTTTGCTACCTTGATGTTCAGGTTTCGGTCAAGGAGAAGGATTCCTTCACTGAGGCTGTTGAGAATTGCTTCCACTTGATTTTTCCCGAACTCGACCTGTGAGATCTTCTCCTGGATCTCTTGGGCCATCTCTTCCATGGTATGGGCGAGTTCAGCGAGTTCCTGGGGGGAAGAGAGATGGAGTCTTGCTTGTAGGTCACCTGTTGCATATTTGCGAGCAAGCCCCTTTAAACGGTCGAGTGGGCGGGTGATCATGGTGATGACGAAGAAGGTAAGGAGCAGGAAAAAGAGCACCAGCACACCAATACCTCTGAAGAAAAGAGTCTGATAGGTTGCCTGGTACCCAGAGAGTTGGCTGAGCGTCTTGGATACTCTCAGTATGGCAATGGTGGGATGGTCTTCCAATGCTACTGCCCAGTAGAGGACGGGAAGGTTCTGGGTGCTGCTCCGCCTTTCACTGGAAGCACTCCCATTCCTCAAAGCTGCTTGTACTTCCTCTCGATAGAGGTGGTTGTTCATCGTCTCAGCAGCATAGTCAGAGTCAAAGAGAACAACGCCCTCGCTGTTGATGATGGTAATCCTGGTTACAGTGGAAGCCGCATACGAGTCAAAATGTTCTGTCATCCATGGCTCAGCAGAGTTCTTGGAGAGGGTTGCCAGATATTCTGCCTTGGCAGAGAGCTCTGCGTAGGTTGTTTCCCTGATGGTAGTGGCGAATGAGCGGTTTGCAATCCACATACTGCCAAAGAGGGAGCACACCAGAACAAGAAAGGTAGTCAACGCCAAACGCGCACGAATGCTTTTGTATTGCATAATTTTCCTCACTTGATTCTACCAACGTTGGTTCAAGCAAGACAAGAGAAGTGTACGGTATTCATACTTTCTTCACATTTTATCTCCCTTCTCCCTTTTTTCTTTCTGTGGTATGGTTTTCTTTGACTATTTAAGAATGGAGTTTGAAATGAATCTCACGGTGCAGGAAAAAGATCCTGCTGGTCTCTATGATACACCTCTGTTACATCAATCGTATTTCTGGTCTCAAGTAAAGGAGAGCCAAGGATACCACACCAAAGCATTTGACATAAAAACACCGCTTTCTGAACTCTATGGGAAACCAGGCTCATCGTATGTCCTGGATGACATCCTTGTACAGTTGATCCCGGTAAATCGGCACCAAAGTATCGGATATGTCCCCTATGGGCCAGTGCTGAATCCTGATGAGGAGAAGATGGGACCCTTTTTGGAAGAGCTTTCCATGAATCTTCGTGAAAAACTGCCTTCCCATTGTCTCCTGCTTCGCTACGACCTCCCTTGGCAATCGATCTGGGAAGAGGATGATGATGTTTCCCTCTCCCTGCAGAATCTTCGGCTTAATTGGGGTACAAACAACAAGAAGCTAAGAAAAGCAGTCTCGAACCAGCTTCCCAGTGATACCATGTTCGTGAATCTGTTGGGGAGTGAAGAGCAAATTCTCTCTCGCATGCATCACAAGACCCGTTACAATATTCGTCTTGCACAACGAAAGGGAGTAGAAGTCCGTCAGGTTGGGAGAGACCACCTGGATACTTTCTACTCACTGTATGAGGAGACCTGTGAGAGAAACCGGATAACGTTGCACGACCGCTCATATTTTGATGCACTGTACAACGCTGAAGATGAGGGAGCTGAGATTGTACTCCTGATGGCTTTCTTTGATGGACAGCCTCTCAGTGCCATGTTCCTCAGTCGTTCATCGCGCCGGGCAACCTATCTCTATGGCGCCTCTTCCTCCAAGATGAGGAACTCCATGAGTACCTATGCCTTGCAGTGGCATACAATTCAGCTGGCTAAGAGATGGGGATGCACTGAGTATGACCTCTTCGGGGTATCTCCAACGGGGGGAATGGACCACCCGATGAGTGGCCTCTATACCTTCAAGAAAGGGTTTGGTGGCACCACTTTCCATAGGATGGGTTGCTGGGACTTTGCGTATGATGAGGAACAAGCCTCGCAGTTATTTGCCTATGAGATGGTAGGGGAAGGGTATCACCTGCGCTGAAACAGCAGGGTTGCCACACCTCCGCAGATCATCCCGATACTACCGGCACGTTCATTGCTCAAGTCGTAGCGTACCGTGTGGTCTTGCATCTGTGCATCCATGAGCATTTGCTGTGCCTCTTTGATTGCCCTTGCCTCAATCTCCCCACCACCTACTGTTCCCATCAAGGTCCTGTCAGCAAACAGGGCTAGCTGGAAACCGACTTCACATGGGGCTGAACCATGTTTTTCCACTACACGGACGAGAATGTGGCGCTCGCCGGTTGCCTGGCGGGCAAGCAGCTGTTCATCAATCCTGACCGCTTGTTCCTTCTTGCGGTATTCGCTGATAACCTGCGCAAGAATGGAGAGAGCAATCTCCGAGGAAGTAACTGCCCCGATATCAAGCCCGATGGGAGCTTTCACAGAAGCAAGCTCTGCTTCACTGTAGTTTGCATTGCGTAAAGCATCAAAGGTGTTTGCAACCTTCTTCTTGCTGCCGATCATGCCGATGTAGGAGTGGGGTAGGCGCAGTGTTTTTTCCAGGCAGAGCCTATCATATGCATGCCCTCTTGTGGTGATGATGAAGTACGGCCTGATCCAGGATTGAGGCCTTTCGAGAACCTCTTCAAACGGGGCACAGTGACAGGTAGCCAGAGGAAATCGTTCCTGATTGCAGAATTCTGGGCGGTCGTCGACGATCGTGACCCGTAAGGCAAGATCTATTGCAAGATGGTAGAGATCGAGGGCAATATGACCACCGCCAAAGATGACCAGATGCACATCGCTGGAAAGACGTTCCCTGAGAAGACTGGGATCATCCCAGTTATGCTCGCCTCTCCCAAGGCTGGCGATGACCTGATTGTTCTGCAGAATCGCCTCATCCCCTGTATAGGGACCCTGTACTATAGTCCTGCGCTCGACGATATCATGTTTCAATGCGCTGAGTAGTTGTGTGTAGTAGTGTTTCCTATCCATGGTTCCTCCTGGCAAGGACGGTGTGTTTACTTCATACTAACGGATTGAAGACAAAATATCCATTGCAGATAGTAATGAATAATGGAAAGAATGCCACACCTGACTCTATCCAGAGCCGGGTGTGGTCCCTCTTGTATCGTCTTAGGCTCTGCTGAGGAATCCATCTACGGCTTCCAGAACAGCACCTCCGATTGCCATGGCTTTCTCACTTACCGTGGTATGGTCAGCATGCTCACCACGGGGGTCGATATCAGCAATCTTGAAGTGTTCTGGAACTTCCAGTCCATTGTTCAGCAATCCTCTGAGTTTTCCGTCAATGGTTGCAATGACATCGACCTCACCAACCTTGGCAATCACCTCACCTTGCTTGACCAAATCACCAATCTGGTGGTCACTGTAGAAGACTCCCTCTGCAGGGCTGTGGAGCACTCGCTCTTTGCCATACCCTCCGATGATCCCTGGGGTTCCGGTATTGGGCATTGCTGATCCTTCATTCAGGATTCTGGCTAGGCTATGTCCTCTCATGGTCTCAATGACCAGGTCACAATCCTGTTTTGCCACAAACCCAGGACCAAGGGCGATTACCAGCGGAGCGTCGGTAATGGTGGTGCCGATATTCTTCTTGGCCATAATGGCATCTACAACACAGACCGGTTTTACTCTCTTTATCTGTTCTCCCTCCGGGTCTGCCAGGACAGGTATGATACCTGCATCCATCTTTGCATAGGCATCCTTCAGGTCATTGCAACGGGATGCTTTCACTCCCTCTATGGTAACGGTATTGCTGTACATTGCCTGTGCGATACTGACAGTTCTCCTGATAACCGTTGGCTGTTCAGTTTCCAGTACCAGAACATAATACCCGGCTCTGAAGAGACGGAGAATGACCCCTGTAGCAAGGTCGCCTCCTCCTCTGACCACGACCATCTTGTTTGCCTTGTGCTTGAGACTCTGCCCACTGCGGTTGTTGAAAACCTTCATCACCTCACTCAGTACGGAGAGCGCAATCTCCTGAGGGGTTTCTGTGCCGATATCCAGTCCAATTGGACAGTGCAATCGCTTCAGATCATTCTGGTCAAGGGTGAGGGAAGCAAGCAACTTCTTTGCCTTGTGCCTGGAACCCAGCACCCCAAGATAGGCAATATTCCTTTCAAGGAGCAATTTGGTGGTTTCAGGGCCAAAGGCATGGCTCGCGATAATACAAGCTGTATACTCATTGGTTTCAATATTGTTCAGTGCTTCAGCAAGGGTTGGGGCAACCTCACGTTTCTTTGAGAAGGTAAAGAGATCTTCCGTGGCAAAGTCTTCACGTGTTTCAACCACCTGGGTGGGAATTCCCACAAAGTGGGCGAGTTCCGCGATTGCCTGGTTTACATGCCCTCCACCGATCAAGAGGAGGTTATGGTAGTTCACCGGGAGACTGAGATGACAGGTCCATGAGCCTGTTTCCACCAGGGTGGTACTTTTCTTGTTGAGTGCCTCCTGGGCGTGGCTGAGGAATGTGGGATGCACATCCCCAATGGTTGCTCCTCCCTCACAGAGTCCGAGCAAAGCCACTGATGGTTGTAATTGAAGACCAAAAACATGGTCAAGCTCATACGACTCCCACCGCCTGAAATCGATGAAGGCTTTTCGCTCAACATCAGTGGTGCAGTGGAGAAGGAAGAGATAGACGACACCCACACTTACCTCGTCTTCCATCTGGACGGTGAAGTGGATATGACGGTATGTCTCATCATTGCTGATCAGATTGAGGGACTGGCTGAGTACGTACGCCTCGAGTTCTCCTCCCCCCACCGTCCCGGTAATCCTTCCCTTTGTATCAATGACCATGGACCCTTGGTTTCTGCTGGTGGATCCTTCAGTCCTGATGATGGTTGCATACACAAAGTCTTCTTTGTGTTCACTCAAGTATGCTGCTGCTTCAAATACTGTGTGTTTCATGGCACTTTCCTTTCTATGAGAACATTTTGCTCAAGGGAACCAAAAAACAAATGCAAATCAGGGAACGATCTTTGAATGTTCTCGATCTTGCTCCAGTCGGTTCTCTCTGCTTGGTTAAAAAGTATAGCGTGAACACCTTTCATGCCCTTCTGGATACCCTCTGGATGGGTAAGCAGGAGAGAGTAGGTCTCTTCATCGATGAGACGGTCAGTCATGGCTTCACATCCGAAGCAGTGTTCACTGAGTCGCTTGCCGAAGACGGAAAAAGAAGCAATTGCCAAGGTAGCGGTAGTGAATTCCGGTACCACTGGATCCCGCTCACTATGGAGTTTTAGGTCCATCCCGCGAGCTCCATCTGCTTCCAGCAAGAGCACATCATAGTGTTCTTTCAAACGTTCGAGGTCTTTGAGAGGAGGCGCTTCTGCCTTGATGGGACCTCGTCTTGCGTAGAAAACCCGCTCACCTTTCTTGCATGAGTACGAGAATACATCCTCATCCCAGAAGTAGCGGTCACAGTGATAGTCCCTGTCTTCAGGGTAAAGTACTTTCGTAGTGGTGGAGACAAGGACCCGCTTCATATCAGCTGCGTACGCATTGGCGAGCTGTATCAAAGCAGTGGTTTTACCCCCACTTCCCGTAATGCAGATACAGCTCTCACTACCATGAAAGTGCTTCTGCAGGGATGTAATCAATGTCGCCATACTTCACTTTAGCACCACAGGTGGCTATCTTGCAACTATTGCCGTGATTTCTTTCTGCACTGGTATTGGCATCATTCTCTGCTAGGCTGGAGGAATGAACAGAAGTGAAACAGGATTTGCAGGAGCTGATATCATTGGTAATCGTTATGTGCTTTGTGTCATCGACCAGGAGGGCAAAAGCCCTCACTATGCAAGAGGACGTGCTGACACCTTGAAGGGTAGGGAGAAGTTCTTTGCCACCATACCCCCAGGCACCCCGCTTATGATTGTGGAATCAGAGCTTGCGGTGCTTTCACTGCATCTCCTTGGTGAATCATTCGTGTTTATCCAGAAAGAGAAGGAAACCTATGCAGTTTGGGAGAAGGCTGGGATCAGGAGAGGAGAGCGTATGGCAAACTTTGCGGCAAAGCTTCTCCAATCGACTTCACAGCAGGTTCCCCTCTCAGAGAGGGAGCAACTGAAACTGCTGGAGATACAAGGAAGGGAGTTGGAAAGGATTCAGCGGATAACCGATGAAAGTCTCTCCATCATCGAGAAGATCCAAGACGGGAGTGCAACCGATGCTGATATCTCCCAGGCATTTGAGAACGAGTATGAGAGCAGGGTTGGACACTTTATGGTGGAAGATGAGACAAGTGAAGAGCCCTCACCATTTACAGAAGATGACGAGAGCTTTCTGGCAGAACTTTACCGATTGTTGGAAAAGATACAGTGAAATCCTCAGTTCTTGTAGGTGTAGCCGATACCCCATATGGTTTTGACCCTGGTTCCGTACGATCCCAGTTTTTTTCTGAGCGTAGCAATCTGTACATCGATTGATCGGTCGGTCACCGGGTAATCGTCTCCCTTGACCTTGGTGATGATCTGATTCCTTGTGAAGACCTGTTCAGGGTTCGATGCCAAAAGATAGAGCAAGGCAAACTCTGTTGCAGTAAGTTCAATCTCTTCTCCATCAAGCATGCACTGATGTTTTTGCTGGTCCATGATAAGTCCATCGGCTTCTAACATGGGGTGTTGCTGCTCCATTTCCTGGGTTCTTCTCAGAACTGCCCTTATTTTGCTAGCAAGGACTTTTGCACTGAAGGGCTTGCTCAGATAGTCGTCTGCTCCAAGCTCAAGGGCTGTGATGATGTCACTCTCTTCCCCTCTCGCTGAGACCACAATGATGGGTACAGGGTTGTTCAGCTGATAGCGAACAGATTTGATGGTGGAGAGGCCGTCAAGGACAGGCATCATGATATCGAGTACCATAAGATCAATGTGGTGACTCTTCAGTAAATCCAGGGCTTGTGCGCCATGTTCAGCTTCCAAAACCATATATCCGAGGGATGAGAGTGTGTATCTCTCCAATTCCCGGATATCAACATCATCTTCAACAACCAAGATAGTTTCCATAGCCATACACTACTTGTATTGCACCTTGAAAGCAAGATTATCCCGGCATTTTCATAGAATTCTCATAGATTGAAGAAACAATAAAAAACCACGCAGGGGCTATCCCAAGCGTGGTTCACAAGAAAAATAGTATTACTTTTTAGCGTGGCATTGCCAAAATAGTTGCCAGCTCTGGATTCTTCTCAATGTTCTTCTGAAGATCCTTCTCTCGGCTCTTGTTTACATAGTCCTTGTCCTCGAAGGTGTAGTGGAAATTGGTATGTACATCATAGGTGCCGTTCATGAGTGCATAGGCATCCTCAGTCATGACCAATTCCTCATCGGTCGGAATCACCAGGATCTTTACCTTCGAATCATCGGTGTTGATCTCGAATTCGCCGTTCCTGCTGAAACAGACTTCATTCTTGTGTTCATCAACTACTGCCCCGATTGCTTCCAAGCCTTGACATGCACCGAGGCGGATATGGCGAGCCATCTCTCCGACACCAGCGGTGAATACAATTGCATCCAGCTTATCACCAAAGAGGGTAGCATAGCCGCCGATATATTTTGCAATCCTGCGGGTTTCCATCTTGATGGCCAGAGCTGCTTTCTTGTCCCCTTCCAGACTTGCCTTGAGCACGTCTCTGCGGTCGCTCTTGCCGCACAAGCCGATCAGTCCACTTTTCTTGTTGAGAACCGTGTCCATCTCTTTTGCGCTCATGCCGGTATTGTCCATCATGTAGGGAATGATGGCAGGATCAATATCTCCACTTCTGGAGCCCATGATCAAACCTTCAAGGGGGGTGAGACCCATGGAAGTGTCAATACAGACACCATTCTTCACTGCACTGATGGATGCACCGTTTCCGATATGGCAGACGATGACATTTGTATCTTCATTCTTCTTGCCCAACAGGACTGCTGCACGCTTTGCACAGTAGAGATGGCTGGTTCCATGGAAGCCGTAGCGTCGTACATTGTAATCAGTGTACCACTCATAGGGAACGGCATACATGAATGCTTCCTCAGGCATGGTCTGATGCCATGCAGTGTCGAGGATGATGGCCTGGGGAACGGATGGCATTGCCTTCCTTGCTGCTTCAATGCCCATGATATTGGCAGGCATGTGAAGTGGACCCAAGTGTGTTACCTCCTTCAGTTGTTCAATGACTTCATCGGTTACCAATGCAGACTGCTTGAACACCTCACCACCATGCAGGACACGGTGACCAACAGCCCCAATATCAGACAAGTCACTGATGACTCCATACTCATCATCAAGAAGCATCCTGATGATCAGCTCAATTGCCTCTTTATGAGTAGGGGAGGAGAACTCTGCATTGTACTCCTCTTTGCCATTTGCCTTATGCTCAATGGTGGAATATTCCAGTCCGATGCGTTCTACAACACCAACAGCAAGAATATCTTTGTTTACCCAGTCGTACACCTGGTACTTGGCAGACGAACTGCCACAGTTCAAGGTCAAAATTACCATGAATGACTCCTATTATTTCTCTATAACACTATGTTAATTGATTGCAAAAGATACCTATCTATTAAAACACTATTGGGCAGAATAATCAACATGAAGCGAAAAAAGAACCTTTAGTTCTTTTCCACTTATGAAGGTATTTCTTTGCCTGTGGTTTTGGACACTTCCCCTCTTACTGCATGCGCAAACAACAGTACAAGGTTCATTTATTCCTCTGCAGAAAGCCATGAACATTGATTACCATAGTGAGGAAGAGAGAGAAGATTTCCGCTTAAAGCTCTTTCTCTCCTCTTCTGAGCTGCAGATTGAACCATATGTTTCTTATGAGGGAAAAGTCTGGAGCTTCAGTTATAAGCCCAGGACTTTCCTCGAAAGGGTATGGTCCAGCAGTTCATTGGAGAAAGAAGACATACGTCTCTCTTACCTGTACAGGGAAGAGAATAACAGGGTCTTTCATATACAGGGAATGCAAGGAGGAATGGCATATCAACTTGCAGAAGGACACACTCCTGACCCATCGGTATATTCGTGGAATGAACAACCTGGAAAGGTGTATCTCTTCTGGGATCAAGAGAGCCCTCATGTGGATCTCTCTCTTGTTGCCTCTTGGGGGAAGGGAGAGCGCTTTTCTCTCTCCCATGATATCTCAATCTCACAGAGGGCGCTTTCATTCGATTGGAAGTTCGGTGGAACCTCAGAAAGGCAAACGCAATCTTTCGCCCTGCAGATGAGAAGTCATGGCCTACAGGCATCGTGGAGAGGGGAGATACAGACAGGTCCCTCCCCGGTTTTTGGTGGGCAGAGGCAAGAGATGGAACAATCTGTACACTCTAAAATCAGGTATACATGGAAGACGATTACCTTGGAGAGTAGTTTTGATAGGTGGGTGAAAACCAGAACATCCGGAGAGGAGAGCAGGAAGACCAGCTACCAAGTATCAGGACAGTGGATGGGCTACACAGTGGATGTCACTTGGAACAGTACTGATGGAATGTCGTTGGAGATGAAGGCAGAACAGGGAACAATCAGTCTTGGCAGGGATGGCATTGCATTTTCCCTGCTTCTTAAGAAGGGTCCCCTGTCTCTGGCCATCGAAAAAGATGTCAACGAGCAGTTGTCACTTACCTATTCATTTCGCTTTACCACCGGCCAAGATAGTGGATCTCTTCTTGCAAGGTGATGTGGAATTCACTCTGTACCACAGCCCTGATGTATTCGATCAAGGCTCTTACATCTTCACTGGTGGCCTTCCCCTCACGATTGATGATGATGTTGGCATGGCTTGGGGATACGCTGGCCCCCCCGATCGTATGCCCCTTGAGATTGCAGGCATCAATGAGGGCAGCAGCTTTCTTTCCTTCTGGATTCTTGAATACTGACCCAAGGCTTGGATAGTCATACAGACCTTTATGCTTACGATGTTTTTTTACCGTGTCCTTGCGTTTTCTTACCTCACTGGTTTGTGTGGTAGGCTTTAACCGGAATCCTGCTTCATAGATGATCAAATCATCCCTGCCGGTAAAAGGGGAGTGGCGATAGGAGAACTCATCCTGATGTATTTGCATCCTATGAAGTTTCCCATCCAAGGTCATATAGTCGACATAGTAGAGAAGGTCCCCAATCTGTACACCGTTTGCACCGCTGTTTCCATAGATAGCGCCACCCACTGTTCCAGGGATGCCACCGAGCATTTCCAGCCCTTCCAGTCCGTCCTCAATTGCCTGTGAGATGGCTTTATCCAGAGGACAACCTGAGCGGACACAAAACATCTCCCCTTGTACATGTCTTCGGGCAAGGTGGCCAGTGAGGATAACCAGTCCTTCCACACCCTTGTCACTGATCAAGGTATTGGTTGCTCCCCCAAGAATTGAGAGGGGAAGGTTATTGTCCTTTGCATGGTTTATCAGGATTCTCAGTTCCTCGAAATTAGTGGGATAGGCAGCCCATTGGGCATTTCCCCCACACTGAATACTACTGTGTGAAGCGAGTTCCAGATTCTCCATGAGCAAGTGGTCAAGGTTGATTTTTTCAATACTATTGCGTACATTGGTAGGCATGGAGACATCTTACCCCCTTTTTTTGGGGTGGGCAACCTAAAGGAGCTCTCAATGCCTGTCTTTCTCTATAATACCATGAGTCGTAGTTTGGAAGCATTTGAACCATTACACGATAAGGAGGTAGGTCTCTACTCATGTGGACCTACTGTATACAACTATGCACATATCGGAAATCTGAGGACCTTTTTGTTTGAGGACCTGCTCAAGCGCACACTGCTTGTCTCCGGTTTCAAGGTAAACCATGTCATGAACATCACAGATGTCGGACACTTGACCGGAGATGGGGATGAAGGTGAGGACAAGATCGAGAAAATGGCAAGCCAGACCCATAGGAGTGTCTGGGAGATTGCCCAGTTCTATACCGATGCATTCTTCAAGGATTATGACTCCTTGCATATGATCCGGCCCAGTGTTGTCTGCAAGGCAACCGACCATATCCAGCAGATGATCGATCTGATCAAGAGGCTGGAGGAGAGCGGCCATACCTATGTCAGTGGAGGCAATGTCTATTTCAGTATCGATTCAATTCCCGACTATGGTAAACTGGCTCGACTCGATCTCGATTCCCTCAAGACCGCTGTTCGTGATGATGTAAGCAGTGATGACAACAAGAAAAATCCCAAGGATTTCGTTCTCTGGTTCACCAAGAGCAAGCATGGGGAACAGGCAATGATGTGGGATTCCCCATGGGGAAAGGGCTTTCCCGGTTGGCATATTGAGTGCTCAGCAATGAGTATGCATTACCTGGGTGAGTCGTTTGACATCCACTGTGGTGGAATTGATGCAATTCCCGTTCATCACACCAACGAGATTGCACAGAGTGAGGCTGCAACAGGCAAGCAGTGGGTTAAGTACTGGATGCATGGTGAATTCCTCCTGGATGAGACTGGGAAGATGAGCAAGAGCAAGGGAGAATTCCTTACCCTTGATTTGCTGAAGCGCAAGGGCTACGATGCAATGGATTACCGTTATTACTGTTTGGGTGGCCATTACCGCAGTCAGCTGAAGTTCAGCTTTGAAGCGCTCGATACTGCTCGTAAGGCTCGAAGGAATGTAGTGGATCGTATCCAGGTTCTGCTGAAGGACGGTGCCAAGGAAGTCTCCCTGAAGAGTGAAAAAGCTCTGCAATACAAAGAGACGTTCCTTGAGCATTTGCAGCATGATCTGGGAAGTCCCAGAGGGCTTGCTGACCTTTGGGGGGTACTGAAGGATGAGGAACTGGACGGAGATGAGAAGTACTCCCTCATCATGTTCTTTGATCAAGTGTTCGGTCTTGATCTTGCATCTGTTGAGCTGCCGAAAGAAGAATCGTTTCCTCCTGAGGCTCTCGCACTGCTCGAGAAGAGACTGCAAGCGAAGAAGGAAAAGAACTGGCCGCTTGCTGATTCTCTGCGTTCTGAGCTGGATGCAATGGGCTACCTTGTCAAAGACACCCCAACGGGAAGTTCTTTGGAAAAAAAGATGTAACTTGGTTACTGGTGAGTTGTTAACGTTATGGAAATACAAAGCAACGATGAGCGAGCCTTTCGGCAAGTGTATGAGCAGGTATTCCCGATATTGATGCGTGTGGTTTATCACGTAACCAATAATCAGGACCTTGCTGAGGAGATTTGTCAGGAAGCTTTCATCCGGTTCTTTGACAAAGGCATGGAGTTCGCTACCCTCAATGATGCCAAGTATTGGCTCATCAGGGTTTCGAAGAATCTTGCCATCAACCAAGTGAAGCGGAAAGCCCGCGAGATGAACATGGTGGATAAATTGAAAAAATATCCGGCCACGGGGGCAAACCATTCCGATGGATCTCAGGTATTGATGGAGAAGGAGACCAGGAAACTTGTACAGGAAGCAATTGATCAGCTGCCCGAAAAGTTCCGCCTAGTCATTGTGATGAAAGAGTACACCGATATGGACTACAAGCAGATCGCACAGGTGTTGCATATTTCCGAAAGTAACGTGAAGGTACGAGTCTATCGGGCAAGGAAGATGCTCGAGTCGATTCTCAGCCAGGAGTGATGTGAATGTGTGTCGATGACGAATTGTTGAATACCTATTTGGATGGCGAATTACAGGAGCCTTGGAGGACCCAGGTCCAGGAACACCTAGGCTATTGCAACGCATGTCGCCAGAGACTTGAACAGCTTCGCGCCCTTCACCAGAAAGTTGCAGATGCTGTTCTGCCTGATTCAGAAATCTCTGCCCGGCAGGATCGAGTGCTCCAATATTTTGAGAAGACACGTTTCTCTTCTTCAAACAAGAAAATGCATATTTTTCGAAAGAAAATCCAGGTCAGGCTTGTACCTGCCTTGATTACCTCTGCAGCAGCATTTGTCGTGGTATTTATCGGGGCCTTTGTGCTCTTTGGGAACAGCTCCCAGCAGGGACAGGAAATCCTTCCTGGGGTTGCATCCCAAATAGACAGTGCCCATATACAGCAAGTGACTGAAGTCCAGCAACCTTCCCTCGATATGTTCAGTTTGGAACAGATTGTCCAGCATCTTGATGCAATGGGGTATGCAGTGAAGCTGGAAGTGAAGGCGGTCACTCCACTCGAATAGCATTCCGTTTTTCTTCTCATGCCGAAGGCTCTGCATTCACTTGTAGAGCCTTCCCTATTTTGGTACTATGGGGAGACTCTTTTCACCTGTAGGAGGCATAATGTGAAGGCTGTTGAGTTACCGAAGGCCTATGACCCGAAACAATTCGAGGATCGAATTTACCAGCAATGGCTGGAAGAAGGGAAGTTCAAACCCGCTGAGGGCAAGGAACCTCCATTTACTATCGTCATGCCTCCTCCCAATGTTACAGGGATACTGCATATGGGCCATGCCCTGAACAACTCCTTGCAGGATATCCTGACCCGTTACTACCGGATGAGTGGGAGGACAACCCTTTGGCTTCCCGGTACTGACCATGCAGGTATCGCCACACAGCATGTGGTTGAACGTCAGCTTGCAAAAGAAGGGTTGCGCCGTCAGGACCTGGGACGTGACAAGTTCCTGGAGAGGACATGGCAGGTAAAGGATAAGCATCATGACATCATCACTGACCAGTTGAAGAAGATTGGTTGCAGCTGTGATTGGGAGCATGAACGATTCACCATGGATGAAGGTCTTAGCCAGGCTGTTCGGGAGAGTTTTGTCACCCTCTATGAACGTGGTTTGATCTACAAAGGCGAGTACCTGGTAAACTACTGCCCCAAGTGTGGTACAGCCCTCGCCGATGATGAGGTTGAGTACCAGGAACTTGGTGGATTCCTTTATGACGTTCGCTATCCCTATAGTGATGGAAGTGGTTATATTACCGTTGCTACCACAAGGCCGGAGACAATGTTCGGCGATGTGGCTGTTGCAGTACATCCTGATGATGAACGCTATACCCATCTTGTCGGCAAGTTGATCGATCTTCCCCTTACTGATAAGAAGATCCCCATCATTGCAGATAGCTTTGTGGAGATGGGGTTCGGAACCGGAATGGTAAAGATTACCCCTGCGCATGACCCCAATGACTGGCAGTGTGGTATGCGCCATGGTCTTGAAAAGGTCAATGTACTGAATCCTGATGGCACGCTCAACGAGAACTGCCCTGAAAAGTATCGTGGCATGAGTGCAGTCGATGCACGCTCCTTGGTGGTCGCAGACCTGAAGGAACAGGGATTCCTGGTCAAGGAAGTTGTCCACAACCATGATGTCGGCCACTGCTACCGTTGTCATACAGTCATTGAACCGTATCTTTCCAATCAGTGGTTCGTGAAGATGGAAGGGATGGCCAAGAAGGCATTGCAGGCTTGGAAGGATGAGAAGGTGGTCTTCTATCCCAAGCGCTGGGAGAATACCTATACCCACTGGTTGGAGAACATCCATGACTGGTGTATCAGTCGACAGCTCTGGTGGGGACACCGCATTCCCGTCTGGGAGTGTCAGGATTGTCATGAGATCATTGTAAGCCGTGATGATCCCACTTCCTGTCCCAAGTGTGGTTCCAAGAACCTCATCCAGGAGAGTGATGTACTCGATACTTGGTTCAGCTCCTGGCTATGGCCTTTCAGTACGCTTGGCTGGCCTGAGAAGAGTGCCGACTTGAAGCAGTTCTTCCCCACAAGTACCTTGGTTACCGGATATGACATTATCTTTTTCTGGGTAAGCCGGATGATCATGGCCTCCCTGGAATTTCTTGGTGAGGTTCCGTTCAAGGACATCTACATCACCGGATTGGTACGTGACAAGCAGGGGAGGAAGATGAGCAAGAGCCTCGGCAATGGCATTGACCCCTTGGATGTTGTTTCCCAGTATGGTGCTGATGCCATGAAGTTCACGCTTGCCTACATGGCAACCCAGGGGCAGGACATACTCATCGATATGGAAACCTTCAAGCTTGGGAGCCGTTTTGCCAACAAGGTCTGGAATGCAGCCCGTTTCCTCCTGATGAATCTTGAAGGGGTGGAACTGGGTGATATTGCCAAGGTTGAACTCAATACACTGGATAAGTGGATCTATAACCAACTCAACGAGGCAGCAATGAAGATCAAGGTGGCCATGGAGAACTATAAGTTCAATGATGGAGCACAGGCTGTCTATGATTTCTTCTGGAATGACTTCTGTGACTGGTATGTAGAGAGTGCCAAGCGTGGTCTCTATAGTGAAAAGCCTGAGGAGAAACAGAGACAGGTAACTATCTTGCTCGACTTGCTTGCTGAGTCCATGCGTTTGATGCATCCCTTCTCTTCGTTCATCAGTGAAGAGATCTACCAGAAGCTTCCCAATGTTGATGACCAATTGATCGAAAGCAGGTATCCCATTTTCCAGAAAGAACGGGAACATGCAGATGAGGCTACCCTTGTACAGAGGATGCAGGAGGCTGTTACCGCTCTCAGGGCAATGCGCTCTGAGCTAGGCATCCCTGTGGAGCGGAAGATCAGGGTAGTGGTGAAGTGTGACAAGGATTTCTTTGCCTCTGAGTTCTTCGCTGAGCAGAAAGCATTGATGGCTACCTTTGCTGGGGCATCCTCAATCGAAGTGGACAGCACTGATACTATCGATGTCGCAGGAGCGTTCCCTGTAGCAGGTACTGGCTATGAGATGTATGTATTTGTCAGGGAAGCAATCGATGTGGAAAAGGAGATTGCCCGTCTGGAAAGCGATCTGGACAAGCATGACAAGAATCTCTCCAAGGTGATGGCAAAACTCTCCAACGAGAAGTTCCTCCAGAACGCCAAGGAGGAAGCTATCGAGAAAGAGAAGGGCAAGAAAGCTGAGTTTGAGGAGAAGATTGAGAAAGGGAAGAAGCACTTGGCCCTTCTCAAGAGTTTCCTGTAACGGAACATCCAAATAATGTATCAATATTCCCCCTGGAAGCATTTTTCAGGGGGCTTTTTCTATGCATTGGTCGAAACAAAGAAATAGGCGCCCTGTTCGGGCGCCTGATAAAACGAGTAAGGACTTCTTATTATTCGCCTTTCTCTGCCTGAATTTCTTTTCTGCGCTCTTTGGCAAGCTTTGCAATTTCAGCCAGAGCCTTGCGAGCTCTTGCAGCCGATACCTTGACTCCCTTCTCGGTGAACTTCTGGTTTTCTGCCAGATAGGTCTCATACTGCGCAACAATCTGCTCGTGAATAGTCATGTATTCCTCCATGTGTCTAGGTTAATTCATTCTACCATGATTTCACCCTTTCGCAAGTAAAAAACCGGTATTTAGTGCTCTAAAACGCTATTTTTACGATATTTTTCGGCCTTTCCAATCAAATCCCCTCCCTGTGAGTACCAAAAAGAGTCCATGGAGGTACATCAGCACTACAGAGAATACGGTGATATGGGCCAAGAATGCTGAAGAAAATGAGAATTTGAAGAACCGAGCGTTGATTACCCAGGCTGCTAGAAAGAGGAGCGTGCCTGCAAGGCTGGGCACGATGGTCATCAAGGATTCACCCGTGACTGCTAGATAAAGAGGAATGAGAGGAGAGAAAGATAACAGAAGCAGCACAAGCACAATCGCAAGGATGAGGATGGTACTGAGCCACCCTCGCTTTACCACTCCATTGATGGAACGCTCTAGTCCATGGAAGGCTTCCTTGATTGAGGGGAACATCTCACAGCTAAGTGCTTCACTCATCGGAGCGAATAGTTGCTTCTCTCGTAATTTGACACAGCTCCGTGCAAGGAGCACGTCATCACATATTTCACTCTTGATATGAGAAAACCCTTCCATATGGACGAGTGCGCTACGCCTGAGAAACATATACTGCCCGATTGCCATGGCAAACATGGGAATCTGGAGTCGTTCCTGGAGCCTGAATGGTACATACAGGGTAGGGTTG
>Ga0265294_10003289_pt1 | contig 20753 bp, 10 predicted proteins | sample MunlanPumphouse3_FD_192504 | JGI IMG/M metagenome (GOLD analysis project Ga0265294, IMG submission 192504) | Groundwater microbial communities from a municipal landfill in Southern Ontario, Canada - Pumphouse #3 | ecosystem: Environmental > Aquatic > Deep subsurface > Groundwater | place...
CTCATGTTAAAAACATACTCAGGCTATATTCAAGAAAATATCTATGAAAATAATCCAACTATATTTTTCACCCATCAGAAATATTGCCCCGTCTGTCTACGAGAAGACAAAGTACCATATTTTAGAAAAAAGTGGCGGGTTGTTTTTTACAATATCTGCCATAAGCACCAATGCCGTCTCTACGAGCATTGCCCTACATGTAAAACAAAACTCGACATCTCAAAAATGTATGAAAACAAGCTACCCTATACGCACTGCCATCACTGCGGATTTGAACTAAAAAAAGGAAGAAAGCTACCGATTCATAAAAACTACATTTCAAGCCTTGAGTATCAAAACAAAATTTTTCAAACTATTGAAGACGGGTATATTCAGCTTGGAGAAACTCCTGTTTATTCATTTTTATTTTTTGAAGTATTTTCAAAACTCTCCAAGCTCATTTTGCTCAACAACAAACTTGAATTTATCAATAAACACACCCTCTTTTCTCTCATAAAAAATGCAAAAAAACAAAAGGTTAACCACCCTATATTTAAAAAAATTGATGCGAAAGCACAATCAGCGCTTTTTGGATTGATTATGTATATATTTGAAGATTTTCCGCGTAATTTAGAAGCCTACATTCAAGCTAATAAGCTTACATATCATGACTTAACTACAAAGGTTCATGACATACCGTATTGGTATGAGAAAGCTGTAAATGCAATTACCCCTCAATACCTACCACATAGTCTAACAGTTACAAAAGAAGAGGTAGAGTATGCAAAGAGATATCTAATATCTATAGGAAAGGTCGTCAACAAAGTCAATTTAACACTTTTACTAGGATGCAATTTTTACAGTAATGACAATAATTTACATCACTACCTATGAAATAGCCATTTCATAATATCATCAATTGAATTATCAAAATTTGATGTTTTTTTCTCTTTAAGCTCACATTCCCAAACGATCAAAACCCTCCAACCAAGTTTTTCGAGTTCATCGACATTCTTTGCGTCTCTAGCCACGTTCGCGTCGAACTTGGCGTTCCAAAATTCGAAACGATCTTTAGGTATCGTTGTGTATTTGCATCCTTTGTGACGATGCCAAAAGCACCCATGCACGAAGATGACTGCACGATATTTCGGAAAGACGAGATCGGGTGAGCCGGGTAGATCACGGACGTTGACCCGATAACGAAAACCGGCTTTGTGAAGTGCAAGCCGCAGTTTCATCTCGGGACCAGTGGCTTTTTGGCCCACTTTGGACATGATTTTCGAACGAGTCGCTTTGTCTACCGTGTCCATTCTATTTTCTCGATCGCTTTCGTCACGGCTAGAGCTTGAAGATGTCGATGCAATTGATTTGGAACGGATCCTCCTTCGATCAATACACCCAGTTCCATATTTCGTTCAAGCGCGGCAGTCGTCAGATTGGCACTGGTGATGAAGGCCACTTCGTTGTCTGCCACCACACATTTGGCGTGGACCGATCCGGTGTAGCCATTGCCATCCTTGTCGTTCGAAGACCAATGGTAGAAGTTGGCTTTTTCGAGTCGCTTGGCGAACGAGCCAATGGAATCGATGTCGATTTTTCCCCCATGCGTCTTGGTCGATTCGAATAGGATCGATACAGCGACACCTCTATCGATCGCGTTTTGTAAGGCGATCAAAACATTTTCGACATTGTAGGCGACGAAGCTGACGATGAAGAGCTCTTTGCTGGCACCATCGATGACATCCAGTAATACTCTTTCAGTCTGTCTCGATGGTACCAACGTCGTGGATGGACCGGTCCATACCATCTCGACCTTCGATCGTTTTTCGACCACTCTCGCTGTCGCTGTCGCTGCTTTCAACGCGGAAGCGATCTCTCGTGGACCGAGTTCGGAATGTGTACTCCACGCGTTCGACAGTGGTTCGAGTGATTTTGGTTCCACTAGATGTTCGAGTGTATGTCTTTTCTGACGGAACCGTTCATACGATTCGAGTACGTTCAAACGTTCCGCGAGCGCGAAAGCGCTGTCAGGATGGATGTCGGCAGCCAGATCGGCGATCGCTTCCCATACGTCGTTCACGATTGACGCTCCCATTTAGTGAAAAATGCCGTGTCTGATGATTCGAACGTTTCGACCAACATAGCACGGTCTAAATAGCGATTCCCCACTTCACACGAAGTTTCAGCGACGAACGAACATGCGTGACATGCCGCTCCATGCAACGAACGATCTTCACTCGGATCGTGTTCAGAACACAGAGGATCGGAGGAACAGACGGACGCTCGTTTGAGAGCTTGATCGATCAGACGTTCCAAATTGTCAGCGTTTCCGAGCTCCACGAGTCCTCCGAGCGTTCCATCCGAATCGGCCGCAGCCGTATAGATCAGTATACCCGCCATCGGTGAAGCGGGATCGTCGTTCGAGTAGATTCGCTCCCGAATGCTGGCAGAATTGTATCCGCATTCCAAAGCCATCTCTCGGATCAACAGATGAGCGAAGGTATGCATCATCACGTATCGTGCTCCAGGAAAGCCTTTTTCCGGATCGAGTCCACGTGCGTTTCTCCAACCTCTATGGCCACTTTCGAGACGCTTGGCACGTTCTTTGACGGCTTTGAGTTTTTCCCATTCGTGTATTTTTGTTTCGTCGAAACGGATAAAAATCCCTTCGCCATGTACTTCGCTCGCAGGTACCCAGGTAGGTGGTGTGCGTGACAAGGCCGCCATCTTCGGTCTTTCATCGTCGCTCATAAACTCTTCAGGCGCTTCGACACGTGTGAATCCAACAAGCGCATTCACTTCACGTAGCCGTTCGAGCAACAAGACACTATGGATCGAATCTGCATATTTTTTAGGTATTTCCGTAGTGACACTCAAAAAATGAGGCCAGTCGGTAGGAGGATTTGGTGAAACGAGTACATCCCATTCAGGTGACTTTATGTCACCTTCGGTGACCTCCGATTCGCCGGTTTCTCCTTGACGACGTCTTTCTATGGCTTCATAAATCTCTTGGGCTTCATAATCTTCGATACCCGGGAGTAAATTGCCTTTTTTCATCGTTTTGACGATCGCTTTGACCTCTTCGGGCGATTCGGCGTCGTGAAAATATTCCCAACCATCCATGATCAATTGAAAGAGTTGACTTCTCTCCATGGGAATAGCCAAAACCGACAGACTGATCGGAAACCAACTGTTCGTGGCTCCGAGCAAGACCGCTCTTGGTTCTTCTTCGCACTCGTCGTCATAACTGTCCAAATGGGGATGCCGTCCGCGACACGCAGGGAGATTTTCTCGTCCTTCCTTCCCGAACGCGTGAGCCAGTGAACGTGAAACTCCACACGTGTCGCATTGGACCCATAGGTTTTCTGTTTGGAGTGATGCACCACTTTCGAAAAATCGTAGCGTCCCTTTACAATCCGATGAACCCTGATGGACGAACCAATGCCACGGAAAATCATCGAGATGTCCATTTCGACATGCCAGCATGAAACGGGCTGGAACGGCATCGGAATTCGACCCTTTTTCGCAGTTCGTGTGGACGAACCGAGTTTTTTCAGGACGATAGAGATCGGGTTTGATCGTGAATAGACCTGAATCGTATTCGGCTAGCATTCCACACCTCACGCATCGAAGCCAACGAGGGAATGGGCGAACAGGTACACCGATCTTCGCTTCGGCGGAAGTTGGATCGACGTTCTCTTCCGTAGCGATCGGAGGGAGTCTGAGTCTCGACACCTGTGATCCGAGTATTCGTTTCACTGCCGCCAGCAATCGCGCTTCTTCGATCGGTGTGCATCGGCTTTCCTCCCAGCGATCCAGTCCCATCGTCACGACGGAGAGATTGGGAAGATCGACGAGTGCCCCTGGACCGTACGTCCACAACAGTTGACTCGGTCTTATCTGTCCTACGACGTTTTTAGCCATTGTCCACATCCTCCGTCTTTTTTTTCTTCGGCTTCCAAGCAGGTGTACTAGTCGTTACAGTATCGTCCATCACCAGTCTGACGCCTGGTTCGACTTCACGCATCGACATCGGGACGGTGAATTCAGTCCATGACTGGATTCCCGGTTTCTTGAGCAACTCCACCACATCTCCCTGACCGGATCGTTTGTCGTAACCCAGCGTTCGACCTCCACGAGATGCCTCGTTTTTCCATCGATCGAGTCGTGCCATCAGCATCGATCTGGTGTGTTCCCCTGCGGCTTTGCTCTTTATTTTCCACGCTCTTTCTACGATTCCTTCGACGATACCGTCGATGTGAGTACGATCGATGTTGCCGATTTCCTCCGCTCCGTCGTTTGGATTGAGTTCACTCTCTCTCAAACGCAGCATACTCACCATCGAACCGGTCAGGCCACGATCCAATGCACGCGGAGCGAACGGCGTGACGGATTGCGCTTCGACGTGTTTGTAGAACGTCGCATGGTAATGTTCGAAAGTTTCGTAGTGGGACAAGTCGCGTGGTCGAGACCACGTCAGTACGGTGAACACGATACCGGGAAAAGAACGCCCGACACGACTCGTGGCTTGAATGTATTCGGCAGTACTTTTGGGTTGACCGTTGACCGCCATTACTCCCAAGCGATTCACGTCGACACCTACGGAGAGCATGTTCGTCGCGAGAACGATATCGATCGCTTTGGACTCGCCTTTCGCCCACTCCCGTTTGAACGCCACTTCGAGCTGGTCGAGTTTTTTGGGAATGTCAGAACTCGACACGCGAGACGTGAGCTCATCGACGTTTCTGATGGCTCTTTTCGCCAAACCTGGACGAACTACGTCACTCTTCTGTACTCGATTCGAACGCGTATGGACGTCGTCTTCGGAAAGGCGTTTCATTCCTCCGAGTTCACGCAAGGAGTTGAAATAGCCCACAACCGTCATGTATGGATCAGCCATTCGATCGAAACGATCATATAGATGTTTTCCTGCAGTGAGCAGGGCGACATAGAGACGGATCAACACCGCCGGTCGAGAACTTCCCGGAGAGCATATACCGACGTAGAGGCGTCCCGGTTTCTCTTCGATAGGACGCTGCACCGAGAAGAAGTTGTCCTCAACGTCCAGTCCGTGTGGTGGAAACACTGAGACGTTTCGCAAGAACACGCTTTTGACCTGATCGTTCGCCTTCCGTACCGTCGCGGTCGATACCACCACTTTGGGACGAATCTTTTTGCCGTTCAAACTCCATGTCGCCAATTCGTCGACGGCCGTTTCGTAGAGTCCCACCATCGTCCCGAGCGGTCCACTGATGAGATGGAATTCGTCCTGAATGATCAAATCCGGTGGACGAATCGGTGAAATCGTCCTGACACCCACAGCCGGAAGCGATCCCGATCGCTGGTGAGTACCGTTGCAGTCGGATTCGGGTGAGAGTAGACCATGACGTGGACATTCTCTGTCGGTGATGCCGAACAATGTTCGCACTTGTCCTTTCCACGCCATCATCGCGAACTTGTCGACGGTCGCGATCATCATCGATGGTGGACGGCTGTAGAGTTCTTCGTCGACCACGACTACAGGGATGCCGACATCTTTCGATTTTGATTTCGAAAACTCGCAACCTCCCAGTTTGTCTCCGCAATGGACGATCGTCTTTCCGATCTCCTTTCTGACCTCAATATCACGACCCTCGGCGATCTCCGATCCACACCATGGGCAAGTCGTGAGCTGCGCCGGTGAGCTACCGTTGCGACGTTTGCCGTTACGAGTGGTCTGGATCGCTTGATGAGATTCCTCGGTCGTATTCGGTGTAACCCTTTGACCGACCCACAAACCGATCGTGAAGGGCTCCTCACCCCATTTTTTCGGATCGCTTCGGCGTATCACCTCCATGGCGCAGATCAAAGCCGCACCCCTTTGGAATTGTTGGAGCGTTAGGAGACGAAGTGTATAGCGCATCACGACGGCCAGACCTCGCGTCGAATCGTATCCTCCGAGATTTTTTTGCAGTCGTCTTATCCCCATCGTGAACGCCGCCACACCTAGATACGCTTCGGTCTTACCACCCCCGGTAGGGAACCATAGCAGATCGGCATAGGACTCTATCGCGTCGGTACGATCCTTGTGTAATGGATCGGCAATAGCAGGAATGGAGAGAAGCATGAACGCGAGCTGGAAAGGTCTCCAAGATCGATTCTTCGCTATGTCGTACGATTCGGGGACGACGTTCTCTCCACGTCTTTTGGCGAGAGCGTAGATACTTCGTACCCGTTGTGTCGCCATGGATCGATTGGCGAATCGAAACGCTTCGAGCGCATCGTCGTTCTTCTCCAACGTCTTGATTCCGGCCATCAGACGAGTATGAACGTTACGGCATTGATCCATCGCATCGGTGGCAACCTCGTTGTATCCTCTAACATCGTTTCCGATACGCCGTTCCTGTTCCTCTATCCATGCGGCGTAGTCGTCGGCGAGTATTCTGAGTCCATAGACGAGGCGTTCTCGATCGCACTCGGCGAGTACACTCATGTCGAGAAAACTTTCCTGTATCAGCCGCTTCATCACCTCTCTGTCGTCTGGATTCGATCCAGGCGTCTCCGTCACCTGTACTTCGTATTCAGGCATAGTGCTGGTCATGATTTTGACCGCATGTTCGACGTCCTCATCAATCTTCCAATGGACCGACGTTCCATGCCCTACCGCAAATTCAACACGGTTACGATAGATCATCTCCAGCGATTCACGTTCGCGATCGGATCCATCCACGTCGAGTACAGGTCGTCTACGAAATATCGCTCTGCCTTCGACGTCACGTACCGCGATACGAGGTTGGAACATCCACGCTTCGTCCTGATTTTGTGATGGCATTTCCTGAGTGTTTACGACGAACACCGTTACGAGACGATCACCATTGTCTAACGCTCTGGCTACCGATCCTTTCAGCACCACTCTCGGTACCTCCGGATCGACGACGATCGGATGAATCGCACCCGTATTCAGATCGACACGAACCTTTCCACCCGAAGGGATCCGTTTCCAGCACCGCATAGGGTTTTCGTTCTTATCGAGACGTTCACTCTGATCACGGACATAACGCCCCCATGACACGTCGATTTCGACATGAGGAAGGTGTTCGTCGACACAAAACGTCAACCCCATCGACGATGGGATCAGAGATTGGTTTTTGGACGCTTCGGTGTCTTGTGCATTATCCGAATCGGGGTCGAACGTCCCCTCAGTACTTGAAAACTCTTCGCCAGGTTGATGACGTCCCTCGTAAGGTTTCATTTGTCCAGAACCATTCTCCTCGTGAGACGTTTCTATCGGACTCTCCACTCCTTTGAGAGGGGAGAGTTTACCTACGAGATAGCGATCTCGGACACTCATTCCCACGATCTCTTCGTATGGACCTTCCGCCGGTCCGAGCAGATCGTCCATGACTGCCAATCGTAGCAATTCACGTATGTAGGCTCTATCGTGGTCGTTTTTTTCGTCGTCGAACACCGGAAACGATTCGGGCGGAATCCCCGCCGCTTTACGAAGTCTATCCGTATAGATTTCCCATGGCAGACGTGCCATGATCGGAGAGGTGACGGAGAACGAAACATCTATCGTCTCTGTTCCATCAGACTCTACGCTTCCATCGAAATAGATTGTAGTATGATCGAGGGTGTGGCGAACCCGAAATACCCGAGCGAACCGAACGATCCTATGGTCATTACCCTGTTCAATGACTATCGTGATCGTGTCTCCTTCGTCGATTTCATCGTATATCGGATAGGTCAGGGGAATCGATAGGGTATAGCGATCCAGAACGATGTCGTCGGTTTTCTTGATCAGCCATGCATTGACAAAATTTGTTTGATCCATTGTTACTATCCTTTATGTATTCGACACGATTTCACGATTTATTTGATCTCGACCAATGTTCCCAAGTAGCGTTTGTTTTCAGCACGATCACGTTTATTGTATCCCATGGTGTCACATAGATGTTCTATTTTCTGACAGAACACATCGACACTCAGTCTACTCATCGACAAATCACCATCGGTAGGTTGTGTTCGATTCGTGGTTTGCCATTGTGATTCGTCGTCGAGGGGATGCTCGGGTCTGAACGGATGAATATTGAAAATTTTATGATCGATTTGAGTGATCCATGCAGCACCGACTTCCGTGATCGCACCCCAAGACGTTCGCGTATTTTCACTCGTCACGAAAATGACGAATATTTTTTGAGTGGAATAACTTTCGACGAAAAATTCTCTCAAGTATTCATACACTTTCCGGCCCTCAGGCACACGGCATATTTCATCATCACAATTCGTGTAGAGGATATCGTCGGCTGGAACATTGTTATGTATAAGCATTTGATAAACGATATCTGCGAACGGCTTATCGTTGTATGTCTGGCTGATCAATATTTTCTTTTTCTGGGAATCTATGATCGTTTTCAAACCGAGATCTGGACTGTTCTCGTTTATCGATTCTGAAATGACATCTTCGATCGTCGTCAATGATACTTTACTACCAAGTGCAGAGATTTTACTCGCAGCTTTACGACTAGCATTCCTTCTAAACTCGTCCATAGAACGTTTGAGCTTTTCCTCGTTTTGTCGTAAAGCTTCCTCTTTTTTAGTTTTTTTATCGGCATTGTTCAAATCACTGAACATGTCACGTTTTCTGAGTATTTCGGGCAAGAGATCTTTTTTGACGTACTCGAGCACTTCTATATATCTTTTATCGTCCGACTTGTATCCTTGTCTATTACTCAATGCCATGTCAGGTAGTTCGGAGAATTCGAAAAGATCTACATGCAATTGTCCAACGACGTAGACTTCATTCAACTTGTTTTGTCCGACTACTGGTAATATATTGAATTCTCCCATTTTTTTGTTGGCGAACAAAGAGATGAAATTATCCGGGAAATCGGTCATTTCCACTTTACGCCCACGGGTCGTTTTGTATGCGCCGATCCATCCTTCTATTTTCAAAGAATATTCGTGTTCCACGCCACTATTGTCCTTCAAGACGATTGGAATGGCTTTGATCTCTTTGGACACGACTAGATCGGAGCGATAAGCAGGGTATGAATCTGGAACCAATGTTTCAAGTGCAGTGAAGTTTTCACCCAACGTGATCAATGAACACAATTCAGTCATGATGTTTTCGTCAAAATTTTCTACCACCAAAGATTCATCGTCTCGGATGATATGGATACGAAAGTTAACATCGACCAAAGGAAAAATTTTCAATAAATTGCGCTGAATGACACTCAACGTTTTATGTAAACGATACTCGGGATTTCGCATCACGATCGCCGAACCATGATCGACAATATGTTTGAATTCGATCTTCGTTTCATCGATAGGTTTTAGTTTGTTACCTTCTTCAGGGCGTCGTGATAGAATAAACCCAGACTTTTCGCCATTGGCGACGGTCAAAATATCCACATTCGCCGATACAGAAAGTGCTGCAAGTTTGCCGACTCCTTTGCGTCCCATCTTCCGTCGTGTCCCGGATTTGGAGAGTGACTCTCCATCCGTGGATCTAGATACCGCTGCAACATTCAAATATTTGTCAATATCTCCAGCTTCATACGACATTCCATGACCATCGTCTTCGACGCGGATATCATCTTTGTTTGCTATGATATAAACATTTCTTGCATCGGCATCGTATGCATTCGCAACCAATTCTGCCAATACATAATAGATATTTGTGTACAGATTCGGTCCTAACAATTCCAAAATTCGGGGATCGACATTGAGTTGGTATTCTTTAAATATCATATGTTGCCTCTAAAATTTAGCATAAGGTTCTCTGAGTTCAAGACCGAAAACTTTTGATGTTGTAAGATACAAAAACTGCTTTGGCTGTGTACCGAGAAATTCACTTACGATCCATTGATCGTCTTTATCGAGAATATCATCAAATAAATATGGGTGATAACGTGTTATGGAACCCAAGAAAAACATGATGGTGTAAATTATAAATTCAGGAGAATATCTATAATCCGCTCTTGCTGAAAGATATATTGTGTATCCATCTTTTGACAAGAAGTACCAAATCCCAGCTTCTCTTATTTTTTGAGATAACAACAAATATTGTGACCGTGTTACGCTGTAATTTGGCATAGTTATTAATTGACGATAAATGAAAGCATCTATTTCTTTTTCAACACCGTCAATAGTTGCCTTTTTCTTTTCAGTGGTGATTGAAGAGCCATATATAGCTTGTAAGCTTGGCATTTTTTTCTTGTCAATATCAACTTCTGATTCGAAGATCAAATCCTTTCCATTTTTACGAAGTTTAGGATTTTTCAGTTTGAAAAAATGTTCTTCTCCTCCATATATATTTGAAAAAATTCGATGTACACCAACATTTTGTTTCAACATTTCTTTGATATTCAATTCAAGTGGTGGGGGAAAAGAATGATGAATGGTGGGTTCGACAATTTCCATAAATTCATAGCAAACAGAACGTTTTTTTGGTGTTGCGTCACCACTATTGAATTTTTTGATATTTACCTTTGCATTATAAAAATGTGTTTGTGACGCATCTTCGACTTCAATTCCATGGTCAAATCGTTGTGTTTTGGTGATTTCTTTACCTGACATTTCTATAACAAGTTTTGCAAAATTCAAGAAGCTATAATAGTAAAGTAATGGTTTAGACCGCAATTCACTGTCTTCAGCAGCTTTATAGAACATTTTGGATTGTTCCAATAGAGAAGATAAAATCATTTTTCGTTCATTCGTTTTAGATTTTGCTTTAATTGCATAATCCCAAAATGCCCAAATGTCTGCAGTGAGGATTTTGTTGTTATTGAAATAAACAGGTCTTTTGCCTTTTGAGAATAATGGGAACCCGTAATCTGATTTTACTTCAGCCATTCGTTCACTTCCTTTAGAACATTCTTTTTATATTTCATGGGTAGATGTCACTCGATATTGTATTGATAGATTTTCAACGAATCCATACCGTCTCAATTCGTAATGATTATTGAAGACTACGAGGTTATATCCTGATCTTGACAAGTTACTGTCATATAAAAATCCATCGAATCCTTTCGACCAAAGAAATTCCGATACGATCTGTGTAGGGACGTAATCGATGAGTTTGTCATGTTCAGCAATAGGTTGAGCGATATTTATCGTGAATGCAGATAGAAAACAATATGTCGAAGATGAAAAATCGTCATCGAAATAGTCTAAATGATTCAATAAATTTCGTTTTCGTAAATCGATAATTTTTAAACCACTTTCCAATTCGAATTCACCATATGCACACTCTTGACCCACTGTCGATCTGACTTCTGCTAGCGCTGTATCTATCGTATCTGCCAAATAAATGTATGAGATTCCAGCTGGGCTAAAACGGTTGTATCCGGCTATTCGATTCAATGGTTTATCCAGTTGCTCTAGCGGATTCGATGATATCTTCACTTTAGTCGGTATCGAATCGACGATCCTTGCACGATAAAAAGTGGATGGATATGCCTTGATTAACAATATTTTGAAGGTAGGGAATAAGTTTTTTAAAAATTGAGTACGACTATAAGTCGAATGGTCGAAGAATCGTGCATTATGTTTGACATTCTCCGAAAAATCGTACCATTCGTTTTCACTCATGTCGAACCAACAATTTTCTTTCCAAACGTCATCGTAAGTACTATCGAAGAAAGTGTCACCACCATCCATTTCGGCTCTTAGGTTCCGATGATCGACAATAAACTGAGACAATCTATCACTATCATCATCGAAAAGATCGAAACAGACATCGTTCAGATTCGACAACCTGGCGAAAGAAGCTGGATATTCACCATCGTCGCAATTACTTCTCGCACTACCGAACAAACCATGAACGTGTTCGTGAGCGTAGAATTTCAAAATGACTCTTTGAAGTTTTTTACTGAGTGTCATCGGATTTATTGAATGAGTAACTTTTGACGTAGCACTACAATTAGGACAAATATATCCCGATGCTACACGAGTACCATGCTTTTTTATATAAGCGCGTATTTTCTTGTCGATGAAACATCGGTTACAGATCGTCAAAACAAACTCCCCTGACCGTCATCATCTTTTTTCTTTTTAGTAGTTGCTTTGGCGGCTTTTGGCTTTTTCTTCTCCCAGAGTCCGGCGGCGACTTCTGCTTCGTATTGTTCCTGATTAAGTTTGTAGAGACGACGGAGAATTTCGAGGCGTGCTGGCTCGCTGATGGTGTAGCGGACTCTATCGTTCGCAGGTAAATAGGGCACTTCGTGGAAATCATGTCCTAGATCTATATCGTCCCAATCATACGCAGACTTGACCGTTTCATCAATGCGACGATGAAGATCGCGCAGTTCAACGAAGTCAAGCCTAGATTCTTTTGGATTGTGGAATACATTGTATAGTTTTGTTAGGCCGATACCGAACTGCACCATCATACGACTACGCAGATTATCATAACGTTCACCTAGCTCTTCGAGTTCGATGACTTTAGGATTCGTGAAATCACACAGATCTGGATTCGCAGGTAAAATGTTTGGAAAAGGGAACGTTTCAAAACAATCAGAAGGTGAATAATTAATATTCAGCCCTAAACTTGCTGCATATTTTCTTGCCCAAATGTTATGAAAGGTAGATTGTAATATTGCTAAGTAAATCGCATTAGTATATGGGTATATAACAAGCTTCTGATCAAAAATTAAAGTATTTTCTAAAAATGCGAATGCCATATGTTTACTGGCCTGTGTAAGTGTCAAAACTCTATTGATCGGTGTTGTTGGATATATTAAGTCACTAGGATGGTTCTCAAAATTCACTCCACGACCTATGATATGATATAGAATTGTCGAGTCTCGTCCATATTTCCACCAATTGGCTTTTCTACGTCGTCCATCAGGATTATCATTTAATTTATCTCTTTCAGGCTTCACCCGTTCCTCGACTTGTTTCAAGAGTTCAGGATACTCTTTGGCTCTTTCCAGACTCCAGTCCCAAAAATTTATAACATACCGACTGGGCTCTTGATTGGATGAACTATTGAGATCATCACCATTTATGTAAGGAAATATAACGGTTTTATAATTTGGTTTTGTCTCTAAAATTAATTTGGCTTCTTCGGGGCTCATAATGAATCCCATTCCATAAATTTTACTTCCCAAAAAAGAAAATTTTTCATTAAATTTAAATGTGTGTGGTTTTTTATCATCTTCTGAACTAAGGTATGCGCTGATAAACTCTACTTCAAAACTGTCTAATATTTTTACATTGCAGTAGTCACCCCGGATAAAATGAACACGACTTGTAACAACAGCAGCTTGTCCACTCCAAGGTTCATTTGGAAATGCAGCGTATATATGTCCTTCATTAATTATTTTTGATAAACCAACATCTCTTGTATCACCTTCTGCAATTGTATTGGTTGCTAAAAGTCCAAATGTTCCTTGTAATTTAAGAATTTTGACTGTTCTTAGAAAAAAATATGCAACAAAATCAGCATTTCCTCTAACGCCTGATCCTAAATATTCAACTAAATATTCGCGATAGGAATCGCCAAAGAAGCCAGTGATTTTACTTCCACCCAAAAACGGTGGATTCCCGACGATCGCGTCGAACCCACCCCTCTCGACAAAGACTTCTGGAAACTCCAGCGCCCAGTGAAACGGCTTGCGTGGCAGTTCACCCTCGCGCAGATCAATGGAGAGTGAATTCGTAGCGATGGCATGTAGGTGTTCACCCGCGACGACATCGCCATCCAGATACGATCCCACGTCGGTCGAGAGGGCGTTCAGTGCCGTATCCAGCGTCCGAGCGCTTCCGCCGACGCGTAGCACTTCCCCGATCATCGCGTCGGCAACGAGTTCAACAGCGGCAATCTGCTCTTTCGCCTCGCTATCCAATCGCTTCATCGCTTCGACGTCGTGGATGTCACGGATCGGTATGGAGCGGAGGCGTTTCCGGCGGTCCATCGCTTCGTTCACGGCGCGTTCGATGTTGTGGGCGAAGAGGGAGCGTTCTCTCCAATCGTCGGGTGTCATCGTGAACTGGATCAGCTTGTCGAGATCGTCGATTCCTAACAGGCTGTCTCCGGCACGGAGATTGTGGTCAAGAAATCCGAACGGCCGCCCCTTGGCCAGCGTGACGAGCCAGATCGAGAGTTTGGCGAGTTCGACCGCCATAGGGTTGAGATCGACTCCGTAGAGACATTTTTCCGCGATCAGACGACGTGCGAGGACGAGACGCTCTTCCATATCGGTGCTGAGAGCTTCGGTTCCGGTACCGCTTTCGAGTGTATCACCATCTGCGGTGACGAATCTCCCCTCGGTTTCTTCCACTCCCCACGCTTCGACGAGACGCTCGGCGAGCCATCGACACGTTTGGACGAGAAACGCCCCCGAACCCATTGCGGGATCACAGATTTTCAGCTCCAGCAGTTCGCTGGAGGGACGAAGTCTCCATTCCTCTTTCGGAGCACCTTCAGCGACGCCGACGTAGACGACCGGTTCCAATGTCGTGTGGACGATCTTCTCGGTCAGAATTTTCGGAGTGTAGTGAGCTCCCGTCTTGCTCCGTTCATCACCCAAAACGACGGCGAACGATCCAGATGGATAGACGATCGGCTCGTTCCACGCATCCAGACGTAGTAGCAGACCGAACGGACGTATCCGATCGGCGAGAGCGGTGTCACCGCCGCACGCGAGTAAAATTTTGGCGTAGAGATCGTCGGAAACCGGTTTGCTCAGGGCGTTTTCGATCGCCTTCGCACTACGCTGGGTGAGTTCTCTCAGAGGTTCGATCGCTTTTTCGATTCCCGATGCGATTAGCGATTCGAGTGTAGCGAGAGCGATAGAAGGGTTCTTGGCTTTTTTAGACCCCTCCAGTCCGACCGTCACGTCATCGAGCCGTCGTACGGTGTAGTCGAGGAGACCCTCGTAGACGTGTCCGATCTGTTCGACGTCGAGCGCTTTGTACGATAGCGTGAGTGCACCGGATGAGCGTTCGAGCTTCTGTAACGCTTCGAGCAGCAGCAGAACGGTACGGTTGTCGATCGGAAGCGGCTCGGCTGGGGTGGAACGCCATGTGGACCCTTTCGAACGACCTTCGAGAAACGCGAACCGATCGGGATCGAAGAGAGAACCACCCAGTGCGGGAAGACGGAGCTCCTCGTGTTCTATCCCACCGTATACGGCACGAAATACCGCGAGTAGTCGACTCCACGCGTCGTGTCGTCGCTCCAGCACCTCGGCTCCGTGACGGTCGGATTCGTGCTGCAAGTCCGTCCGAAGTTTCGAAACGGCGTAGAACTGATCGTATGCGGGAGTCCCCAGTAGCAACAATCCGCGCTCTTCGGCAGAGAGGACGAATACCAGACACATCATCACAGACAATCCCGCCTCGTAGAGTTCGGAAGGCTCGACGCCGCGAAGCAGTTCACGATCGCGATCGCGGTCGGCACGATCCAGACTCTGTACGAGTACCTCCACGGCACGACGTACCTGTTCTCCCAACGTGTCGGTGACGGAGGAGTTGTACTCCATCGACGCGTTCAGCATCGATTCGAGACGTTCTTCCTCGGGACCGTAGAAACGGCGTATGCCCAGTAGCGTCACGAACGCTTTGAAAGTTTCAGCCTCCTGAAACCAGAGTCTCGAATACCAAGAGACGTGGGTAGTGGACGAGTCGGTGGTGGCGCTTACGAGCGTCCAACGTTCGCCATCGGTGAGCAGTCCGAAGCGAATTCCCGATGTACGGCATAGGAGACTAGTGCGTTCTATCAAAGAGGCAGGCCATCCATCGTGCGATACGACCCGTTCGAAATCGGTTCCGGCGGGATGGGTCGAGACGAACATGACACATTCGCCATCGCGTACGAGCTGCAAATCGGGGGTGAAACTTCCCGAATGCATCGGTGATGTATATGAGAGCGTGTTTTCACCTGTATTCGATACCAAAGTCGAATTGTCGTATTCGAGCGCTTCTTCGAACACCATATGAATCCAGGCTGTGTGTATCCGATCCAGTAGGGCATCTTGTGACTCTACGGCATCATACCATTCGTCATAGGCTTGACGGAGTCGTTTTCGTACGTAGGAATCGACGGTCGGTAGCCCCTGTGGAAAAGTTTTGTCGAGAACGTCGAGAGCGAGAAAGGCTCCCGACACGTCCATCAGTGGTAGCCACGAAGCGTGTAGGCTCATAGGGTCTCCTTCGTAACCATGTTGCGCGATACCACGAACACGACCGCGACGGGGAATGTCCGATCGGTCAATCCTTCGTAGCGTCGTTCGATCGTTTCGATCTCTTTTTGTCGTTCGGCGGGGATACGTTCCAGACGTCGTCGTAGCGACTCGATGTCGCGGCGGAGCTGGTTGCGTTCCTCTTCCTCGAATCCAGGAAGCGATAGCTGTTTAGGCATGTTGTCTTCGCGAAGTTCACGTGTGATGTTCCGTTCGAGTTCATCGAGTACCTGTACTAGATCGTTCTTCTCGCTCTCCATCCTCCGCATCAACGTGTTCCGTAGATATTCGAGGCGGTCGTTCGAACGGGCTTCGATCGTCTTCATCATCGCGTCTTCGGATTTCTCGAACCGTTCGGCGAGGGTAGCGAAGAGCTTTTCACTCGGAGAGAGTGGGTGGGAAGTGTCCATGATGCCTTGCAGTCGTGTGACCTGTGGAACACGTACGAAGCCACTCGATTTGAGTTCACCGCCCGAGAGAGTGATCTCTTCGTGAAGACGATGATGGTTCCCTCCCATGACGACAAGACGGGATAGAGCGATCGCGATTGGATGTTCGAGTGGTTCGTCGACGACTTTGACCGTGACACGATTGAGTTTTTTCACGTCGTCGAGTTTCCACAACTCTTCACGTAACAATCTCAGACTCATCTGCACGAGACGATGATTCAGGTGCGCGAGCACGACATCGTCTCGACCTTTGGAACGTTCGTGATCGAACGTGATCGGACGACGTGTTCCCGTATGAGGATGCTCCAACCCCACCGTGGCACGTCCCCACGATCCGGACAATGCCGGTACATCGTAGAGACTGTCTCCGATCGAACGAAGTGGCGGTTTTTCGGCCAACTCCATCCCAACGCTCACCGCGCGCTGGATATGCTCTGGGGAGAGGTGAAAATCCTCACGCGCTTCCATGAGTTTTTCATGGAGTTTTTGCACCCGTTCTTTGAGCTTTCGCTCTTCGGCGACGTATTTGCGTACGCTCTGAGCCTTGGCCTCGACCGTGCGGGTGTCGAGATCGGTCCGTTTGCCGAGCATCGCTTCCTCTATCTGGGTTGCTATGACGGGACCGACGCTTCCAAGATCTTCGCGGATACGATCGATTTTTTTGACGGCGAGCATCAGGAACTCGTGATCTCCTCCTGTTTCACCGTTGGCCGCTTTTCCGACCGGATGCCAGATGAAGACCTCTTTGTGTTTTTGCCCATGACGGTCGATACGACCGTTACGCTGTTCGAGGACGTTAGGATTCCAGGGGATCTCGACGTGGATCATGTAGTTACAATGGTTTTGAAGGTCGATACCCTCGGACGCTGCGTCGGTGGCGAGGAGAATACGAACTTTCGATACGGATGGATGCGTCTGGAAAGCCGCCTTGATCTTCTCACGATCGTCGGTAGGGGTTCCCCCGTGCAACGTCATCAGGCGATCTCCTCCGTATCCGTGTGTCGATAGGATACGGTCGAGCCAGGCGTGTGTGGTACGGTATTCGGTGAAGAGGATGACACGACGGTCGTTCCACTCTCCCGATGGTTTCAAATGACTCTCCAGCCATTCCAAAATCGCTTTGCCTTTCGAATCGACACGGTTCTTCGACTCTTCGGCCCAATGGATCAGTTCGTCGAGCATGACCTTTTGTTCAACACTAGGTGGAGCTTCGATCCCTATGACGGCTTGCATCGCCTCGTTTTGCGCTTCTTCGGCGACACCATCGTCGGCATATTCTTCTTCGGCACGGAGAATGGCGGTACGGAGGATCTTCTCCTCGAAACGGTCGTCGCTTTTGCGGGAATGTTTGGATTCGATCGTTTCACGATGTTTCTGCAACGTCATGGCAAACGCGGCAGGAGAGGAGAAAAGACGTTTTTTGAGAAGTTTGTGGACAAATTCGCTGCCGTATTCGAAACGGCTCCCTTTGAGAGAAGCGCTCCGACTGCGAGTGAATCGATCGAGCAGGGCATGGATATCACGTTCTCGAGCGGTGTAGTCGATTTCGAGCGCTTCGAGCTTTCGTTCCGGATAGACGTGGTTGCCCTCCGCATCGAAAATATCGCGTTTGAGACGGCGAATCATGACACGTTGGAGTTGTTTTTCATCAGGCATGACACCACGGGCGAAGCGTTGATCGTCGAGGAGTTCCAATAACGATGTGAACGATTCCTGATAGCCGTTGTGTGGTGTCGCACTGAGGAAAAGACGGTGTTCGAAATGAGGAGCGATGGTACGGATCATCCGGGTACGTTGGCTTTCGAGAGCGTAGTGTGCCGAGCCGGAAGGGGAGACGTTGTGCGCTTCGTCGACGACGAGAATGTCGAATTTACGCGGATAAGTGACGCGATCGGGGAGAATCTCCTTGAATCGGCGCATCCCTTCGCCCGATTTGAGCCAGTCCATGGAAGCTATCAGACGAGGAAAGGAGGTCCATGGGTTGGCATGGATCCCTCGTTCACGACGGAGGGTCTTGAGATAGTCGGTATCGACGATACGAAATTCCAAACCGAACTTTTCCCACATCTCCGTTTGCCATTTGATCAGAAGCGAGGCAGGACAGACGATGAGTACCGTACGTGCGCGGTGGCGGACGAGCATCTCCTGAATCACCAGTCCGGCTTCGACCGTTTTACCCAAACCGACGTCGTCGGCGATGAGGAGATTGGCACGCGCCATTTCAACGGCACGGACTAGTGGATCTAATTGATAATCCTCTATCGCGATTCCCGAACGAAACGGAGCTTGGAGAAACGATCTATCGGCGTTCGTGATGGCACCCCATCTAACGGCGTCGAGGAACGCTTCGAGTCGATCGTGATCGTCCCATCCGGTGATACGGGGCAGTCCCGCTTTTTCGAGGACTCTCGCACCAGGTTCGATCTGCCAGATTACCTGAAGCTCTTCGCCCAATGCGTCTTCGTCGAGCGAGGAAAGTGTCACGAGATGCTGTTTGCCTTCGGCTAATGTAGATCCCGCCACTTCGCTCACGACCCATTGTCGTCTACGGACTTCGACGAGCTGACCTGGTTCGGGTACAACGTCGAGATAGGTGTAACCGATCAGTTCAGTTTCGATTCCATTCATGCGACATCGCTCGCGTTCGAAACATGTTTCTCCAGGTGTGCGATGACGCTTTTACCGATCACTTCACCCAGTTTCACCGGCACGGCGTTTCCGATCATGCGCCCGACGATCTTCTTGCTGATCGGTTGTCCAGGTGGAACGAACTTGTAGTCTTTCGGGAACCCTTGAAAGATAGCGCCCTCACGAAGCGATATCGCACGGTCTTGCTCGGGATGACCGAATCGGCCGTTTCCGAATCCGTAGTACTGGGTCGTCATGGTCGGAGCGGGCTTGTCCCACTGCATCCGTGCGTAGACGCCAGGATAGGTTTTACCCGACGCTTTCTTGTGACATTCGGCAACGAGCTCTTCGGGCCAGTCGCGCCACGTTCCACCTGGTTTGGAAACTTTGATCCGTTTGCGATTGAGTTCGGAAAGAACCGAGCATTGGTGAAGAGGATCGTCGGGATGTATTTCTCCATCTCTAAGTGGTGGGAGTTCTTCAATAACGTCTCTGACGTTCATTTTCTCGACACCGAGTTCTTCGGGCGAGAGGAGATTTATTTCACCAAGTTTCGATCCCAGAAGGACGAGGCGTCGTCGATTCTGTGGCAAACCGTAATCAGCGGAATTGACCACTTTGAAACTGACGGAATAATCCAACGTTTCGAGCTCTTTAACGAACGAGTGGAATACATCCTGATCAATCAATCCAGGTACGTTCTCCATCGTAACGAGATCGGGATTAGATTCTTTCACGAGTCGTGAAAATTGGAGAAGAAGCCACCAACGTTTGTCGGTAGGACACGCTTTTTGGTTGTAGGTCGAAAACGTCTGACACGGTGCGCATCCAGCCAGCAAGCGTACACTGGAAGGATCGAAGCGTATCGATATCTCCTCCCCAGTCACGTCCTCGACGGAACGCCCCATGAACTCCGCGTTGTTATTTTCCTCGTAGGGATATTTGCAGTTCGGATCGATATCCACACCAAGTTTGACATCTATTCCAGCTTCTTGAAGTCCATGTGTCAAACCGCCTGCGCCACAAAACAAATCGACGGCAGAAATATTTAACGATTGTTTTTTGAAAGCATTCATTGACAACTACCCCGCTCAAGATATAAATCTAGTCTTTATTTTAAATTTTAAGATGTATTGATACAAAAACACCCAAAGCAACTTGTACTTTTATTTTACAACAAACAAAGTTAAATCATAATAGTCTTGCCAATAAAAAGGGTAATTTTCAATTGATAAACTTCAACTACGAAATTAATTTAAAAGGTTGTTTTTTTCTAAACATTAAGATTTATATAACTAACAAATAATTTTCTTCAAAACACTCTCACACCATCTCTCGATACTATCATCATCTACATCCCCCTTTTTATGCTCTTTTCTCTCAAAAGAAAGGGCATAGTTATCAGCGACATAGTTAGTTAAACCTTCGTATGATAGATCCTTTTCGATGTAATATTCAATTATCCCTTGCATATCGTTTTCAGTGTACAGCACAGTATCTTCACTTGTAAAAAATATCCAAGTAGAAG
>Ga0265294_10003290_pt1 | contig 20752 bp, 20 predicted proteins | sample MunlanPumphouse3_FD_192504 | JGI IMG/M metagenome (GOLD analysis project Ga0265294, IMG submission 192504) | Groundwater microbial communities from a municipal landfill in Southern Ontario, Canada - Pumphouse #3 | ecosystem: Environmental > Aquatic > Deep subsurface > Groundwater | place...
ATTTCATAAGTGCGAATTTGGATTTCAAAAATCTTGCCTTCATGGCCGACGACTGTAGTATGAAGGGATTGATAAAGATTAGATTTCGGTACCGCTATATAATCTTTAAAACGCATCGGTAACGGTGTCCATTCCGAATGCACCAAACCTAATACTCGGTAACAATCCTCAACAGTTTCCACAATAATCCTTAAGGCCAACAAATCGTAAATATCATCGATTGTTTTGCCTTTAGAACTGATTTTTTTATAAATACTGTAAATATTCTTGATGCGCCCTTTGATATCGTAATTCTTGACTTGATGTTCATCCAAAATTGCTTCCATTTTGCTTATCATTTGGTTGATATCTTCTTCGCGTTCGCTTTTTTTCGCATGAATAGCGCGGGCAATATCTTCATATTCGGTCGGGGCAATATATTTTAAACTTAAATCCTCAAGTTCCGCTTTTAACCGATACATCCCCAAGCGATGAGCAAGCGGCGAGTATAAGTCGAGGGTTTCTTTGGCAATTTTTTGACGTTTATCCGGGGCGAGGTGTTCCAGTGTCCGCATATTATGCAACCGATCGACCAGTTTAACCAAAACAACCCGTATGTCTTTGGCCATCGCCAACAAGATTTTTTGATGATCGCTGGCCAAGGCTTTTTCCATCGTCATGTATTTTAGCTTGCTGATTTTGGTGACGCCATCAACGATATCTGCAACATCCTTGCCCAAACGTTCCGTCATTTCTTCTTTAGTCATATCGGTGTCTTCCAAGACATCATGAACCAATCCGGCAGCTATGGTCGCCGGTCCCGTATGAAGTGTAGCTAATAAATACGCGACTTCAAGCGGGTGTTGAACGTAAGGTTCTCCGGAACGGCGCATTTGGCCTTGGTGTTTTTCCATGGCAATCTCATAGGCTCTTTGAATCAAATTGATATTCTTCTCTTCATGCAAATATTCGCTTGCGGCTTTAAGAATATCGTCAATCGTTTTTGGTGCTTCCACTACCCTCACCTCCTTTGTTTATAATTAAATATTTGTTTAGTATTTAATTAAAGTGAAAATATCATATCCTTCCAACAATTCGCGTCCTTTTAGTTCGGTTAATTCGATTAAAAAGGCTAAACCAACGACAATACCGCCACTTTTTTCCACCAAATCAATGGAGGCTTTGATGGTTCCTCCAGTGGCAAGCAAATCGTCGATGATAAGCACCTTCATGCCCGGTTTTATGGCATCCTTATGCATGCATAAAGTGTTGGTTCCGTATTCCAATTGATATGTTTGCGAAATTGTTTCTCGCGGTAATTTTCCCGGTTTGCGAATCGGAATGAAACCGATTTTTAATTCCGCCGCAACCGGACATCCGAAAATGAAACCTCGAGATTCCGGCCCAGCCACAATGTCGGCACCTTTCGCTTTGGCAAAAGCGATTATTTCTTGACAGGCTGCCGAAAAAGCTTCGCCATTAGCCATTAAAGGCGTAATATCGCGAAACAACACATCCTTAATGGGAAAATCTGGTACATTGGCAATATATTGTTTGAAATCCATCATGAAAACTCCTTACTCTTGTTTTATTATACATCATTATATCATTTTTTGCGCTTTTTATAAAGAGGAATGGTAAAGAAATGTTGACAAATTCCTGTAATGGGGAACTGATAATTTGACCCCATAATGCATAAACTTTTAAGAGTGGGGGGAAATTGCATGGCAAAAAGCGCAAATAAACTAACCAAAACCTTTTTTATAAACACTTTAATCATTGTTTTAACCGGCTTTATCATCAAAATCCTAGGGCTGCTAAACCGTATTCTGATTACCCGACTCCTTGGTACCGAAGGCATGAGTTTATACATTTTGGCTTTCCCGACAATCGCTTTTTTCCTCAATTTAGCTGCCTTTTCTTTAAATATTTCTACAAGCAAACTAATTTCTTCAAGTCTTATCACCAGGCAATATTCGCCCAAACAAATTTTAAAGAAAAGCCTAAAAATTTCCTTTTTCGTTTCTATAATAGCGATTATGATTTTGCTTGCCATTTTGAGACCTTTGGCAACAAAATGGTTAAACAATGCTAAGCTGTTTTTTCCGCTTTTAACAACTGCGCTTTTGATTCCGCTAGTGGGAATCAGCGAAACTTTGAAAGGGTATTTTACCGGATTAAAAAAGATGAGCATTCCCTCGGTGGCTACTTTGTTGGAACAACTGGCTCGCATCGCCTTTGGGATCGGCTTTATTATCCTCTTTTTGCCCTATGGCATGGTCTTGGCCACCACTTTTACACTTCTTGCTTTATCGTTTGGCGAAATGATTTCCATAATCTTTTTGCTTTTTCGGTTAAAAAAGCAACCTCTTATTCATTTTGAGAAAACATCCGGTGAAACTAAGGCAGTACTATCCATCACGATTCCTAATACTTTGTCGCGCTTAATTGGCAGTTTTTCCTTTTTTTTAGAGCCGATTTGTTATACGGGAACGCTGCTTGCGCTCGGGTATAACAATATAGCCATCGAAACCCGGTATACAATTATCAATGCCTATGCAATTCCCTTAATGACCATGGGCTCATTCTTGTCTTTTGGCATCGCCCAAGCGGTTATTCCTCATATTTCGGAAAACTTTTCTTTAGGGAAAACCGAAAGCATCCGTTATCTGATTCGCAAATGCCTAGCTTTTTCGTTTATCCCCGGGGTTTTGCTTTCCCTCGTCTTCTATTTATTTCCGTTGGAATTCATGAAGTTAATCTATAACACAAGCAATGGAACTGCTTATTTAAGACCCTATGTCTTTTTGTTTGTGCTTTATTATCTCCATCCTCCGGTAAACGCTATTCTGCAAGCGCTGGGAAAAGCGAAAATGCTCTTTGTCACTTCCACCATTTTTAATGTTTTGCGGGTTATTTTGATTCTTCTTTTTGCCAAAATACCGTTTATCGGTTTGGACAGTATTTTTTGGGCCATTTTGGTTACAATGGTTTTAAGCAGTATTACCAATATCATTCAGTTACTGGTAATCACCAAATATCGTTTTGATGTCCGTTTGATTATAAACTCTTTGCTATTAATCATCGGAACCCTGGCCTTTACCACTTTTTTGGGTCATTTCTTTCATTTTTCCTTTTTGATTGATGTTCTTTTTACTTCGTTCTTTTTTATCTTTTTTGCCTTCTCGTTAAAAATTATCTCCATTGAGAGCTTAATAAGAAAAAATCCTAGGTCAACCTAGGATTTAATTGGGATATTGAATTAATTTTATTATTTAATTCGGTTATCATGGTACGGAATAATTTAATATGATTATTAATATCACTTATTGTTTGTTCTTCATTCAACATGTCAATCCAAAAAGGATGATAGCTAGGGTTGCTAAAAAGCGCAATCTCGTCTTCAAGGTTTCGCGCGTATTCTCGTAAATGGGCATAGTATTCTGTTTTTTGTTTTTCATCAATAATATTTTCATATATTGGTTTAATATCTGAGATTTGATTCTCAATGGTTTTTAAACCATCTAAGTTATTCTCATAAAAATAATTTTCCGCTTGATGCCATAACTCCAACAATTCCCAAGAAATCGTCAGATTAAGATCGGGATTGACTCTTGAAATAATGTAACGGTAACTTTCCCGTAAGACCGTCAATTCATTTAGGTTTAATGACTGACAAACAAAATTATTAATTACTTCCTGATGATTTGTTTTAATAACCTGTAATTTTTCCATCAATTGTCGGTTAAACTCTTCACTTGAACCACTTTGATAGGTTTTTTTTGAAAACAATTTGTTAGATTTTTCGTTTTCGGTAACTATTTTATCTAATCGATTTAATTCCAAAAATAATTGAAAACATTCAAGAGAAATTTTTCCAATGGTTTTTTCATAGTTAAATCGGATAATATCAAGTTGTTTAGCTAACTCATGACTGGTAATGATTAATTCAATTACATAAGCGGGCAACTCATCATTTCTAATGTCTAAAAAGAAAGGAATATTATCCTTAATACTCATCTTTACCTCCTTCATTAGTATTATAATTGGAAATTTTTATTCATGCAATTAAAATACTAATTTTTTGGTGCCTAGAAGTAGCATTAGATATTAATTTTCAATAATCGACAAGATTTTTTTAATTATCCGCTTGGCCATAAAATAGAATCCCAAGTCTGTAGGATGTATGCCATCTACGGTTGCTTCATGTTGAAGTGGAATTAATAAGTTCTTGCCATTGAGAAAGTAAATATTGTTATCACCGTTTTCGTTTTGTTTTTTCACAAAACCGGCTTGAAAACGGGCAAGTTTCAAAGCATGATTGAGTTTATCCATAAAGTGCATTTCTTTCGCCATCCGGATTTTACTGATGATCAAAATCGGAACCGAAGGGTATTTCTCTCTGATGGTAGACACAAAAGGTGCCAAAGTATTTTCCAAAATACTATTTTCATCCGCATTCCCTTCATAGTCCAAAATAAACATTGTGGCTTCTTTCGTGCTTGCCACCAGTTCCGTAATCTCTTTTTCCCCTTTACCGCTACCCGAAAAACCGTAATTGATAAATTCATAACCAAGTTCGCGAGCGATAATCGCAGGGTAAGCCATCCCGGGACGAGTTGCGCAACCCCCTTGGGTTATCGAAGTGCCGTAGACCACAATACGTCCTTTCGGAAATAAATCTTTAGCGGGTTCCACTGAGGCTTCATCATCGATTTCCAGTTCAACGCTATTCACCCCCGCATAAAGCGGCAAATTGATTACAAACAATCTTCTTCTTTTGACGGGGTGCGAAAATAAAGTAATTTCATATTCGCTTAAATTGATGTTGTAATTGGTACTGGAAAAAAAAGAAAGATTTGCGCGTTTGGTACCGACATAAAGATCGAAACCCGCTTGTCCGACATGAGTCATATGGGCCATGTGAAGGATGCCGAATAATTTGGCATGGAGTTTAAGTGATGTTGTATCGCTGTAAAACGCCAGCAATCCCCCGGCAGGGTTTTTGGCAAGGGTTTCCAAAAAAGGATTTACCTTGGCAACGGTTTCCAAATCTTTTTCCGAAAAACGGTAATACTTCTTTTCCGAGGAAAAGAAAGGCAAACCATAAACGCTGATGGCATCCGTAGTTGCCGGGTTGACCAATTTGGTTTTTGTTTCTGTCATTTAGTTTCACTCTTTCCTATTATGTACTATATCAACTATTTTACCAAAAATGTAAACGCCTTGCAGCAATAATACCTTAATTTTTGTCATACTTGATGACTTTTAATTTTCCCTGTTGGTATAAGGCACAATAGACATCTTTAATATTGTCGATATTGTGTTTCTGAAGTTCTTTCTTTACCCATTCTTCGCCAATTTGAATCGGGGAGAGGTTTTCTTTTATCAATTTGCCGCTAATGATTAGCGGTAGCGGATAAATACCATCAGGGTTTTCTGCTTTGGTGAACACGCTCAAACGGCCATTGGTTTCCAAAATGGCATATTCGACTTCTTCGATACTGCGAATGTTCTTTTGACGCAAATGCAGCAAAAGGTCATCCATATTATAACGTTCTTTGAGCATCGTTTTCACTTGTAGTTTCCCTTGTAAAATTATGATAGCTTCTTTGCCGTCCAATAATCGCCTAAGCGACGGTATTTTGATGGAAAGAAAACCCAATACCCGTTCAATAATGGCTAAAAAGATCATCGGCAGGAAACTATACCAAATGCTCGTGTCAAAATTTTCAATACCTACGACCATAATATCAACGATGGTGAGCAAAATCATGACATCAAATAGACTCAATTGACCAACTTCGCGTTTGCCCATAAACTTCATTAAGACAATCAACATAACATAACTATAAAACGTTCTCAACAAGACACTTAAAAAGTCTAACTCCACAATTCAAATCCCCTTCTAAATAATAAGTTTGTCTCATAAAATAACTTAGGTGATAATATGCAACTATTGCGTCAAAAAGCAAAAGAACTGCTTATATTCTTGATTATTTTGACCCTGACCATTTTAATTTATACTCTGCTTGTTTATTCCGGACATGCTACCAACGAACCGATTAAGTTTCGCATCACTTCCTTTTTAATCGGATTAATCCTCTTCTTGGTTTTGGGTTTTTTCAGTGGCAACATCGAACAAAAAAAAGGCTGGATAGCGGGATTATCGTCAGCCTTGGTTGTAATCATTTTTGTAATAATCATTCAGCTCTTTGCCAAAGATCCTTTTACTTTTGACCGGGTTTTAAAGTATTTAGCTTATCTTTCGGCAGGGACCTTTGGCGGCATTTTAGGGGTAAACTTTAAACGCCTGTTTTAACGGATTTTACTGAATTTTAAACTAATATCCAGTGCTTTGTAAGAATGGGTTAACGCTCCCACAGAAATATAATCGACGCCGGTTAGGGCAACACTTCGCACTCGCTTTAGGGTCATGTTCCCGCTGGCTTCGAGTTTTTTGCGTCCTTCGTTTAATTCCACCATCCGAGCTAATTCTTCATTGGACATGTTGTCCAATAAAATAATATCGCACGGAGAATCGAGGGCTTCGAGCATTTCCGCTTCGTTTTCCACTTCGACTTCGATTAATAAATTTTGCGGGTTGTTTTTTGCGGCGAGTTCAACCGCATTCTTAACTCCTCCCACCGCCGCAATATGATTATCTTTAATCAAAATACGGTCACTTAAATTATACCGATGGTTTTGGCCCCCGCCATCAACCACGGCTTGCTTTTCCAAAACCCGTAAAAGCGGAGCAGTTTTTCGGGTATCCAAAATAACGCAACCGGTTCCTTGCACTTCTTGGACAAACTTATTCGTCATGGTGGCAATACCGCTCATGCGTTGGAGGATATTTAAGGCGACCCGTTCGCCCCGTAAAATATCTTTCATCGGACCTTGCAAATAAGCGATGACGGTTCCACGATTGACAAAGGAACCGCTTTTGCGCAAAATCTCAAATTTGATTTTAGGATTGATGAAATGAAAGACTCCTTGGGCAACTTCAATCCCGGAAATGACTCCGCTCGCTTTGGCGATGAATTGACCGGTAAGAATCAAATTATTCGGGACCACCGCTTTGGTAGTCACATCGTTATCATAGCCGTCTTCTTTTAACGCTTCTTTGAAAATATGTTCAATACGTATATCCATTTAATCTATTCGGTAATGACAACCGATACTCTCCTTTCTCGCAAGGGCTGCTTGGACAATTAACTTTGCAACCGTTGCAATATTTAAAGCCCGATAATAATCAACCGATAATACCGGATATTTCAATAATGCTTGATAGTGGTTGGAAATAATCTTTAAGGCAATTTCCAACCCTTCTTTTTTACGCACAATAAAGGCAAACTGCTGCATAGCATTTCGGATATCCTGGCGAATATGATGATAATTATATGGTTTATAGATTCTAGCTTCTTTTACGTCCCAATAAAGCGGTCTTTGGGGCTTTGATTGATTAATTACATTGGCAATCCGTTTGCCAAAAACCAAACATTCGAGGAGCGAATTGCTGGCTAAACGATTGGCGCCATGGACGCCAGAGTTACTGCATTCCCCGTTTGCATAAAGATTTGCCATGCTTGTTTTGCCATTTAGATCAATTTTGATTCCCCCGATGCCATAATGTTCTTGAGGAGCAATCGGAATCAAATCGCTTTCCATGTGATAACCAAAATTTAAACACTTTTGATAAATCGTAGGGAAGCGGTCTTTAAGAAATTCTTTGCCTAAGTGGCGGGCATCCAAATAAACATAATCGCTCCAAGTATCATACATTTCTTTGTAAATCGATAAAGACACCACATCGCGCGGAGCAAGTTCTAAACGTTCATCGTATTTAGCCATGAAGCGATTGCCTTCGATATTGCGAAGGATGGCTCCTTCTCCTCGCAACGCTTCGCTGATTAAGAATTTTTGACCGCGAAACTCATTTTTTACATCGTAAAAAACTGTCGGATGAAATTGGACAAATTCCATATGGACGATTTCCACTCCCGCCCGATAGGCCCCGGCAATCCCGTCTCCTGTGGCAATATGGGAATTGGTGGAATCTTGGTAAACTGCTCCGATTCCTCCGGTTGCCAGAATGGTATGATTGGCAAAAACAGCAAGCGCTTCGCCTTTTTCATCGAGTGCTTTAACACCGTAACAAGTGTTGTCTTCGTGTATCAAAGCATAAAACATCGTGTTTTCCAAAATGGTGATATTGGGTTTATTCTTCACCAACGCAATCAAAGTTTCCATAATCTTTTGTCCGGTGGCATCTCCTCCGGCATGCAAAATTCTCCGGGTGGAATGACCCGCTTCTTTGGTAAGTAAAATATTTCCCGTGCTGTCAACGTCGAAGGGAACGCCTAATTTAATCAATTCTTCGATGTTTTCTTTCGCTTGATAAACTAAAGCTTGGATAGCCGATTTGTCGTACAAATCGACCCCCGCAATAATCGTATCTTCGATATGTTTGGTAAGTGAGGCATCGTTGATGTTCATTACCCCCGCAATCCCTCCTTGGGCCAGAAATGAATTGCTTTCGGTCAATTTTTCCTTTACTAAAATGGTAATTTTACGTGATTCATCAATTTGTAAAGCAGTATATAATCCACTTAGACCGCCGCCCACAATCAAAACATCAGTTTGCATTTGCTTCATACTTCTCATCTTATTTCATCTCGGCTTGTATTTCGTACATTTTATTTAAGGCTAAACCAGCTTTAGCGATTATTTCGTTATCTAAAGTTATTTCATTGCGTTCGGAAAGAAGTGTCGTATGTAGTTCATCCAAGGTAGTCTTTTTCATATCCGGACAAACCGCTTTTTCGTTTAACGGAACAAAGGTTTTGGTTGGGTGTTTTTGCTTTAATACTTCGATAATGCCATTTTCGGTACCAATGATAAATTGCCTTTTATCCGAACGTTCCACAAAGTTCACAATTCCTTGCGTGCTTCCCACAAAATCCGCTGCTTCCAATACTTCCAGCGGCGCTTCGGGATGGACCAATAATAGGGCATCTGGGTTTTTTGCTTTTGCTTGCTCAACCATCTTAAGGCTGTATTCGTCATGGATTGGGCAATAACCCGGCCAAAGGTTCAGTTTGGGCAAATTATCCGGTAAAAGCGAATTAGCATAATTGGCTAAATGGCGGTCCGGCACATAAAGAATTGATTTTCCCTGTTTTTGCATGTAACCAATCACTTTTAAAGCATTGGAACTGGTTACTACCACATCCGCCAAGGCTTTAACCGCAGCGCTGGTATTGATATAAGCCACCACTGTTGTTTCGGGATTTTTCGCTTTATAGGAAGCAAGCTTGATTTCATCAATCATATCAGCCATCGGGCACCCCGCATCGCCGTGAGCCAACAAGACTTTCTTGGCGGGGTTGAGAATTTTTGCGGTTTCGGCCATGAAGTGCACCCCGCAAAACACAATCAGATGGGCATTTGTTTCTTTGGCGATGGTGCTTAAGGCGAGCGAATCGCCAACGTAATCCGCTACAGCCTGAATTTCCGGCAATTGATAATAATGAGCCAACACAACAGCTTGTTTGGCTTTTTTTAATTCGATGATGGCTTTTTGCATTTCCTTTATTGTCATTTTTTCCATTGTCTAACTCCTAAATTGACTTTTTTTAAAAGAAACCAAGGTTCTTATTACCTTGGTTAATTAATTATTGATAATAAGATGTCTTGCCAAAGATCATAAAGAATAGGATAACCAAGGCAATAATCGCTAAAATAATGAATACCAGCAACAACACACGCCCCGCCGATACCGGTGCCGATCCGACCAAACGACCGGTTTCTCCATTGACATAATAACGATAAGTTTTACCTTTGTAATCAAAGGAGCAAATCCATAACGGAATCAAAACATACTTGTATTGAACTCGGTCAAAGGTCGTATTTGTGTGCAAATAACTCACCACGTCGTAATTGTAACGCGACAAAATTATCTGCTCAATTCGTTTTTTGGCAATATCTTTTGCTTTATTGAAACCTTCTTTTAAAGAAATATCATAATGTTCCGCAGAAAAACCCGATAAATACCGCGAGTCATAAAGATATGAATCATTGGTATGGAAAGGCTGAAGTTGCACAATTTTCCCTTGAGTAATTTTACGGCTGGCGCTGACGACGATGTCGTCAAACGAAACGTGTTTGGTTCCCGAAATATAGAAATACCTTATTTCCGTAACCACTCTGCGGTTTTTGCCTGTGCCGACGGTTCTGGTATAACGTTTTCCCAGACGACCTTTGTAAGAGGTAAAAGTCTCCGCATCATAAGTCCAAACCGGCAAATAAACCCCGTTGGTTTTGGCATTCGGAATGTTTTTCTTTAATTTCTTGGGGGCAAAAAAGCGTTTTTTTATCCAATTTTGATATAACTTGATAGTTGTTTCTTTATTAATCGAAAAAGGCAAGACTCTTTGAGGACGAAGCCCGGGAAGTTCTTCGCTATCCGTCACTTGGGCCGTGCCACAAAACGGGCATTCATAAGAAATGATTTTCTTTTCCACCACATTGTTAGAACCGCAGTTTTGGCAGTGGAGTATTTTCATTTCATTGTTCCAAGAGTTTTTGACATCTTCGGCGCCAAAAAAATCATATTCTACTTGAGATGAAACTCCTTTTAAGCGCACGTGATATTCGCAGTATTGGCAAGTCAGTTCTTCTTGTGCCGGTTCAAAGGTTAAATTGGCCCCGCACCCCGGACATTTAAATACTTCGTTTTCGGCTTGCAATTCTTCTTCAAAAGCTTGCTTTTGATTATCCATGTTGGCATCCCTTTAGTTTTCGACTTTTGTTCCGCACTCTGGACAGAAATTGGCGCTTGCAGGCATCGGTTTGCCACATTTCACGCAAAATCTTTTTTCCGGAAGTTTTCCCCCGCACTCCGGACAAAATTTAACATTAGCCGGAATAGCTTTTCCGCAGTTGTTGCAGGAAACTTTGGTATCTTCGGTTGGTTTTGGTTCGTCTTTTACATTTTTCATTGCTTCCGCAAACATTTGTCCCATGCCGAGACCTGCACCAAGCCCAACACCCGCACCGGCTACTCCGCCTTCGTTTTTAGCGGCATCCCGAATTGCTTCAGCAGTTTGATATTGCATGAACGATTGCATTTTATCGCTCATTACACCAACTGAAGTACGTTTGTCGATGGCTTGTTCGACTTCTTGAGGCAAGGAAACATTCTCAATGAATAACCCTTCCACCGAAATACCCATTTTCGCAAAATCGTCTTTAGATGTTTGAATCAAAACTTCCGCTAGTTCGCGGTATTTCGCAGCAATATCAAGCGCCGGAATATTAGCCTCGCCCAAAGCGTCCGCAAACGAACTGACCACGATCGAACGGAAATGGCCGATTAAGCTGGCAGTGCGGTAGTCGCGGTTAGTACCAAAGATTTCCCGCATTAAAACCGCCGCATCGCTTACTCTAAAGGAGAATTTTCCGTGGGCACGTACGCGAATCATGCCAAAATCTTTATCCCGCATCATTACCGGATTGGTCGTACCCCAAGTTTGGTTGATGAATTGCTTGGTATTGACATAGTAAACGTCAGCTTTGAATGGCGAATCAAAACCATATTTCCATGAAGCAAGACTTGTTAAGATCGGCATGTTTTTGGTTTCCAATCTGTGTAGGCCTGGCCCATAGATATCGGCAATTTGCCCTTCTTTTACCAAAATAGCGCTTTGAGCAGGACCAACGATTAATTGGCAACCATTCATTATTTCTGCCCGATCGTCCATCGGATAACGATAAACGATGGTATCGGTAGAATCATCTTTCCATTCAATAACTTTTAATAATTGGCGTTTTAAAGCTTTAAATAATCCCATTATTAACCTCCTAAATGTAATTTATTATTCATATCTCTCTTATTATACTCTTTTTAGGAATTTTCTACTTTTAATATAATAATTTTATTTAAAAGTAAGCGTCGCCTGAATGGCTTTTTGCCATCCTTGAAGGCGTTTTTCTCTTTCGGGTTCCGACATCTGGCTTAGAAATAATCGATCCACTTGGTGATATTTTTTGATTTCTTCCGTGGATTTAAACCAACCGATTGCTAAAGCAGCCAGATAGAAAGCTCCGAGCGCGGTTGTTTCCATACAGCGCGGACGCACCAATTTTACGTTCAATAAATCGGCTTGAAATTGCATTAAAAAATTATTAACGCTGGCTCCGCCGTCAACCCCCAAATATTGGATGTCGAAACCGGCTTCTTTTTTCATAACGTCCATGACGTCTTTGGCTTGATAGGCAATTCCTTCAATCACCGCCGCTATCATATTTTCCTTGGTGGTAGCTCTGGTTAAACCGAATATCGCTCCCCTGGCATCATTATCCCAATAAGGGGTTCCCAGTCCCACAAAAGCCGGAACCATATAGACACCGCTGCTATCGGGGTTTTTCTGCAAATATTCTTCGCAATCGCTCGACTTTTGGAAAAACTTTAATCCATCTCTTAACCACTGGATGGCCGCCCCCGCAACAAACACGGAACCTTCCAAGGCATATTCGATCTTCCCCTTGATACCCCAAGCGATTGTGGTCAATAAGCCGGCTTGCGAAAAAATCGGCATCTCCTTGGTATTCATTAAGATGAAACAGCCCGTGCCGTAGGTGCTTTTGATGGCACCTTTGTCAAGACAACATTGACCAAACAAAGCTGCTTGTTGATCACCGCTAAGCGAAGCAATCTTCACTGCAGCCCTCGGAAAGTACTCTTGTAACCCTTCAGCTATTCCTATAACACCAGAACTATCAACAACTTTGGGGAAAAGACTAATAGGCAAATCAAATAAAGCCAATAACTCCTCATCCCATTTCAGGGTATTGATATTAAAAACCATTGTGCGGGAAGCATTGGAATAATCGGTTACGTGATGCTTTCCTTTGGTTAAGCGCCAAAGCAAATAGGTTTCGACCGTGCCAAAAAGGACTTCCCCTTTTAAAGCTTTTTGATAACTTCCCGGAACATGGTCCAAAATCCAGCGGATTTTGCTGGCGGAAAAGTATGGGTTAATCATCAAACCGGTCTTCTGGTGAACCTTTTTTTGATAACCTTTGTTGATCCACGTTTCGCAAATGGCAGTTGATTGCCGTGATTGCCACACAATGGCGCGATAAAGCGGCTTTCCGCTTATTTTATCCCAAAGTATTGTTGTTTCCCTTTGGTTGGTGATTCCGAGTGCTTCGATGGAATCAATACCTAGATGCGCTTGGTTTAAAGCTTCTTTGATTGTCTGAATAACAGTTTCAAAGATTTCTTCGGGGTTTTGTTCTACCCAACCGTTTTGGGGACAAATCTGGGAAATTTCCATTTGAGAACTGGAGACTATTTGGCTTTTGCGATTAAATATAATTGATCTGGTACTCGTGGTTCCTTGATCGATTGCTAAAATGAATGTCTCTTTCATCGCATTTCCTCTTTTCTGGTATTATTATACTAAAAATAGCCGTTTTTTTCAAACAAAACAAAAACACCATTTTTATCGTTGTGATTATCTTGTGATATATTCATTGTAGTTATCTTTTGATTATTTCCTAAAAATGGATGAATTTAGATTCTTTAGATATTTCATGGTTTTTTGTAATAATTCAAAGTCCTAATTCGTAAATTTGAGACCTCAGTCGATGTTAACCTAATTCAATGAAAGCGATTCACGATATGAATACTTTTCCAAAATTGATTTCTCACAATCGTCCAATATGATTCGAATAAATCTGTAACGATAAATTTAACTGATAAACGCAAAGAATCAAATATTTGTTGGAAATAATAGTAAAAATAGTCCTGTCTTTTTGAAGGAAGGATATCAAGAATAATACCAGTAATTGGATTGGCTATTATAAGAGCAAATTTTTCCGTTAAAGGTTGAGGCCTTAAATTCATCAATACATATAATCTTTGTAAGTGGTGAGCGTTCCATTGTGATACTATTTAATAGTTCTTTATTACTGTAGTGTGACTAGCATTTGTTCGCTCAGCTACATCAATTGAGGATTGTTTCTTACTGCTCTCAGGGCGAATAACATTTTTGGTTTAATACGAAACAATACTGTTTTTAGCAGCAATGTCATTATCTTCATTAAATGTTTTACTACACTCTTTACATTTAAAACGTCTTGGTTTGTATAATAGGTAAGAATTAAAACCTGCTATTGTTAGATCCTTAATCCTTCGAGTATCATATCCATGTGTAACAATATTATTTGATTTACATCCAATACACGCTTGTTTTGAGTTTTCGCTTTGTTTAATAACATGAATTTCCACTATTTTACTTGTGTTATTTTTCTCTGGTGTTTACTGCTTCAATTACTAGACCTTTATCTTGTTAATCAAAAAAAATTTAGGTTATAATCTTTTTGTAACATTTTTCCTCTTTCGTAAAATGATATACGGAAATACATTATACAATAAGGGGAAAGATGTTACATTCATAACGAAAAAAGGCTGCCGAGAAGACAGCCTTTTCTATTTAACTGAAAACTGACCACAAAACACAAATCCACAAAATGCTTTCAAGAACCAATTTTGCTTATCGACAAAATAGTGTTACTTTTGGGTTTAAGAATTCGTTGTTTCTCTCTCTTCTTTTAATAAATCGCGGATTTCCCGTAACAACATAATATCTTCGGGAGTCGGTTGTGCCTTTTGTTCTTCGACTTGGGCTTCCTTTTGTTCTGCTTCTTCTTTCTTACGCATTTCCTCAACTTTGCGATGCAAAGTATTGATGATTTTGATTAAAACAAAGATAACTAAAGCGATAATGAGGAAATCAATAACCGCTTGAATAAAGCGACCGTAGTAAATGGCAGAAGTAAGGAGTGGTTGACCATATTCATCAAGCACCTTTACGCCGTTTTCAACTACTTCTTTGGAATTCCATAAACGGAACCTTAATCCCGAGAAATCTGCTCCCCCGATTAAAGCTCCGATTAAAGGCATTAAAATATCATTGGTTAACGATTTGACAATTGATGTGAAGGCACCGCCAACAATGATACCAACAGAAAGGTCAATAATGCTTCCTCTCATAATAAAGGTTTTAAACTCTTGCCAAAATGAACGAGCTTTTTTCTTCATCTTTTTCCCTCCAATTTATCATAATTTTTTTTCCACTACTAAAATAACCGTCTTACATATGCTTCATTAAAATTAAATAAATCCAATAAAATAAATACATCAACTGACTTAAACGGAAAGTCCACAAAATAACCGTCCCCGACTTTTGCTCCCATTGCCAAATACCCTTTAATTAAAGAGGGAATTTCATCCATGGCTTTTTGAGAGTCGAGTTCTTCTAATTCCACCATATTCATCGATCCCGAGCTTTCGCCGATGGCTTTCGGGCAATATTCGTTATCGATTAAATAGTTGTGATAAAGTAAGGATAGACCATATCGATAAGCAAAAGGATCTGTTCCGTAGAAACTGGCGGTTCCAAATAAGAAACGTATTTGATATTCTTCCACATACTGAAACAGAAACTTCCAAATTAATTTTAAAACGATGCTTCCACGGTATTCTTTTTTTACCACCGCCCGTCCCAATTCCAAAATTTGATAAGGGGAATTTTTTAAAGACGTGATGTCGTATTCTGCTTCCGTTAAAAATCCCCCAAGAGGTTCAACATGATGTTTTTGCATCACCCGGTAAGTTCCGACAATTTCCTGCGTCTTGGAATCGATTGCGATTATGTGGTCGCAATATTGGTCATACGGACTGTAATCGGTTCCCATTTCGTTTAAATTTTCTTGATTATACTCGAGTACGATTTCTTGATAGCGCATACGTTGGACATCTTCGAGTTCCTTTGGGTTCGTTTTATCTAATAAACGGATTTCAAATTGTCCAACTAATAAGGGTTTGATAGTCATTTTTTCATCCTCAATTTCTATTTTGCAATTTCAAAAATTTCTATAATTTGTTTTTTATTTAAAGGAATAATTCCGTTTAAGGTTTCGTTTTTGCCCAAGGCTTTTTCAGCCATCTGTTCAAAACTGGTTTCATCAATGTCCAATTCTTTGAGCCTTACCGGCATTCCCAGCGATTGAAAATATTTTTCTAAGCGAATGATGCCTTCGAGCGCGGCATCTTCCGCCTTGATATCTTTACTGACATCCATAACTTGATAAGCAAAACGGGCAAAACGGCCGATGAATTGCTTATAAACATATTTGGCCCAGGCAGGGAACAATACCGCTAGCCCTGCTCCATGGGCAACCCGGTCAAACATACCGCTTACTTCATGTTCCAAACGATGAACGGTAAAGTAGAGTTTTCCGCCCAATCCCGTTAAACCGTTATGCGAAAAGCTGCTGGCAAGCATCAAGGTAGCTCGGGCTTCATAGTCGTGGGGATTTTCAATTGTTTTTTTGCCCGCTTCGATTACCGCTTTTAATAGCCCTTCTGCCAAATAGCTGGACAGTTCCACATCCTTACTATCGGTAAAATAGCGTTCCAAAGTGTGCATCATGATATCTACGATACCGCAACCGGTTTGGTATTTCGAAACCGTAAAAGTTAATTCTGGATTCATTATGGCAAAAAGCGGACGTATTAAATCGCTGTTAAAACCGCGTTTCAACCAGTTTTCCGAATTGGTAAGCACACAGGAATTGCTTAGTTCGCTTCCCGCTGCACTGATTGTTAATATCACACCTACAGGAAGGGCTTTTTGGGGAGAGAGTTCATGCATGCTGAAGCGCCAAATATCTTCTTCCGTACAAGCCCCTACGGCAGTGGCCTTACCGGAATCGATTACCGATCCACCTCCCACCGCCAAAATCAAATCCACTTGTTCGGCTTTGGCGAGCTGAATGGCTTTCCTCACTAAATCAACTTTAGGATTAGGTTCGACCCCGCCAAGTTCCACAAAGGAAATTTCCTGTTCCTTAAGGGAGGCAACAATTCGGTCGTACAAACCCGTTTTCTTTATTGAAGTTTGTCCGTAATGAAGCAAAATTTTTTTAAATCCGTATTGTTTGATAATCGGGCCGATTTCGTTTTCTCTTTCTCTACCAAAAAAGATTTTGGTGGGCGAATAAAAATCAAAGTTTAACATCAAAATTCATCCTTTCAGCTTGATAGGTTCCGCTTACGTTTTTTTCCTTAAAATTTTCGTTTCCAAAAAGGTGATAATCCGTCGGTAGAATAAGATTCCCACTACCGCAAGCACTATCGTAATTATCGTATAAGTAAGTGAATGGGAAAATTCGCCGCTTATTAAGTGGTGGCCAATCAAGGTAGATAAGAGCAGCGAAGGAATCCTGCCGACTAAAGAAATTATCAAAAAGCGATGGAGTTTAACCGATGTGGCAGGACCTAAATAAATCAAAACATCTTTTGGCGTTCCCGGCAGTAAAAAGGCAAAAAGGAATAAGGCTTCCGCTTGTTGAGCGCTTTTAATAAATTTAAACCTTTCCGCATTCTTCTCGCTGACAAATAATTTGACGATTGGTTTCCCCAGCAAACGGACTAAATAAAAGATTATAGTCGTGGCTATCGCAAGACCTATCCAACAAACAACAATTCCGCCGATGACTCCATACATCATGCCCATAACCACTTCGATTACTTCCCCAGGCAAAAAGGCGACTACAACTTGCAATACTTGAATGCCAATCATAATCAAAAGCCCCCACCAACGAAAAGACTTAATCCAAGCGCGAAATTCTATCTGTTTTTGAGTGTTTTCCAATTGCTTAACATAAGGCCACAGCTTTATGGTCCCATAAACCATCAAGATTACCAAGATGACAATGAAAATACCGGAAATGCTGGCTTGCCATATTTTTTTCTTATTTGTTTGTTCCATAACGACCACTTCTAGAATATGCTGACCAGAGCATAATAAATGATTGAGAGTAAGAATGCCGGAAGCATATTGACGATTTTTATCTTATTGTTCGCCAAAAAGTTCCAACCGATACAAATTACCATGATATAGCCTAAAATGGCAAATGGTTGATAAAAAGATGGATCGATTAAATAATCGTAAGCCACCAAACATAACCCCGCAATCATCCCTTGATAAACCAAAACGCTTATTGAGGCAAAAATTACCCCAAAACCAATAGTAATTGTTAAAATAAACGCAGTCACGCCGTCAATCACCGCTTTTAAAAACAAGACTTCGTGACGGCCGAGAACCGATTCTGTGGTACCAATAATAGCCATGGCACCCACGCAAAAGATTAAAGAAGCGGTTATTAAACCTTCCGAAAAAGCGCTTCCTCCCCACTTGGAGGCGATTTTTTCGCTAAAATTGTTAACTTTATTATCCAATCGCAATAATTGGCCAAGGATTGTTCCCAGCACCAATGTGACCAGCACAACTAACTCATACTGACTTTTTAAGACATCCTTATCGATATATAGCATGTTTTTTAACACACCGGTTAAACCGATTAATGCGACAAAAACACCGATAACTTGAAGTAGCAGTTTTTCGTCAATTTTTTTGAGGTATTTTTTAAAAATTAATCCTAGACCGGAACCGATTAGGATACCTACTGCGTTTACGATAGTCCCAAGCATAATAACCTCTTATTGGGGATACTCAAGTTGTTCGTTTTGAGGATTAAGTAAGAATTCTTCAAGATACCTTTTCGCATACTCTTTTGCTTTCTCCAAATCCATATCCCGGTAATTGCCGCACTCGGTTTCGGTTGCCCCGGGAACACCCCCCGCATATTGAAAAATATAATTGAAGGTAGCAAGCAGTAAAGGAACTAATGCTTTGGGTTCATAAAAACCGACCATAATCAAATAAAAACCGGTGCGACAACCCATCGGACCAAAATAAAGGATTTTTTCTTTTACGTCCGGTTGATTGCGCAAATAATAGGCTCCCAAATGCTCAAGGGCGTGCATGGCACCGGTTGAAAATTCCTGACCCTTATTGGGACGAACCAAACGAATATCATAAGTAGTTACCGGTTCGTTTCCCACTTTATCGATTCGCGAAACATACAACCCCGGCAACAACTTGGTATGGTCGATTTTAAAACTGGGAATTTTTTCGAAAGTTGTTTCCATGAAAAACTCCTCCTAAATGCTAATATTATACCATAATCCGTTATAATAGGGGGGTAAAAAGATTGGCAAACCCTTGAAATATTTTGTTTATTAAGGAGCGCTTGCGCCATTTGGCTAGTTCAATTCGCTTGGATTTTTGTAAATCCCCAGAAAAATCTTTCACCAAATCTTTGACACTGTTATTTTCGATTAAGACCGTAGCTTCAAAATTAATATTGAAACTGCGCGGGTCAAAATTGACGCTACCGACCGAAGCGATTTTATCGTCAATTATCAATACTTTCGAATGAACGAAAATATTGGTGTATTCGTAAATTTCCACCCCTTTTTGCAACAATACCTCATAATACGATTTTGTTGCTTGGTTGACCCAAAACTTATCCGGTTTACCAGGCACTAGGATTGTAACTTTTACCCCCGACTCGGCCGCTGTCTGCAAAGCAAAAAGCATTTCTGGTTCCAACATCAAATAAGGCGTCGTTATTTTGATGCTTTTTTTGGCATCGGTAATCATTTTGAAATAAACTTGCTTGATTATCGGCTCCTCATAGTCCGGACCGGATTCCAAAACGATTACTTTCCCCCGTTCCCTTACCTTTTCATAATGATATGCCGTTTCCAACCATTTACCGGTGGCAAAATACCAGTCTTTAATAAAGATATTGGTTAGGCTGATTATGCCGCGCCCTTGCACCAATAAATGGGTATCGCGCCAAAAACCGAACCGACGGCTTTTATGATTGTATTCGTTGCCGATGTTCAAACCGCCGATAAAACCGACTTTCCCGTCGACAATCGTAAGTTTTCGGTGATAGCGAAAATTAATCGCATTAAAGAAATGCAAGGGTGACATTCGTTCAAACGGCACTACATGGGCCCCGGCATTTTTAAGTTCTTTTACCAGTTTCCCTCTAAACCATTTTGAACCGACCAAATCATATATCAAATAAACTTTTACGCCTTTTTGGGCTTTTTCCTTTAAGATTTCCATGATTTGGCGCGAAATTAAATCGCGTTTAATTATATAAAAAGCCATATAAATGGAATCCTTAGCTTCTTCTAAACGTTTTAGCAGTTCCGGAAAAAACATATCTCCGTTTGTTAATACTTTCGTTTTGGTATCACCTTCATAAGGAGTTCTTCCGCTGATTCGGTGGGCATAAGCAAAAATATCGTGAGTTGATAAATCAATGTCAACCCCCGGTTCATATAACAAGAATGTTTTATCCTTTATTTTAGGACGATCAAGTTGAATAAACTTTGTTTTGTAATCACGCGCCACAATCAAATAGATAAAAATACCGTAAATCGGCAACAATATCATGATAGCCAGCCAAATGACTTTTCGTTGGCTGTTATCGTTTTGACTGAGAATGGTTAACATGATAATTATCGTGGTAATAATATTGACAACATGCAGGGCATTAAGAATTAAGGCATAACTGCCTTCCAATTCATTATCGCCAAAGACAATCAACAAGACGGCGTAAATAACCAAAACAAAAATGAAAAGGGAAATTAAAAGTGAACTCTTTTTCATTTTTATCGTCCTTTCCGGGTTCTTTCCCTACTATACTATTATAGCATAAAAAAAGAAAAGGGAAAACAAATATCATTTTCCCTCATTGCGTTAAGTTATTTTTGGTTGAGCAGCGTCAATTTCCAATCGCCCTCAAATTCGCACAAATAAGGCTTGTGAGGGAT
>Ga0265294_10003291_pt1 | contig 20751 bp, 19 predicted proteins | sample MunlanPumphouse3_FD_192504 | JGI IMG/M metagenome (GOLD analysis project Ga0265294, IMG submission 192504) | Groundwater microbial communities from a municipal landfill in Southern Ontario, Canada - Pumphouse #3 | ecosystem: Environmental > Aquatic > Deep subsurface > Groundwater | place...
AACAAGCGTTATAAACACTTGCCAGATTTCCCATATTGTAGTCTATTATTCCTAACATCTAAATCCTTTTAAAGCGTAGATTATATCTTTTATTAATTTAAAAATGAGCATAGAGTAAGAGCAAACAAAACATTTACACCCTCTTTTTTTAAAGCTTTTTTAGCCTCTAAAATAGTTGTTCCTGTAGTAAGAACATCATCAACTAAAATTACATCACAATTTTTTACTCCACTATAGATAAATTTTCTTGGATTTTTTTGTCTAAATTCTAGATTTTTTCCAGCATATTTGACAATATTTGTAGCTTTTAAAGTGTTGAAAACTGGTTTTATAAAAGCACTTTTTAAATGCTTTGCCAAAATAGCAGTTTGAGAGAAATCGTGTCTTGTGTGATCATCTATAGGAAGAGCCAAAATAGGGTGGGTGAACTCAAAATTTAAAGCAAATTTAGCAAAACTTAGTTTTGCTAAAATATTAAAAACTCTATCTCCATAGAAGTGATATTTGCTTTGAATTAAATCTTCTAAATCTTTGTAATCATAAAAAGAGTAAACAAAAAAATCTTTCTCTAGCTCTTTTTTATAAAAGTTTGCAGCTAGAAGTTGTTTTTGACAAGTTTTGCAAATGATTTGTAAAGATATTGAATTACAAGTTATGCACAGCATTAAGAAAAATTCACAGTTTGTTGAAATCTTTTTCTAAAATCTTTTGGATTTAAAGATGTCTCTTGTTTGAAAAGTTTTCTAAAACTATTTTCATCAAAATATCCAACTTCCAAAGTAATATCGCTAAAGCTTCTATTTGTAGAGATTAAAAGATCTTTTGCTTTTTCAACTCTTAAATTTTTTAGATATTGTAAAGGCGAAATATTAAGAGCTTTTTTAAATCTTCTTGAGAATGTTTTTTCTGTAAGATTTATATTGTTGGCTAAGTCAAAAATATTTAACTGTTTGTGTAAATTCTCTTTCATATATGAGATACTGTTTTTTATATCTTCATCATCAAAAAGTAAAATTGTAGAGAATGCCTTATACGATTTTTGCGATTCTCTAGCTCTGTCAATTAGCATTAAATTTGCTAGTTGAGTTGCAGTTTTGCAGCTATGAAATTTCTCAATAATATATAAACACAAATCTAAATAAGCATTTATTCCACCAACAGTTATGATATTTTTCTCATCTACTAAGATTTTATCTATATCAAGATTTACATTTGGGTACTCTTTTTTAAACAACTCTTCAGAAGCCCAATGAGTTGTTGCTGATTTATTATCTAATAAACCAGTTTTTGCTAATATAAAACTTCCCAAACAAGCTGAAGATAAAATGGCTTTATTGTTGTGTTGATATTTTAACCACTCAATAATTTGCGAGTTTATATTAAAAATTCCATTTTGAAGTGTTGGTGGAATAATAACTACATCATAAATAGTGTTTGATATAGAAGTTGTTTCAAAATATTTTGTATCTTCTAAGCTTACAAAAGTAGTTTTTATTTCAACTTCTTCTTTTGATTTACAAGAAATATTGTTCAGATGAAATAACTCTTCTATCCCATAAGCAGTCGATTTTAATACATCTTTTAAAATTAAAATAGCTATATTCATAATTTGTCCTAAATAACCTTTTATATGTCAAAAACACCTATTTTAAATTGTAGCATAATATGAAATAATTACAAAATAAAAAAAAGGATAGAATATGTTAAAAAATAGTTTAAATAAATTTGCGAAAAGTGTTTTGCTTTCATCTTTTTTGTTGAGTTATCACTTACTTGCTTCTGAAGTTACTCAAATAAGAAATGCTACAGTTAAAATAAATTATGGTGGAAAAGTTTTTTTAGTAGATCCAATGTTTGCACCAAAAGATTCTTACAAAGGTTTTGAAGGAACTTTAAATAGCCATTTAAATTGGCCAAGAGTTGAGCTACCTTTTTCTATAAATGAGATTTTAAAAGATGTAGATGCTGTAATTATAACTCACACACATCTTGACCACTTAGATGAAACTGCTATTAAAGCGATTCCAAAAGATATTTTGATGTTTTCTCAAGATGAAAAAGATAAAGCATATTTAGAAAAATCAGGTTTTAAAAATGTAAAAATTATGACAAAAAATAGCTCTATTGGAGATGTAAAACTTTCAATAACTGGTGGATTGCATGGAAGTCAAGAGTTAGTTTCTAAATATAAAGAGAAATTAGGAGAAGTTAGTGGCGTTGTTGTTAGTGCAAAAAATGAAAAAACTATATATTTAGCAGGAGATACAGTTTTTAATAAAGATGTAGAAGACGTAATCAAAAATTATAATCCAGATATTATTATATTAAATTCAGGAGATGCACAATTAGGAGATGGAAGCTCAATCTTGATGACAAAAGAGGAAGTTTTGGCTACTCATAAAGTTGCACCAAAAGCTAAAATTATTGCTGTTCATATGGAAGCTGTAAATCATAGTGCCTTAAGTAGAGATGAATTAAAAGAGTATTCAAAACAAAAGGGAATGGAAGATTTTGTATTTATCCCAAAAGATGGAGAGAGTTTGCAGTTTTAATATATAGAGAATTTCTCTATATATTATATTTTTAAAACAGCCATAAAAGCCTCTTGAGGAACATTTACTTTTCCTATAGATTTCATTCTTTTTTTACCAGCTTTTTGTTTTTCAAGAAGTTTTCTTTTTCTTGTAATATCTCCACCATAACACTTTGCAGTTACATTTTTACCCATAGATTTTACAGTCTCTCTAGCAATTATTGTGCTTCCAACACTAGCTTGAATTGCAACTTCAAAAAGTTGTCTAGGAATTAGCTCTTTTAGAGCTTTTACAAACTCTCTTCCTCTTGAAACAGCCTTGTCTTCAGGAACTATTATTGAAAGTGCATCAACTATATCTCCAGCAACTCTAACATCAAGTTTTTTCAAAATTCCTGGTCTAAAGCCAACTGGCTCATAATCAAAAGAGGCATAACCTTTTGTTGTAGATTTTAATTTATCATAAAAATCCATAACAATTTCATTCATAGGTAAGTCGTACTCAAGAAAAACTCTTTTTCCTATGTAATCCATTTTTAATTGAATTCCTCTTTTATCGTTTAAAAGTTTTATAACATTTCCCAAAAATTCATCAGGAACTAAAATTGTAGCTTTTACATAAGGTTCTAAAATTGATTCAATATAGTTTGGTTCAGGAAGCTCGCTTGGATTTTGAATAGTTATTTTTTCTCCATCTCTTTTTAAAACTTCATAAATAACTGTTGGAGCAGTTGCTATTAAATCTAAGTCAAACTCTCGCTCTAATCTCTCTTTAATAACTTCCATATGAAGCATTCCTAAAAAACCTGTTCTAAATCCACTTCCAAGAGCGGCTGAGCTTTCAGGTTCAAAAGATATTGAAGAGTCATTTAATTTTAGTTTATTCAAAGCCTCTCTTAAATCCTCAAATTTATCAGTCTCTATAGGATAAAGTCCTGCAAATACAAACGGTTTAGCAGGTTCAAAACCATCAATAATCTGTGCAGTTGGATTTTTTGCATCAGTCATTGTATCACCAACAGCAATTCCATCTAAAGTTTTAAGACCTAGTACAACAATACCAATCTCACCTGTTTTAATCTCTAATGTATCTTCTCTTTTTAGAGGGTGCGGATACATCAAACTTAAAACTTGATGCTCAACTTTTGTATTCATCATTTTTAAAGTTTGACCTTTTTTGATACTTCCATCATAAACTCGAACAAGTGCCAAAGCTCCAAGATAGTTATCAAACCATGAGTCATAAATAAGTGCTTTTGTAGGTGCACTATCATCTCCAATTGGAGATGGAACTCTTTTAATAATAGCTTCAATAAGCTCTTTTACTCCAAGTCCTGTTTTTGCACTTATTAAATTATGCTCTGTACAATCAACTCCAATAGCCTCTTCAACTTCAGCTAAAACTCTCATAGGGTCAGCACTTGGTAAATCTATTTTATTAACAACTGGAAGAAGTTCTAAGTCATTATCCATTGCAATATATACATTTGCTATTGTTTGTGCTTCAACACCTTGAGTTGAATCAACAATAAGCAATGCCCCTTCAGATGATGCTAAAGAACGGCTTACTTCATAAGAGAAGTCAACATGGCCTGGAGTATCTATAAGATTTAGAATATATTTTTCTCCATTTAAAGTGTAGTTTAATCTAACACTTTGAGCCTTTATTGTAATACCTCTTTCTTTTTCTATATCCATATTGTCCATAACTTGAGAGGTCATTTCACGATCACTTATTCCACCACACTCTTGAATAATTCTATCTGCAAGTGTTGATTTACCGTGATCAATGTGAGCTATGATACTAAAGTTTCTAATATTTTTTTGCAATTTTTTTCCTATAAATTTAAAAGATAATTTGTAAAGTGGCAAGATTATATCTAAAAAGCGGTAAGTTTTTTGTTAAATAATTTTTAGAATAAAAAAAAGGGGCTAGAATTTCTAGCCCCTTTTGAAAATTTAAGTAGAAAACTTAAATTATTTAGTCATTACAGCGTGTACTCTTCTGTTTTCTGCTTTACCTTCTACAGTTTCGTTAGAAGCTATAGGTTTAGATTCTCCATAACCAACAGCTTTTAATCTTGATTTTTCAACACCTAATTCTGTTAAAGCTTTAACAACTGAAGCTGCTCTTCTTTCTGATAATTTTTGATTATATTTATCTGAACCAACAGAGTCTGTATGACCTTCTATATCAGCTTTTAATTTTTTATCTGTATTCATAGCTTTTGCAAAATCATGAATTCTTGTTCCATAAATATCTTTAATTTCAGATTTATTTGTATCAAAATTAACATTTAAATTAACTAGAGTCATACATCCAACAGTATCAACTTTTGAACCTCTCATTGTATCTGGACATTTGTCAAGTTCATCAATAACACCATCAGCATCGCTATCTTTTGGAGCAGCTTTTGCAGCTACAGGAGCAGCTACTGCTACAGGAGCAACTTTTGCAGCTTTTTCACCAAAAGGAATAGCTAAACCAAAGTTATATAACAAAGTACTGTCTCCGTTTTGTGCAGATATTAAATGTCTTAAATCAAATTTTAAAGCCATTGCATCTGTTAATTGATATTTTAAACCAACCCCATAGTTTCCAAATAGACCATCTTTTTGGTGTTTAGTTAATTCATTATCAAAAAACTCAACTCCAAGTCCTGCTAATGCGTATAAAGATAAATCAGTAGTTAAACCGTAATCTTTAACTAAGTTACCAAATACTCTAGTAATTGAAGTATCTTGATTTCTTACAGAATTTTTTCCATCAACATCTTGAACTGTTCTTAAAAAACCTAATTCAAATTGATCAATTAATGAATCTTCTGATTGATTAAAACCTAAAGCTAATCCAGCATTTGCATAGTTTCTTTCTAAACTATGATTACCTTCACCAAGAGCTCCACCGATTAATGGAGTGATTTCATATTTGTAGTCACTATTTGCAGCAAGTACTAAAGATGCACAAGCTAATGAAGATAGTAATATTTTTTTCATTTATTTTCCTTAATTTTAAATTACAATACGCGAATTATATCAATAATTTATTAATTTTTTATTAACTTTTGCTTAATTGTTAAAAATCGAATTTACTGATTCGTTATTATGTATTCTTCTTATGGCTTCACCTATAATTGTTGAAGCTGTTAGCACAGTTATTTTTTTTGCATTTTTTTTCGTTGGAATTGTATCTGAGATAACTAATTCATCTAAAACACCATTTGCAACTCTTTCATAAGCAGGCCCACTTAAAACTCCATGCGTACAACAAGCCATAACACTGTTAGCTCCTTTTTCTTTTAAAACTTCAGCAGCTTTTACTAAAGTTCCAGCAGTATCAACCATATCATCTACCAAAATAACATCTTTACCTTTTACATCGCCAATTATGTTCATAACTTGAGACTCATTTGCTTTTTCTCTTTTTTTATCAACTATTACTAAATCGTAACCTAATTTATCAGCATATTGTCTAGCTCTTGCAACTCCTCCAATATCTGGACTTGCAATAATTGGATTTTTTAAATTTTTACTTTTTATATAGTTTACAAAAAGAATCGAACCAAAAAGATTATCAGCAGGAATATTAAAAAATCCTTGAATTTGAGCAGCATGTAAATCAATAGTTACAACTCTATTTATTCCAGCTTTTTCTAATAAATCAGCAACTAATTTTGCACTAATAGGCACTCTTGGGGCTGCTTTTCTATCTTGCCTTGCATATCCGTAGTAAGGAATTACGGCATTTATTGATTTAGCACTTGATCTTTTAAGTGCATCTATCATTATTAAAAGTTCCATTAAATTATCATTTGTAGGAGCACAAGTTGGTTGAATAATATAAACATCTTGACCTCTTACACTTTGAGTTATTTGAACAGATATCTCACCATCACTAAATTTATTTAATTTAGCATCAGATACATTCATTCCTAAGTATTCACCGACTTTTTTTGCAAATTCAGGGTTTGCACTTCCACTAAAGAGTTTAAAAGTAGACATAAAAATTCCTCTAATTTTTGATTTTTCTATTTAAAATAGTAGCAAAAATCTACTTAATAAAAATTTGTTAATTATTAATAAAAGATTAATAAAGTATTAATAAAAAAAACTGTATTATTCCAAAATCTAAAAATAATGATAACAAGTATCATTTAGATTATTAATTAAAGGAGTATTTATGAAAAAATTAAGTTTAGTTGTTTCAACTATTATGTTATCAAGTACAATGTTTGCTGCTTCAGCTTTTGACAAAGAAGTTGATGCTCCTTTAAAGAAAGATAATATAGAAAATGCAAACTCTATAGATGAAGCTTTCAAGAATGGTAAAATCGAGGGAAGCATAGCACTATTTGGATTAACTCAAGATAATAAAGATCAATCTAGAGATTTTGCATTTGGTAATGGTAATTTAACTTTAGGATATAACACTGCTAGTTTTTATGGTTTTAGTTTAGGAACTCAAGTAAAAGGAAATATTAAACTTGGTGAAAAACACAAAGATGATAGAAAAAACGAAGGACCTTTTGAAAACAATGCTTTAATAACTCAAGCATATTTACAATACTCTTTAAATGAGATGTTATTAATTAAAGCAGGTAGATATGAAGGTGAATTAGAGTGGCTTACAGATTATCAACAAGGAGCTATTGCCGAGATTACAGCAATTCCTGATACTACTGTATCTTTAGCATTTTCAAATAGAAAAGCTGAATCAGGAATTGATACAAGTGAAGACTTTTATAAACCACATGATAAAGGTATTTATGTAGTTGATATTAAAAATGAGAGTTTAGAGGGATTGGAAATAAATCCTTACTACTACCAAATTCCAGATGTAGTAAAATTTTATGGTTTAAAAACTTCTTATAATTTAGAACATTTTGGAGCTATTGCACAATATGCAAAGAGTAGCTTAACTAATGAATATAAAACTAATAATAGTTCAGAAAATGATGGTTATGTAGCACATTTTGAGTTAAATGGTAATTTTGAAGATTTAACTTCAGCAGTTGGTTTAATAAAAACAAGTAAAAAAGGTGGAGCTGATATTATAACTTCTTATGGAGATAATATTTCACCATTTGAAGATGGAAATCAAGTATATACTTTAGATGCTAGAACTATTTATGGCTCTTTGGGTTATTCAATTTATGATTTTGACTTTGGTGCTTTGTATGGAATTACAAGATATGATGCGGCAAGCTCTGGATTGAAAGAAAAAGAGTTAAATCTAAGTGCTGGATATAATTTCACAAAAAATTTAAATACAAATATTATGTATGTAAATGTAGATGCTGACCAAGCAAGTGGTGAGACAGACTATAATAAATATTTAGCTAGTGTTGAGTATAAATTTTAGTTAAATAATTAAAAGTGGATTTCCACTTTTAATTATTTTGCACTTTTTATAAAAGCACTTCCTATTACTCTATTTTCATCATAAAAAACAGCCAGTTGTCCACTAGCAACTCCAAAAGCTGGTTCTTTTAATCTTATAATTGCTTTATCATTAATAATTTCAACATCACATAAAATTGTATTACTTCTATATCTTAATTTTACACCACATGAGAATTCTTTATCATCAATATACATATTAAGCTCTTCTCCAACAACTTCATTAACTTCTAAAGCTGGTTTTTTACCAACAATAATAGTGTTATCTTTTGGATTTAATTTTAAAACAAAATGAGGCTCTTGAGCACCTTTAACTGTAAATCCTTTTCTTTTTCCAATTGTATAGTGTGCATAACCTTTATGCTTTCCTACTATATTTCCATTTTGGTCTAAAACATCACCTTCAATATCTATATTTGCGTGTTTTTTTATAATATCAGTATAAACAGTTTCTACAAAACAGATCTCTTGTGATTCATTTTTTTCTGTTATCTTTTTATAAGTTACATCTAAATTTGCACCAAGTTTTATAATATCCTCTTTTTTGTAGTTACTTAGAGGAAACATCATAGAAGCAATAGCCTCTTTAGGAACTTGAGATAAAAAATAGCTTTGATCTTTTGATAAATCATCTGCAACATAGAAAAATTTACCATCAGTTTTTACATAGTGACCAGTTGCAAGAAATGAAGCTCCTTGCTCTTTTGCAAAATCAAGCATTGCACCAAATTTTATATTTTTATTACATTTTACACATGGATTTGGAGTATTTCCATCTATGTAAGAGTTTACAAAATAGTCATAAACATCTTTTTTAAATTTTTTGGATAAATCTAAAATATGATATTTTATACCTAAAAATTTTGCAACCCCATCAATATAACTTAAATTTGATTCGTGGTAACCATCAGTTCTATCATGAAGTTTTAGATAAACTCCTTCAACTTCATATCCATCTTTTTGTAAGATATAAGCTGTAACTGATGAGTCAATTCCTCCACTCATTCCAACCATTATTTTTTGTTTACTCATCTTTTACCTTTTTATTTGTAAAAGCTTATAAAGCCACCACCAAGACAATAATCACCTGAGTATAAAACAAGACTTTGCCCTAGAGTTACAGCTCTTTGCGGATTATCAAACTCTACAATTACTTTTTCCTCACTTGCCTCAACAACCGTACAAGCTTGCTTTTGTTGTCTATATCTAACTTGTGCCATTAACTTATCTCCAACTTTTGGTGCAACTTCTAGTACCCAGTGCATCTGTTTTGCTTCAACAGTTTTACTCATTAGTAACGGATGATTTGTATCTTGAACAACAGTTATTGTGTTATTTACTATATCTTTAGAAGCTACAAACCAAGGTTTATGAGTATTGTTTTCATTTTCATTGCCTTTAAGTCCACCAAGACCTATACCTTTTCTCTGACCTAATGTATAACAAACTAAACCTTTGTGTTTTCCTAAAACTTTTCCATTTTCATCAATAATATCACCTGGGATTGCTTGTAAGTGTTGAGTAATAAACTCATCAAATTTTTGATTACCAATAAAACAAATTCCAGTGCTATCTTTTTTATCGCTAACTGGTAGATTATGCTCTCTTGCTATCTCTCTAACCTCTTTTTTTGTTAAATCTCCAAGTGGAAACATAGCATGACTTAGCTGTTCACTTGATAGTGCATGTAAAAAATATGTTTGATCTTTTGAGCTATCTTTTGGAGTATCTAGTACAAAATGGTCTTTGTATTTTGCAATTTTCGCATAATGCCCAGTTGCAATCATCTTGGCACCCATCTTTTTTGCTTCATTTAAAAATAGATTAAATTTTATCTCTTTGTTACATAAAATATCTGGATTTGGTGTTAGACCTTGTTTTAAACCCTCTAAAAATATATCAAAAACTCTATCTTTGTACTCTTTTACGAAATCTTTTCCTAATACTTCAATACCTATTAATGCACCAACTTTTTTTGCATCTTCAAACTCTATACGATTAGGACACTGGCTACCTTTTATTCCATACTCCCAGTTTCGCATAAATAGTCCAACAACATCATAACCTTGTTGTTTTAACAATAAGGCTGTAACAGATGAATCAACTCCACCTGACATTCCTACAACTACTCTTTTATTTTTATTCATTTTTTTACCTTTAAAAAGATTTTTATATATATTTTAAAGGAATAATCACAGACTCTCTATTTGCCCAATTTTTGTGAGGTATAATTAAATTTTTTGAGTTTATCTTTTTTTTATCAAAAAATATAATATCTATATCTAAGGTTCTAGGCGCATCTTGAAAGGATCGCTTTCTTCCAAATTTTTTTTCATATCTTTGCATAGCTTGTAAAAACTCAAATGCACAAAGATCTGTTTGAAGACGAATTATACCATTTAAAAAATCACTTTGTTCTAAAAAACCAAATGGAGGATTTTTTAAAAGAGGGGAAGTTTTAAGTAAAGTAAATCTTGAATCTTTTTTTAAACATAAGATTAATTTATCAAATATTTTTTTTGTATCTCCAATATTTCCCCCAACTCCAATAGTTACACTATATTTTTTGTTTGAACTAATATTAAAAATTTTTGGAAAATTTGGTGTATAAAAAAGTGTTAAATTAGGTGATAATTTTTTTTTCAAATTTCTCTCTTTTTCTATTTATAAAATTTCAGCTTTGCCATTTTTTATATAAACTGTATCCTCAATTCTTACACCAAACTCATTTGGAATATAAATTCCAGGTTCTACTGTAAATACCATATTATCTTCAATTATAAGCTCACTTTTGCTATTTATATTTGGAAACTCATGAATATCAAGTCCAACACCATGACCAGTGCTATGCACAAAATATTTTCCATAACCAGCTTGAGAGATAAAATCTCTAGCAATCTTATCAATTTCACAAGCTTTCATTCCAGCTCTTGCCTCTTTTATAGATTTTTCTTGAGCTTTTAATACAATGTCATAAATTTTTTGATGCTTTTTATTTTTAAAAGTTTGCTTTCTTTCAAAATTAAAGTTATCAAAATTTGCAACACTAGTACAAGTTCTATCAGAGCAGTATCTTTTATATTTAACTCCTGCATCAACTAAAATTAAATCATCTTTTTTTAATCTTTTGTTTGTAGGAAGTGCGTGAGGTTTTGCTGCATTTTCATTTATTGCAACAATTGGATTAAAAGAGGTTTCAAGCTCTCCTTTTTGACTCATAAATTTGTAAGCATTAAAATATAGCTCTTTTTCACTCTTTTTAAATCCACTATTTTTAATATATTTTGCAAACTCTTTAAAACCATCTTTTCCTAAAGATGATGCTTTTTTAAGAAGTTTTATCTCATAATCACTCTTTATTAATCTTTTTGTTTTTGAAAAATTTATCTCTTCAACAAACTCTATATCTAAATTTTTTACTAAATTTTTATATTCTAAAAAAGTAAAATCATTTGGATCAAAAGTTATAGATTTGATAAGATTTTTTTTCAAAATCTCTTTAGCACTCTCAATTAGATTAGCACTTTCAATAACTTCACAATTTTTTGCATACTCTTTTGCTTCAATTGTATATCTAGCATCTGTAATAAAAAACTTTTCACTTCCTAAATTTAAAAAAATTACATTATCACAAGAAAAATTAACTTCATAATATATCGCATTCTCATTTTTTAAAATAAAATTCACAAATATCCCTTATAGTAAGCTTTAACAAAAATTTAAATATAATCTTACCCAAAATTAATAAAAGGAAAATAATATGAAAATAGCAGTAATTCAAGGACCAAATATAAATATGTTAGGAATTAGAGAACAACATATTTATGGTGGAATGACAATGGATCAAATTCATGAGCAGCTAAACAATGCTGCAAAACAAAATGGAGTTGAATTAGAGTTTTTTCAATCAAATTTAGAGGGTGAGATTGTAGATAGAATTCAAGAGTGTTTAGGGACTGTTGATGCAATTATGATTAATCCAGCAGCATATTCGCACACTTCAATTGCAATAAAAGATGCTTTAAGTGCTGTTAATCTTCCTGTTGTTGAAGTTCATATTTCAAATATATACAAAAGAGAAGAGTTTAGACAAAAATCTGTAACGGCAGGTGCAAGTACTGGAGTAATAACTGGATTTGGAGCTTTTGGTTACCACTTAGGAATGATATCTTTAGTTCAAATTGTAAATGAGATAAAAGCTGTAAATGAAGCAAGAGCACAACAACAAGAGCAAAAATAGTTTATGAAAATTTTAAAAGCAAAATATCTTTTAACATTTGATGAGAATTTTAAAGTTATAAAAGATGGTGCTGTTGTATTTGATGATAAGATTTTAGAGGTAGCCACATATAGTTTTATAAAAAGAAAATATACTCATCTTGAAGTTGTTGATTTAGGAGCAAACTCTGTATTAATGCCAGGACTTATAAATTCACATCTTCATTTGGAGTTTAGTGCAAATAAAACTACACTTAAATATGGAAATTTTTATGATTGGTTAAACTCTGTTATAAAATATAGAGAGCCTTTAATAAACAAAGCAAAGACATCTTTAATTAAAAAAGAGTTAGATAATATTTTAAGAAGTGGAACAACAACTATTGGTGCAATCTCTTCATACTCTTTTGATTTGGAAGCTATTTTAAAAAGTCCAATAAATAAGATATTTTTTTGTGAAGTAATTGGATCAAAGCCAGATATGATAGATGCACTTTTTGCTGATTTTAAAGCACGATTTTATGAAGCACAAAAACACAATAGCAAAAATTTTAAAGCTGCAATTGCAATTCACTCACCATATTCAGTTCATCCATTTTTAACAAGAGAGGTTTTAAATCTAGCAAAGATTGATAATACAGTGGTTACTTCTCACTTTTTAGAGTCAATTGAAGAAAAAAAGTGGCTTAGAAAAGATAAAGGAAGCTTTTTAGAGTTTTTTACAAATTTTTTAAATCAATCAACAGCTACAAACAGACCAATGGAGTTTTTAAATCTATTTAATGGAGTAAGAAACTTATCTTTTACTCACTGTGTAGAGGCAAAAAAAGAGGAGCTTAGTAAAATAAGAGAGTTAAATGCATCTATAAATCACTGTGCTGTTTCAAATAGATTTTTAAATAATAGCAGACTAGATTTAGATAAATTAGAAGATATAAATTTAAGTATTGGAACAGATGGACTTAGTTCAAATAGCTCTTTAAGTATGTTTGATGAGTTAAGAGCACTATTACATATTCATTATGAAAAAAATATAGTTAAATTTTCAAAAATTTTATTAAAAGCTGCAACTGTTGGTGGAGCAAAAGCTTTAGGTTTTGAAAATAGTAAAGGTAGATTAGAAAATGGTTATGATGCAGATATTATAGGTTTTTCTCTTCCTTCAAATATAGAGGATATAGAAGATATTTATATGCACATAATTTTACACACAAAAGAGATAAATAGAGTTATTATAGGAGGAGAGTTTGTTTGATTTTATAAAAAAACTTTTTTCACCAGTTATTTGGTTTTTAGATTTTGTTACAAAATATTTTAAAACTATTGTTTTTTTAACAATTGTATATTTTCTATTTTTTAGCTCAAATGATGAAGAACTTATGAGCAACAATTTTGCAAACTTGCAAAAAATAGATTTAATAGGTGAGATAGTTGATCCTACAAAAGTGTTAGAAAATATTGAAAAAGCTAAAAATGATACAAATATAAAAGGTGTTTTACTGTTTGTAAATAGTCCAGGAGGTGCTGTTGCTCCATCTATTGAAATAGCATTAGCTATAAAAGAGTTGCAGGAGTTAAAACCAGTTGTTGTATATGCAAGTGGAACAATTGCAAGTGGAAGTTACTATGCATCTATTTGGGCCAATAAAATTATTGCAAATCCTGGAACAATTGTTGGTTCTATTGGAGTTATTATGCAAGGATTTGATGCAAGTGAACTTTTACAAAAAGTTGGAGTTCAAACTCAAACTGTAAAAGCTGGAAAATATAAAGAGAGTGGAACAATTACTAGAAAGTGGACTGATTTTGAGCAAAAAGAGCTTCAAAAATTAATAAATAGTACATATAATATGTTTGTTTTAGATGTTGCAACTGCTAGAAATTTGAATATTAAAAATCAACAAAATTTTGCAGATGCAAAAGTTTTTACAGCACAAATGGCAAAAGATGTTGGACTTGTAGATGAGGTTTCAAATATAACTTTTGCAAAAAATAGTTTAATAGAACTAAGCCAAGTTGAAAAAGCTGTTTGGAAAAAAGAGGATAAATTTGAGAAATTTATGGATAAGTTTTTAACAGAGACTATCTCTAAAATTGTGATGAGTTTTTCAAGTAGTTTAAAAGCGATTTAATATATAAAATAAAAAAAGGTAAAGAGAAAAATCTTTACCTTTTTTAAAGAGGAAAATAAAGATTATTTTCTTCTACTTCCACCAGCAACAATATTGTAAGTATCATTTGCTATTACATACTCTTCTTGAGTTGGAATTACAAAGATTCTTGCAGGTGATGCATTTGTAGAGATATCTCTAGCTTCACTTGATCTAACATTGTTTTTAGTTGGATCCATTACAAGTCCCATAGCATCAAGACCAGCACAAACTTTCTCTCTAATTAATGCTGCATTTTCACCAATTCCACCTGTAAAACAAAGTGCATCAACACCATTTAATGCTGCAACATAAGCTCCAACATAAGATTTGATTTTATATGCAACCATATCAATAGCAAGTCTACATCTATCATCACCTTGAGCCATACCATCTAAAACTTCTCTTAAATCTGAAGATTTTCCAGAGATTCCTAAAATTCCTGATTTTTTATTCATAATATCAAGTGCTTGATCAATAGTAATATCTTCTTGTTTCATCATATATTGAATAGCTCCAGCTCCAATATCTCCAACTCTAGTTCCCATCATAAGACCTTGAACAGGAGTTAATCCCATAGATGTATCAATACATTTTCCATCAAATACAGCACTTACAGATGAACCATTTCCTAAGTGACAAACAATAATTCTAGTATTGTGTTTTTTCTCTAACATAGCTCTTGCTTCATTTGATACAAAGTAGTGGCTTGTTCCATGGAAACCATATTTTCTAATACCATGTTTTGTATATTGATCATAAGGAAGTGCATACATATACGCATAATCTGGCATAGTTTGATGAAATGCCGTATCAAATACACCAACATTTGGTTTACCTGGCATTAACTCTTGACAAATTTCAATTCCTGTAATGTTTGCAGGATTATGTAAAGGAGCTAATGGAGATAATCTTTTCATAGCATCAATTACTTCAGGAGTAATTAAAACAGAACTAGCAAACTCTTCACCACCATGAACAGTTCTATGACCTATTGCTTCAATATCATTAATTGAGTCAATAACTTTACCTTCTCCACTTGTTAGAGTAGTTAAAACAGCATTAATAGCTTCTCTGTGAGTTGGCATAGGAATATTTAAAACAAGTTTTTTCCCATCTTTATACTCATGTTTTAAAACACCATCTATACCAATTCTTTCACAAATTCCTGAAGCAAAAACTTTTTTAATAACTGGATTCATTAATTGGTATTTAACCGAAGAACTTCCTGCATTTAATACGAAAACTAACATATTTTTCCTTTTTTTGAAATTTAATTTTTTATTTAATTTGTGTTGCTGTAATAGCTACTAAATTTGAAATATCTTCAACAGAACAACCTCTTGAAAGGTCATTTACAGGTTTATTTAAACCTTGAATAATAGGTCCATGAGCCTCTGCATTTGCAAATCTTTGAACCAGTTTGTAACCTATATTTCCAGATTGTAAATCAGGGAATACTAAAATGTTTGCCTTTCCTGCAACTTTTGAATCAGGAGCTTTTTTAGAACCAACACTTGCAACAATTGCAGCATCAGCTTGAAGTTCACCATCAAATTCAAAATTTACACCTCTTTGTTTTAATATATCACAAGCATTTGTTACTTTATCAACAAGTGGATGAGCAGCACTTCCTTTTGTAGAGAAGCTTAACATTGCAACTCTTGGTTCAAGTCCAACAACACTAGCAGCAGTTGCAGCAGTTGCACTTGCAATATCTGCTAATTGTTCAGATGTTGGATCTGGAATAACAGCACAATCTGCAAATAAAATTAGACCATTGTCTCCAAATTTACCATCAGCTGTTTCCATAATAAATGTAGAAGAAACAGTATTTATACCAGGTGCTGTTTTAATAACTTGAATTGCAGCTTTTAAAACATCAGCAGTTGGAGAGTTTGAACCTGCAACTAAACCATCAGCATCACCAAGTCTTACCATCATACAACCAAAAAATCTTGGTTCGTTTAACATTAAATTTGTAGCTTCTTCTTTTGAAAGATTTTTACTTTTTCTAAGTTCAACAAGCTCATTAATATATCTATCTATATTTGCAAATTTTTTTGGATCTATGATTTTTGCACCTTCTATATTTGCACCACATTTTGCAGAGTCTGCTTTTATAGTATCTTCATTTCCTATTAAAATGATATTTGCAGTCTTATCTTTTAAAACTTGCTCAGTAGCTTTTAAAACTCTCTCATCTTCACTTTCTGGAAGAACGATAGTTCTTAAATTTTGTTTTGCTTTTGCTTTAATATTTTCAATTAAACCCATCTTGCAATATCCTTTCTTTATTCAAATTTAGAAAAAATTATAGTTAAAAGAAATAGCATTAAAGTAGCACAAAAATAGCTTTTTTTTGAGTGAATTTTTGTAAAAAAAAGAGCAAAAATGTGTAGATTTTACATTTTGCTCTAAATTATTTTATAAGATTTTTACTTTTTTAGTAGATTATAAGTATCAGTTGCTATTACAAGTTCTTCATTTGTAGGAATAACAAAGATTTTTGTTTTAGAGTTTTTTGTATTTATCTCTTTGTTTCCTTTCTCTCTTTTTGAGTTTTTATCTTTATCAATCTCAATTCCCATAAACTCTAAACCTTCACAAACCTTTTCTCTAATTAAATCAGAGTTTTCTCCAATTCCAGCAGTAAAACAAATAGCATCAACACCATGCATAAGTCCAGCATAAGAGCATAGATATTTTTTGATTCTATCACATAACATAGTAATTGCTATTTTAGATCTTTTATCTCCATCATTAGCAGCTTTTATAACCTCTCTTAAATCTGAACTAACTCCAGAAACTCCAAGAATCCCTGATTTTTTATTTAAATAATCAAGAATTTGTGTGTGAGATAGACCTTTTTTTTCCATTAAATATGGAATAACACCAGCATCAATATCTCCACTTCTTGTACCCATTACTAAACCTTCAAGTGGAGTAAGACCCATAGAAGTGCTAATTGATTTTCCATCTTTAACAGCACAAACAGATGATCCATTTCCAAGATGACAAACGATAACTTTGCTATCTTTTTTATTTAAAAGCTTAATAGCCTCTTGTGATACATAGTAGTGACTTGTTCCATGAAATCCATATTTTCTTAAGTGATGCTCTGTATAATCAGCATAAGGAACTGCATATAAGAAGTTTTCCATTGGCATAGTTTGATGAAATGCTGTGTCAAAAGTTACTACATTTGGAACTTTTGGCATTAACTCTTGACAAATTTTTACACCCAAAATATTTGCAGGATTATGCAAAGGAGCAAGTGGAATTAGTTCTTCAATTTTTCTAATTACTTCATCATCAACAATAACAGAGCCTTTAAAATACTCTCCACCATGTACAACTCTGTGTCCAATAGCTTTTATCTCATCAATAGAGTTTATAACCTTTGTCTCATCATTTGTAAGAATTCTAAGAACTAATTCAATTGCCTCTTTATGTGTAGGAATTGGAAGTTCAAAAGTAATTTTTTTATTCTCTCCAATTTCATGTTTTAAAATCCCATCAATACCGATTCTCTCAACTAAACCACTAGCTTTTAGCTCTTTAGACTTTATATCAATTAATTGATATTTTAGTGAAGAAGAACCTGCATTTAAAACGAAAATCAACATTTCTATCCTTTTTCTTAAATTTATATTAAAATTTATAATTAATTTTTTGAAATAATATCAAATTAAAACTTAAATAATTTTTTTATTCTGCCCACTCAAAATCAGTTGTGAAAACTATTGTAAGCCAAAGATTTGGATCCTCTTTTCCTAAATCTTTCTCTATCTCATCTCTTAGCATATCCCACTCTTCAAGTTTTTTTGCTGGCCAACTTTTTGGAACTATAAAATAAAGTTCGATCTGTCTTCCTCTTCCAACTCTTGCAACATAGGATCTAAAAGAGTCAAATTTATATTTATTTACAATATTTTTTGCAACAATATCAACATGATTTTTTAAAGAAGATGGAGTTACAAGCAAAATATCTGCAAGTGCTTGTTTAACAGTTTTAAAAGGCATTGGAATTACCAAAATTGATACAAAAATTAGAATAAATGGGTCAATAAATGGTGTAATCCAAGAGAGTTCTCCATCTTTTACAAAGTATCCAAAACCAAAAGCTATAAGATAAGCAAAAGACATGGAAGCTGAAATCAACCAACTAATAGAGTCTAATTTTAAAAATTCAGAATTAATATCTTTATTTGCTTTTCTTATAAAAATTCCCAAAGTAATCTCAACTACAATAGAAATAGCAGTTATAATAATTGCATAAGAAAAGATAATCTCTCTTCCTCCAAGCAAAATACTATCAATTGCATTTATAAAAGCATAAATTGAAGCACCTATTAAAAGTATTCCATTTACTCCTAAAACAATTGGTTCAAGGTGCCAAAATCCCATTGTAAAATGTTTTTCAAGTCTATTTGAGACAATATCTTTTGAAGTTGAAGCTGTAATTAATTTTGCAACAACAAGTGCTAAAATAGTCATTAAAGCATCTATCATTCCATAAATACTATCAAAAATAATAGTTGCAGAACTAGCTAGCAGACCAAAAATCAAACCAAGAATTGCTAAAAAAATTGTGGTAAATATAGAGAGTTTTAGTATCTCTTTTTCTGATTTAAATTTTGATAAATTCATATTTATTTTATTTTTACATTTGGATGATTTTTTAGTTTTAAAAATATCATTGCAGTCATTATTGCATCATTATAAGAGTCATGATTTCCAAATTCTGGAATATCTAAATCATTTACTATAGTTTTAAATTTTAAATCCACAAAGCTTTGAGGGATTAACTCAATTTTAAAATCGTGATAAATCTCAGATACCTCTATACTTCTATTTGGTAGAGTTATTCCCAATAGTGGTTTTAGGTATTTATTTATCATATTTTTGTCAAAATCTAAAAAATATCCAACTAAAGTTCTATTTCCTATAAACTCTAAAAAATCTAAAATCACATCCTCTATTTCACATCCATTTTTTAAATCACACTCTCTTATATGGTGTATTTTGATTGATTTTTCATCTAAAGAGCAGTTTTTAGGTTTAATATATCTTACAAACTTTTTACTTGAAACTATTGTATTATCTTTTATAATTACAGCACCAATAGAGATAATATCATCAATTTGTGGATTTAATCCTGTTGTTTCACAATCAAAACAAGCATACTCATTTTTTAAAGGTTTATCAAATAAAAAACTATATTTTTTATCTTTTAAATTTTTTTTATTAAAATAGTTTGAAATATTTCTAAACATAGTTAAGCTTAAAGTGGTTTTCTAATCGTTTTTTTAGTTTATTTACTATTTTAAAAGAGTCTTTTAGTAAATCTTTTTCCATAATTGTTAATCTATTTGGATTTACAAAATTATCTATCTTCTCTTTTTTATCAAGTTTCTCTAAACTAGCTTTTAGTTTTAAACTATTTAAAATATTAAATGCCATAATCAACTCTTTTGCGCTCTCATCATCTAAAACTTTTAACTCTTTTAAGCTATTTATTCTTTTTATTGTATTTGTATTTAAAACTCTATTTTGAATACTTAAAGATCTAATTCCTTGAACAATTATAAAAATACCACCTCTTTTTATATCAATCTCATCTTTATGTTTTTCATCTTTGCTATTAAATACAAAACCATCAAAAAACCCTAAAGGAACATCAAAACTATTTATAACTCTTGCAAAATTTGTATAAAAACTTTGAGAGTTTGAAGATATTTTAAATAGATAATTTTTTAACTCTTTAATAATTTCAATATCTCCAGATACACAAAGTGCATCATAAAATATTGCAATATTCATAAAGTTATCACCACTTGGACTATTTACCCACTCATAAATAAGCTCTTTAAAATCACTCTGCTTTCTGCACCAATATGGATTTGAAACCATTATATTTCCTTCGCATCTAGGAAATCCAAAATCAACTAAAGTCTCTGTAAAAAGATGAGTAAATTCTCTTAGTTTCTCTTCACTAATAGAGCAATCATCTGAAATAATAAGTGCATTGTCTTGATCAGTTCTAAGTATTTGTTCAGCTCTTCCTTCGCTTCCCATTACAACTAAACAAGATTTTCCAATAAGCTCTTTGGGTGCTAAAATTTTATATAGTTTATCAAGAAGTTTTTTGTTTAGTTGGTTTATCAACTTAGAGATAAACTCTATTTTTACACCTTTTGCATTTAGTGATTTAATTATTTTTATAAATGAGTGTGAAGCCTCTTTTAACTCATCTAAGGTCTCTGCATTAATAATTTGATTTGAAACTGCAAAAGTATTTGTTGCAAAAAATGATGAAAGAGATATTTGATCAAGAATTCCTACAATCTCATCATGGTCATTTTTTACAACTACTCTTTTTAATCCATGTTTTGCCATTTGAAGTTGAGCATTAAATAAAAAATCATCTTCATTTATATAAATTAA
>Ga0265294_10003292_pt1 | contig 20750 bp, 14 predicted proteins | sample MunlanPumphouse3_FD_192504 | JGI IMG/M metagenome (GOLD analysis project Ga0265294, IMG submission 192504) | Groundwater microbial communities from a municipal landfill in Southern Ontario, Canada - Pumphouse #3 | ecosystem: Environmental > Aquatic > Deep subsurface > Groundwater | place...
GGAAACCCCGATATGAACCGCTTCGAACAAGAGATAATCTACTATCTTGAAAAACTAGATATTACCGAAGAAAAAGTTAGACTTAAGCAGCACTGCAACTATTTTATTGAAACTCTTACCAAAGAAGAGTTTCCAGGCAAAAAGCTAGGCTTTATCTCTCAAGAAATAGGCAGAGAAATAAATACTCTAGGCTCAAAAGCAAATGACGCTGCCATTCAAAAAATAGTAGTTCAGATGAAAGACGAACTCGAAAAAATCAAAGAACAATCTCTAAACATCCTTTAATCAAGCAGAGTTTTGCGCCAAAAATTTAAAGTTTCTACAGTTGAGTGAACTCTTTGGTAGCCTCGGTATCCATGCATTCCTCCAGGATAAAGCATAAGCTCAAAATGTTTCCCCTCTTTTTGGAGAGCATCTATTAGTTGAATAGTATTTTGTAAATGAACATTATCGTCGGATGTGCCATGAGTAAGATATAACAAAGAGCCTGTCTCACTTTTGTATAGTGCAGCTTTGTTTATTACTGCACTATTTTTATATCCCTCAGGATTATCATTCGGAAGATCCATATATCTTTCAGTATAATGGCTATCATATAGCTGCCAATCATAAACACCAGCCCCAGCAAGTCCATATTTAAAATACTCGGCACCCTCGGTTAAAGCCATAACAGTCATTGTCCCGCCATAACTATAGCCAGTAATACCAATTTTATCGCCATTTACATAAGGCAAGCTTTTAAGATACTGAGCCCATTGGATAAAATCTTTGATTTCATAGTGTCCAAGATTTCTATGAATATAATTAATACCCTCTTTACCAACATGCCCCGAAGCTCTATTGTCAAGCGAAACTTGTATTACTCCCACTGTTGCAAAATAAAGTTGTATAGACGAAGGCTTTCTCCAAATATCCATAACATTCGTTGAATTTGGCCCACCATAAATATTCACTATTACAGGATACTTCTTACTCTTATCAAAATTAACCGGATAAGTAATAGTTCCAGGTAATTTATAACCCTCAGGAGTTGTTATATACATCAATTGAGGCAACGGAAGGTTAAGAGAATCAAACGACTCAGATTTGCTATCGGCAATAATCTTGTATTCTCCTGGTTTTACAACACCTTTTTTATTATCGGACAAAAGCACCAACCTATTAGGAACAGTAAGTGATGAGTGAACTGCTAGAATATATTTTCCATCGGGCGATACAAGTGGCATACTATAATTGAACTCACCAGCCGATATTCTATCTACACTATTGCCATCTTTGCTCAAAGTGAGTTTGTAAATATCGTTTCTAACAGAAGCCTCTCTTCTAGCAGTAAAATAGATTAATCCTTTCTCTTCATCAAAAGAGGTGATTTTTATTCCCCAGTTCATACCATCGGTAAGACGCTCCAACTTTGACCCATCGTAACTCTGAAAATATATATGTTCCCATAACTCAAAATCACGAACAAAATAGAAACCCGTTTTACCAAAATGAATATCGTCAATCCAATCAATCCATGTTTTTTGATACTCTTTATAGATAGGTTTCTTAGTCCCTTCAAAACTATTTACATCATATAAAACAAAATTACTCTGGTCACGATCCATCCACTGAACCATAATATTGGCAGCATTGGAACTCCAATAAGGAGTACCAAAATACTGATCTTCCTTAGAATCAAAGTTAGCCCAAGTAATAGCGCCACCCTCTACAGCAACAAAGCCCAATTTAACCTCTGGATTTGGATCTCCAGCTTTAGGATAACGAGTTTGCTGTAATGTTCCATGTTTACCTGCCGAGTTATAAATTGGGAACATTGGTACTTTTGAATCGTCAAATCTGTAAAAAGCGATACGGCGGCTATCGGGAGACCACCAAAATGCACGATAGTGACTAGCCCTTCCAAATATCTCTTCATAATAGACCCATGAAGCCCAACCATTTAAAACAAGTTCTGAACCATCCAAAGTATAGCGTGTCTCTTTCATAGTCTCTACATCTATAGAATAGAGATCATTATCACGAGTAAAAGCAACTCTTTTAAAATCGGGAGAAATGGTAGGATTTTTTTCATCTTCAGGAGTATTGGTCAAGCGTTTGACATCTCCAGAAGGATAATTGTAAAAGATATCTCCATCTTGCAATGAAACAGAAGGATCTGTTGCCGGAACCTTCTTTATATCAATTTCATGCATAGATCCCTTCTTAATATTATATTGATAATATACCTTTTTGAACCCTTTTGTATGCAACAATACTACGTTATCTTTATCTTTCCACGAATATGGCATAGGAATAGACTTTACCGGTTGCTGAGCCTCAACTATAGAGAAGATCAAAAAAAGCGAAATAAGCGCTGCCCAAAATTTAAAAAAGAGTTTGTTTTTCATATAAAAGAAGTTTTAAATTATTCGATAAAAACACCTTAGTAATATCAAATAATACATATTAAACAAAAAATCGTTTGTCAAAATTAACAAAATAAACCTTATCTACAGCTCTTGTGATAGCTGTATAAAGCCACTTTAAATCATCTATAGAGATATCTCCCTTCCAAAATGGATTATCAATAAATATTGATTTCCACTGCCCTCCTTGTGATTTATGACAAGTAATAGCATTTGCATGCTTAACCTGCAATGCATTATAAAAAGGATCTTCTCTTACTGCTAGCATCCTCTTCCTTTTATTAGCGATATGAGAATAGTCTTCCATTACTTCACTAAAAAACTTTTTATTTTGATCTGAGCTCAAACTTGCCGTCTCACTCTCCAAAGTATCTAAAATTATTTTAGCCTTAATTTCTACATCATTATAATCTGCAAAGCGAAGTGTTGCTTGAGCAAAGTTTAACCCATATCTCTCTTGGTAACCCCCAATTTTTACCAATTCTGCAACATCTCCATTAGCTATAAAGTCCAAATCTTCTACATCTTCCAAAAATTGATAGCAATTTTTTACCACCATAAGTTTATCACCCTGGTTTATTCTCTCCTCTCTATATAAAATTTTTGCCCTTATACCCTGATTATATCTATTAGCTCTTTTATTAGAACGGCACAGTACAAGACTTTCGTCTATTCCCCACTTGTCAAAAGAGGAAGAGAGCATTTCAATCAAATCCCCTCCGTTAATATTCTCTACATCGTCAAATCTATCTGTAATCAATTGAGGGAACCCAGTCTCTCCCCGCTCTATCATCTCTCTAATTATAGTAGCATTAAATAAGATTCCCGAATCTTTAGACTGCCTTACAACCTCTTTAAGTTCCGAATACTCTATAGATCCATACATTCTTAAATAGTCCAAACTCAAAGCATTTGAAATTTGCTCCCCCACAGGTGGCAATTGAGCCGAATCGCCAATTAATATAAGTTTATTGCCAATATTAGATCTCACATATGCAACCAAATCATCTAATAATCTGCCACTCCCAAAAACGCTTGAATCACCATAAGCCGAAGATATAAGAGATGCCTCATCTACAATAAAAACGCTGTTTTTACTTTTATTTACATTTAGAGAAAAAAGACCTATCCCGTCTTTCATAGACCTTTGTCTATAAATTTGCTTATGAATAGTAAGTGCCTTACAACCAGTATAGCCAGATAAAACCTTGGCCGCCCTTCCCGTTGGTGCCATCAATAAATATGATTTAGAAAACTCCTTGAGCACTTTTACTAAAGAAGCCAAAGAAGAGGTCTTACCCGTACCTGCATAACCATTTATAAGCATTATGTCACTCCCCGAAGTATCAGTAATAAATGAGGCCAGAGAAGCGAAAAGCGAACTCTGGCATACTGTTGGTTCAAAACCTAACCCACTATTTAATTTGTCAAAAATATAATCTGATACAGCCATTCATTTATCTCCATCGAAAAATTAAAAAAACCAACATAATTGAATAAATTTCAAGACGTCCAAAAAGCATCTCAATAGAGAGAAGCAACTTAGCCAAAGTAGGAAAATGAAAATAGTTTCCTAAAGAACCAATGCTACCAAACCCAGGGCCAACATTACCCATACAGGCTACAGAAGAGGTCAAAGAATCTTCCATATTTACTCCCATCAACGTGAGCAACATCGTAGCCACAAATACCACTGTAATATATAAAGCAATAAATAGATTCACAGAATAAACTACATCTCTCTCTAAAGAATGCTCGTTTAACTTTATTGAAACAACTGCATTTGGATGAATATGCTTTCTAAGTTGGGCTCTTACCGATAAGAAAAAAATATAGACTCTATCGGCCTTTAGCCCTCCTGTAGTAGAACCAGAACATGCACATTGAAAAGAAAAATAGATTAAAATGAGTATAGAAAAAGCTGGCCATACAGAAGAATCGGCAGTGGCAAACCCAGTTGTTGTGCCAATTGAAATCACCTGAAAAAAGCCCTGCCTTAATGATGCTATCAAGCCAGAAGTAGTTCCAGTAATCCATATATTCAACGATATAATTATTCCGCCAACCAATAAAGAGAGCAAATAGAAACGAACTATAGGTGAACGAAAGAGATTCCCTGGCTTACCCGCTATCACAGAATACAGTAGTCCAAAATGCACCCCAGCTAAAACCATAAATATCATCATAATAAGCTCTATAGGGAAAGAGTCAAACTGCATGATAGATAAGTTTTTTGTGCTGAAACCGCCGGTAGAAACAGTACTAAAAGCATGATTAATCGCATCAAAAAAGTCCATTCCTGCAATATTAAGCAGGATGGTCTGTGCAATTGTAAGACCTAAATAGACCGAAGAAATTACGCGAATTGTTTGATTTATCTTAAACCGAAAATTATCCTTAGAGAGAGAAGATATTTCCATCTTTGAGAGTCGCATACGAAAACTACTCGCAGAAGGCAAAACTAACAACATAAATACTACAACTCCTAACCCTCCAAGCCAGTGAGTAGACGAACGCCAAAAAAGAAGTCCTTTTGGTACATCTTCTATATTTGTGAGTGTAGTTGCTCCTGTTGTGGTATAACCTGAAACACTTTCGAACCAAGAATTTATAATAGAAAACTCTCCCCCATAAAGCACATATGGTAACATCCCAAAAAGACAAGCTATAATCCAAGCAAATACTACTATTATAAAACCCTCTCTTATATTGATATCGTATGATTTGGTAACAAAAATAAGTGGGAACCCACCTACAACAGAGGTAATAATAGCACTTAAAAGCAAAGGCGAAAAGGATGCATCAAAATCATATATTGCAGAAACTATTGCAGAAATATACATAAAAAGAGCATTCAGTAATAAAGCAATACCTATGTTTCTGGTTATAACCTTTAGATTCATTTTATACTCTTGAGTTTTTTATTCTCTTCGACAATAGTTTTTACTTCTACATTTAATTCTTCAATTTCATCGTCATTATCTATTTGAACAGAATAACTTTTTCTAAAATCCCTATAATTTTTGATCCCCCTAGAAATTAATAAAATAGGAGAAATAAAATATATGTTTATAAAGTAATTAAAAAGCAACACTAAAACTATACCTGCACCTACTGCAATTATTCCAGGCATTATACTTCTATAATATCCCTCTTGTAACTTATTAGTATTAAGAGCTAAAGCAGTCTGAGTAATAAGACCCAACTCTTTTTTATATTTTCTAAGATCGGTAAAAACAGGCTTCAAATCATTTTCATACCACTCTTTTCTCTCTTCAATTCCCGCAGACATTATGCCTCTTGAATTACTTATTACAGAAAGATATTTTGAATAAGAGAGTGCCAATGAATCTGCTATTGCTATTTCATTTTCCGAAGAAAAATTCCCTTTAATATTTGCAATATAACTGTCAAACCTATCGTCATATAAAATTTCTGCCGATGTTATTGATGAATCAATAATTACTCTACTCATCAAAATAAAGTTATACTCATCTGTAAGTTCCATAAGCATCCTAGATGTATTGATGCTATTGATATTTGCAGTCATTAATTCTGTAACTGAGCTTCGCATTCTACTGAATTCAAAGACTGCTATTACACTAGACAAAAACAGTATAGAACCAATAACAACAAACCCCATAGAGATTTTTTTCCGGATTCCCATAATGTAAGTTTAAAACACAAATATAGACACAAAAATTAAGAGGATGCCATAAATCATAGATTTTGACACCCTCCTATATGTAATCGATAAAAAATTACTTAACAGTAGCCATATGAGCTAACATTTCAAGTACTTTATTCGAGTAACCCCACTCATTGTCATACCAAGAAACAACTTTAACAAAATTTGCGTTAAGCATAATACCTGCTCCAGCATCAAAGATAGAAGTACGTGGATCTGTCATAAAATCACTAGAAACTACAGAATCTTCGGTATATCCAAGTATCCCTTTAAGTTCACCTTCCGATGCTTTCTTCATAGCTGCCTTAATCTCTTCATAAGAGGTTGCTTTCTCAAGACGTACAGTAAGGTCTACGGCCGAAACATTAACAGTTGGAACTCTAAACGACATACCTGTAAGCTTTCCGTTCATCTCTGGCATTACTTTACCCACAGCTTTGGCGGCACCTGTAGAAGAAGGAATAATATTTGCGTTAGCTGCGCGACCACCTCTCCAATCCTTAGAAGAAGGAGAGTCTACTGTTTTCTGAGTACTTGTGGTTGAATGAATTGTTGTCATCAAACCCTCTATAATTCCGAAATTATCGTTTAAAATTTTAACGATTGGTGCTAAACAGTTAGTAGTACAAGACGCATTTGAAGCAAATGTCTCTCCAGCATATTTTTTATGGTTTACACCATACACAAACATTGGAGTATCATCTTTTGAAGGAGCAGACATTAGAACTCTCTTAGCTCCTGCATCTATATGTGCTTGGCACTTCTCTTTTGTAAGAAACAATCCGGTAGACTCAACTACGTAATTGGCACCTGCCTCACCCCATTTAATATCGGCAGGGTTCTTCTCGGAAGTTACCCTTACTGCAAAACCATTAACAACAAGCATACCATCTTTAACCGCTACAGTTCCGTCAAAACGACCGTGAACAGTATCATATTTTAACAAATATGCCATGTAATCTACATCTATTAAGTCGTTAATTGCAACAACTTGAATATCGCTTCTCTGCTGAGCAGCACGGAATACCAGACGGCCTATACGGCCAAAACCATTAATACCTACTTTAATTTTACTCATATCGAATATATTTTAATTTAAACATCATTTATGAAATGTTGTCTTTCACAAAAAAAGATAGCGCGAAGTTAATATTTTTTAAAAAATTATACTAATAAAACTCAATATAATAAGCAAAAATCCCGCCAAAAAATGTTAGCTTTGTGAATTATAAATACGTGAATTATTAAAATTATGAGAAGAATCCTGATAACAAATGACGATGGTGTAAAATCTGTAGGTATAGGCATTTTAATAGAAATGATGAAACCTTATGGCCACGTTACTGTTGTTGCTCCTTTCGAAGCTCAGAGTGGAATGTCGGCTGCTCTTACAATTGGGAAACCACTCAGGCTCACAGAACTTAAATCAGAAGAAGGGCTAACAATATATGCCTGTTCGGGCACTCCAGCCGATTGTGTAAAAATGGCTATGAATCAAATATTCTTCGATAAAGCTCCCGATCTTCTTGTTTCTGGAATCAATCATGGATCTAATGCCTCTATTGCCTCTCTCTATTCCGGCACATTGGGCGCCACTGCCGAGGGGACTGTATACGGAATACCATCTATAGGATTTTCCATTACTTCTCATGACACTAATGCAAATTTCGAAGCTGCCATCCATTTTGGCAAAAAAATAATTGACAATTTTCTTATAAACCCTCCAAAAGCCAATATTTATCTCAATATCAATATTCCCCCTGTTACTGTAAGTGAAATTAAAGGAGTTAAATTTTGCAAACAGGGAAATGGGCAATGGATAAAAGAGTTTGAGAAGAGGAAAGACCCCTACGGGTTTTCTTATTTTTGGATGACTGGAGAATTTTTAAATGTAGAGCCTTTGGATAACTTAGCCGATCACAATTTAGTTGCAAACAATTATATAAGCATAGTACCTCATAAAATAGATACAACCGACTACGAAGAACTCAATCGTCTGGAGGGTATCTGGAAGTTTTAGATCATGAAATATTACATTATTGCAGGAGAGGCCTCGGGAGATTTACACGGATCTAACCTTATGAAAGGTCTCAAAATAGCCGACCCACATGCACAATTTCGCTTCTGGGGAGGAGATCTTATGCAAGAAGTAGGCGGCCAATTGGTAATGCATTACAAAGAGACTGCAGTAATGGGCTTTATTGAAGTTCTAGGGTCTCTTAAGAAAATAGCCTCCAATCTTTCACTTTGCAAAAAAGATATAATTAAATCTAATCCCGATATAGTTATTCTTATTGACTATCCAGGCTTCAATTTCAAAATTGCCAGATTTGCCAAAAAAAATAATTTTAAAGTTTTTTACTATATCTCGCCTAAAGTTTGGGCATGGAAAGAGAGCCGAATAAAAAATCTCAAAAATGATATAGATAAACTTTTTATTATCTTCCCTTTCGAAATAGATTACTTTAAAAATCACGGCATTGAAGCAATATACAATGGCAATCCACTTTTAGATTCCATTATGCAACACAAATGCCAACAAGAGAATGAACAACAATTCAGGCAGCGTATAGGAATCTCTAATGAACCAATAATAGGGCTTTTACCAGGTAGCCGGCTAATGGAGATTAACTACCTAATGCCTAGAATGGTACGGCTAGAAAAAGAGTTTCCTAACTATATTTTTTTGCTTGCTGGCGCACCTTCTATCTCTGAAGAAGCTTACAGAAAGTATCTCAAGGGAACTAATATTAAATATCTTCCGGGAGAGTCCTACCCCATTATGAAACATGCTACAGTAACAGTATTAGCATCTGGAACAGCTAGTTTAGAAGCCGCTCTGCTTAACTCCCCACAAGTGGTATGTTACGGAGGTAATGAAATATCATTCCAAATTGCAAAAAGACTTGTCAAAATAAAATACGTAAGCCTTGTAAATCTAATTCTCAATGAACCTCTTGTAAAAGAGTTATTACAACACGACTGCACAACTGCCAATATTAGTAATGAAATCAAATTGTTACTCAACAATAAAAATAGAGAGCATGTATTTGGCAAATATGAGAAGATTCGCTCATTACTAGGAGGCGAAGGTGCCTCGGTTAAGGTTGCAGCTGCAATGATAGAGGAGTTCAAAAAAATAAAAGATATGGAGAGATACTCCACTATTTTAGATTCTCCCATAGGGAAATTAAAACTTACCTCAGGAAATGATTTTCTTTTATCGGTAGAACATACAGAAGATAATAATATACAAGGCTCAACCATTTGCCCTCATGTGCTTTTACAAGCGAAAAAAGAACTCGAAGAGTATTTCAATAATGATAGAACCATTTTTGATATACCCATAAAGCCCGAAGGCACAGAATTTCAAAAAAAAGTATGGGAACAGCTAAGAGATATTCCTTATGGGAACATAAAAACTTATGGAGATATTGCGAAACAAATAGGAGATAAAGATGCAAGCAGAGCAGTAGGCATGGCTTGTAAAATGAACCCATTATTAATAGTAATACCTTGCCATCGCATTGTGGGGGCAAATAATAAACTTACCGGGTTCAATATTGGCCTAGACAAAAAAAGTTATCTATTGAATCATGAAAAAGCATATGATTCAGGCGAAATAAATCTTTTTTCTAAAAAAACAGATAATTAAGTTCTTATAAAATTATGAAAATTAAAGTAAGTAAGTATCAAGGAGCAGGCAATGATTTCATTATAATTGATAACAGAAATGGAAAAATCAATTTAACCACCAAGCAAATACAACTTTTGTGTGATAGACGTTTTGGAGTTGGTGCCGATGGGCTTATGTATCTTAATTCAAGTGATAAGTATGACTTTTCAATGTCTTTTTTTAATGCCGATGGAAACGAAGGAACTATGTGTGGCAATGGTGGCCGATGCTTAGTTTCATTTGCTTCGCATATTGGAATAAAACGTTATAAATTCGATGCTATCGATGGTGAACATATTGGAAAAGTACTAAAATACTCACCATTAACATCTGAAGTAGAAATTGGAATGATAAATGTTACTGAAATTAAAGAACACTCTCCAAAAAGTTTTTTTTTAAATACTGGATCTCCTCATCTTGTAATGTTTGTAGATAATCTTAAAGATTATGATGTAATTGGCCAAGGTAAATTATGGCGGAATCATCCCGTTTTCCCCGGTGGCACAAATGTAAACTTTGTTCAAGGTAACTGGGGTAAAGACTCCGCAGGATGGAGTCGCTCTCTTGAACCAGGGAATACATTGGAATTGTCTGTTAGAACATATGAAAGAGGAGTAGAAGACGAGACCTTTGCATGTGGAACAGGAGTCACTGCCTCGGCAATTGCCTACCATAGGCTTCTTAATAAAAATTCCGAAATTAGATTTGGAAAAGATATCTATTCCCCTGCTCTTATTAAAGCAAAAGTTAAAACTATGGGAGGCAATCTAGAAGTAAATTTTAAATATGCGGGCAATGATAATTATACCAACATAATGCTTAAAGGTCCTGCTACATTTGTTTTTGAGTGTGAAATTACAATTTAACAACACAATTATAACACCATGAAAATAGCTGTTTTTCCCGGTTCTTTCGATCCTTTTACTTTAGGTCATTTAGATGTTCTAAATTCGGCCCTCAAACTTTTTGATAAAATTGTAATTGCTGTGGGCTATAATGTCAAAAAAAGTGGCCTTTTCACTACAGAAGAGAGATTGAAAATTATGACCGAGTCTGTTAAAACGTTGGATAATGTAGAAGTAGCTAGTTACAAGGGGCTTACCATAGATTATTGCAACGAAATTGGTGCACAATTTATAATAAGAGGTCTTAGAACTACTACCGACTTTGAATTGGAAAGAGTTATAGCCCAAGCAAATAGTAAAATGTCTCCAAATATTACTACAGTTTTTATTCCATCTGGGCATGAATATTCATTCATAACCTCTACTGTTGTTAGAGATGTCTTGGTAAACGGTGGAGATATAAGCGCTTTCATGGTAAAAGGTGTCACTATAGATAAATATGAAAAAACTATCTAAAATAATACTTATATTTATTTTTTCACTCTCTTTTGTAAGTTCATATGCCCAACAAGAGAGTGCACAAAAACTAGCAAACCAAGAAAAGACTATATTTAAATTTGTAGACAATTATATTGATTCAATACCTCATTCTACTAATTCATTAATAGTAGCTGTAGATTATGCAATTAACTTTGCCAAAGATTCCACAACAAAGTCACAAATAGCTGGCTATCTTTTTAATAAATTCAGTACTTCTACAATAATGGGAGACGAAACTATTGCTGTATATATTGCCAAAAACTACTTTTTAAACGGATTATTACCATGGTTTGGCCAAGGAGGAATGGCATTACTTAGACTCTATACAGAGTTTAATGAAAATTCACTCATCGGAATGAAAGCCCCTGAACTAAATCTTAATACAGCAGATGGACAAGTTCTTCCTTTGACCTCTCTAAAAACGAGATATACAGTAATCTATTTTTTTGATAAAGACTGCAATGTTTGTAAAGAAAGCTTACCCACTCTTAAAGAGATTATTAAAACATACCACCATCTCTCGTTGGAAGTCTATGCTGTATATACCCAAAGTGACAGTAGCAGTTTAAATCAATTCTTGACAAATAATTTTGATAAACAAGAGCTTACTAATTGGCATTTTGTATACGACCCTACTATGGAGAGCAACTTCTATAAGTTATATAATGTTCTTGTAACACCACGCCTTTTTTTACTAAATAGAGATAAAATAATTATTGGAAGGAACCTATCCAATGATGCTCTTAAGAAGTTGCTTTCCAATGAACAAAAAGCAATCTCCGATTCATACACAGTGGCCAAAACTTTTGTAGAGCAATACATCTCTCTTTTTGACCTTAAAGATACATCCCAAAACAAAGAGGCATTTGAACCACTGTTCAATCGTTTATCTACAGAAAATCTAGATATGTATAATGCTGCTTTTTACCAACTATTTGAATATCTTGCTACTCAAGAAGAGCAATATATGAAAACCGCTGCCGTTTTTTTAGCCGAAAAATACATCCTTCCGTATAAACAAATATGGTTCAATGACTGGTTTCTTTATACAAGAATTCCAGAAACAATAACAAAAATTAAAAATAACACTGTTGGTTCTACAATACCTTCGCCTACCCTGTATACTTCCAAAGGTAAACAAGTCACTTTGGAACAAAAAAAATCTAAATACATTTACCTCTATTTTTTTAATCCAAGTTGTGCTATTTGCAAACCTTTTTCGGAAGAGGTAAAAAAAATATATAGAGATCTCAAAAAAAAACGTGTAAAAGTAATAGCCATCTACACAGGAACAGATATAGAAGAGCTTAATAAATATATACAGAGCGAAAAAAAACCTTGGCAAATTCTCTTTCAAGGTACCAACCCACAAACACCATTATATAACTATTTTGAAATTTCATATTTACCCCAAACATACTTAATCAATAGAGATGGCATAATTATAGCTAAGGGAATAAATACAATTCAACTTTTAAAGCTAATAAAATGATAACTGGAAAATATCTTCAATTTTATAAAGAGTTGCAACTAGAAATACCTAAAGAAAGACTTCTACACGACGCTTTAAACACTTTAGCCTTTGGAATAGATGCATCTTTTTATAGACTCATACCAAAATTAATTGTAAAAGTTAATAACGAACAGGAACTTAAACATGTCATAAAAAAAGCCTATGAGCACTCAATCCCAATTACTTTTAAGGCTGCCGGCACCTCTCTCTCTGGACAAACAATAAGCGATTCTGTTATAGTTATAGCTTCACATGGCTGGAAAAGACATGAAATTTACGACAATGGTAATAAAATAAAGTTGCAAGCTGGCATTATTGGCGCTAGAGCAAACCTATTACTTAGACAGTACGGCAAAAAAATTGGACCCGACCCTGCCTCTATCGATAGCGCAATGATTGGTGGTATCGCATCAAACAATGCAAGTGGAATGAACTCTGGAATAATGGAAAATTCATATAGCACAGTGAGTGATATAAGAGTGCTCCTTTCAGATGGAACTATTCTTGACACCTCTTCTAAAGAGAGTTGCGACTCATTTAGAAAAACACATTCCAACATGTTGTCTAGTTTAGAAAATCTAGCTACCAAAGTAAAGTCTGATACAGAATTAAAAGAGAAGATTGCACATAAATATAGGATAAAAAATACTACTGGATATGGAATAAACACATTAGTAGACTACAGCGATGGAATAGATATAATAAAACATCTATTGATTGGTTCAGAAGGAACTTTAGGTTTTATTTCGGATATCACCTATAAAACTCTTGATACAGAGACAGTTCATCCTCACAATGCATTATCTCTAATGATTTTTCCCAATATTGTAAGTGCCTGTAATGCAGCTATAGAATTAAAAAAACAGAAAGTCTCTGCTGCCGAAATAATGGATAGAGCAGCTTTAAAATCTGTAGACTCCGTAAAAGGTGTTCCTTCCTATTTAAAAACTTTACAAAACGAAGCTACTGCACTTTTAGTAGAAACTACTGCAGCTTCAAATGAAGCTCTAGACAAAAAAATTGCAACGATTACTAAAAGCATAGAGCATATAAAGACCGATCTCCCTATTGAATTCACCAAAGAGGCTGGACAGCAAAAGATTCTATGGAAAATTCGCAAAGAGATTTTTGCTACAGTTGCAGGAATGAGAAAATCTGGAACCACCCCTCTTATAGAAGATCTGTGCTTTCCTATTGAGAAACTGGCAGATGCCACAAGTGATCTTACAGAAATAATCAAAAAATACAATTATACCGAAGCTGCAATATGGGGGCATGCAAAAGATGGCAACCTACACTTTGTATTCACTCAAGATTTTCAAACTCAAAAAGAGATTGAAAGATACGATAATTTTATTAGAGAAATAGTTACTCTTACTATAGATAAATACGATGGCTCTTTAAAGGCCGAGCATGGAACAGGCCGTAATATGGCTCCTTTTGTAAAAACCGAATGGGGGGCTAAAGCCTACTCTATTATGAAGGAGATTAAAGCAATAATGGACCCAAAAGCAATTCTCAATCCTGGAGTTTTAATTAATGAAGACCCTAATATTCATATTAAAAACCTAAAACCAATTCCATCAATTAGAGAAAGTGTAGATAGATGCATGGAGTGTGGCTTTTGTGAGAGTATCTGCGTTTCCGAAGGGTTTACTCTATCTCCAAGACAGAGAATTACCGTATACCGTGAAATTGAAAGGCTAAAGCAATCCGGAGTAGAGCCTCATAGGCTTGCCGAACTTCAAAGACTTTATAAATATGCAGGGTTAGATACTTGTGCAACAGATGGGTTATGTTATATCAAATGCCCTTTAGATATAGACACAGGTAAATTGGTAAAAGAACTAAGGCACGAAGGTCACAGCCCAAAAGCGGAAAAAATAGCTTTATCTATAGCCAGAAATATGGATAAAGTAACTGCAGGAATGAGGTTTGGACTCAGCTCATTATACTATTTAAGAGTTGCTACAGGCAAAAAATTCTTTGGAACAATTGCCAATGGAATGCATAAAATAACTGGTGGAGCTATACCATTATGGAACGAATATTTCCCAAAAGGGACACCTAAGATTCCAACCAACACAACTACAGAATCTCATAAAAATCATAAAGAGAACAATAATCTTAAAGTTGTCTATTTCCCTTCTTGTATAACCCGAAGTATGGGCCAATCAAAAGGCAAATCAAATGAACCAGATATTACAAAAATTACTGCAACCCTTTTAAAAAGAGCTGGATACACAATTATTTATCCAGATGGAATGAACTCACTATGCTGCGGTATGGCCTTCTCTAGCAAAGGGTACGTCCAAGCAGGCAAAGAGGCATCAGACAAGCTGGAACAAGCTCTTCACAAAGCTTCTAATGGTGGAGAAATCCCTGTTTTATGTGATATGAGCCCCTGTCTCTATACTATGCAAACAAATTTCGGAGAGAGAATTAGACTTTACGAACCAGCTGAATTCATTAATACATTCTTAATGGATAAACTTCATATCAAACAACTAGATAAAAAAATATCTGTCTTTGCAGTTTGTAGCGCAAAAAAAATGGAAGTAGAAAATCATCTTTATCAAATTGCAAAAAAATGTGCAAAAGATGTAGTTATTATAGATAGTAATTGCTGTGGCTTTGCAGGAGACAGAGGATTTATTCTACCCGAACTTAACAAACATGGGCTAAGAAACTTAGCCTCTCAAAGCAAAGGATGTTCTGAAGGATATGCTACTAGCAGAACATGCGAAATAGGTCTTTCACAACATAGTGGTATAGAATTTTCGTCTATTTTATATCTTGTAGAACAAGCAAGCAGAACAGATTAATTTAAAGCAGTTACTTTGTAAACGAACAATATAAATGTATACTAGTTTAAAAGAATATGTCAATTTTCTAGAGTCTAAAGACCAACTTATTCGAATTAAAGAATACGTTAATCCTATTTTAGAAATTGCCGAGGTCACAGATAGAATAAGTAAACAACCAGGAGGTGGCAAAGCTTTACTTTTTGAAAATACAGGAACTACTTTTCCTGTACTTACCAATATGATGGGATCAGAAAAAAGAATAGCATATGCTTTAGGTATAGACTCTTTTGATCAAATAAATGACTATTTTGAGACTATCCTTAAAGAACTTATGCAAGAACGAGGCTCATTTCTAGATAAACTTAAATTACTACCCCATCTAAAAGATGCTGCCAAATGGCTACCAAAAAAGACAAAAGCACATGCCCCTTGCCAAGAATCAGTTCTTTATAAAGTTGAACTAAGCAGACTTCCCATACTTAAATGCTGGCCTAAAGATGGAGGGAGATTTATTACTTTGCCATTGGTACATACCAAAGACCCTGTAACAGGAAGCAGAAATGTAGGTATGTACAGAATGCAAGTATTTACAGAAAACACCACAGGAATGCACTGGCATAGGCATAAAACTGGTGCTCGACATTTTTCCGCTAATAAAGATGCACACTTTCCAGTAGCAATTGCGCTAGGTGGCGATCCTGTATATACTTATGCAGCAACCGCTCCCCTTCCAGATGGAATAGACGAATATCTTTTGGCTGGGTTTCTCAGAAATAAACCAGTCTTACTTACCGATTGCCTTACTCAACCACTACAAGTACCTATAGATTGTGATATAATAATAGAAGGCTATATAAATAAAAACGAACCACTTGTAACAGAAGGCCCTTTCGGCGACCATACAGGGTTTTACTCCTTGGCAGACCTATACCCTCTTTTACATATAACTTGTATATCTCACAGAAAAGATGCTATTTACCCTGCCACTTTAGTTGGTATTCCCCCACAAGAAGATAAATACCTTGCCATTGCAACAGAAAAAATTTTTCTTAACCCTATTAAATTCACAATGGTGCCAGAGATTAAAGACCTCCATCTTCCAGAAGAGGGTATTGGTCACAATATTGCCATTGTAAAAATAGCAAAAAGCTATCCAGGCCAAGCAATAAAGGTAGCCCATGCATTATGGGGTGCAGGGCAAATGATGTTCAATAAAATAATGATTGTAACAGATTCAGATATAGATATTAGAGATCATAACCAAATTCTTGAAGTTTTAAACAAAAACTATAAAGCTAAAAGGGATACTCATTTTAGCCGAGGTCCTCTTGATATTCTAGACCATTCAGCCCCAGCGTTTGGATATGGTGGCAAGGTTATGTTCGATGCTACAATTAAACTCCCCGAAGAGAGCGGCACACAGGAACATTTATACGAACAAGAAGAAGAACATCCAATTTTTTTTACAGACTCAAAAGAGATATTGAAAGGAAAAATCAATATAATTATTGACTCACACATTACCGATCTCTACTCTCAATTATGGATATGGGGAAGCAATTGTGACCCTATTAGAGACTCTTATTACGTTGGAGATAGGCTAGTAATGGATTCCACTACAAAAAAAGAGGGTCACAATGTGCGAGAGTGGCCTGCCATAGCTCTCTCTTCTAAAGAGACAATAGAAGCAGTAGATATTAAATGGAATCAGTTAGGATTGGGGGATTTTATTCAATCTCCATCTTTAAAAATTAAGCAATTTTAACTATTTTTGCACCCAAGTTAATAAATAAATAGATGAAAAAAGAAGCGAAAGATTTTAAGGCAGCCCTTCTTGCGGCAGCCTTTTTTACATTTATACCGGCTATAGCTCAAAATAGTAATAACAACTCGGCTGATTCTACTCTAAAATATAAAATAGAACAGGCTGCAGTAATATCGACTCCCAAAGAGACCTATTTTATAAAACAGTTACCAGCATCTACTTCAATAATAGGAAAAAATTACGTGCAACAATCCGATACTCGTTCTCTAAAAAATCTCTCTTGCGAGGTACCCAATTTATTCATTCCTTCATATGGATCAAAAATAACCTCGGCAATCTACATAAGAGGCATTGGATCTAGATTTAGCCCTTCTCCATCAATTGGTCTTTATTCCGATAATGTACCATATTTAGATAAGAGTGCTTTCGATTTTGAGTTTTTGGATATAGAGAGGATAGAGGTTTTACGTGGCCCTCAAGGTACTCTTTACGGAAGAAATGCATTGGGGGGAATTATCCATATCCGTTCGCGATCTACTTTTGCAGAACCTGTTACTAGAATTGAACTTACCGGAGGAACATATGGGCAAGCAAAAGGAGCATTTTATACTAACCATAGATTTAGCGATAAGGCTGCATTTTCGTTTGGAGGGTTCTACTCTCACCAAGATGGTTTTTTTACAAATGAATTTACCGGTAAAAAATCGGACTCGGGAAACTCCTCTGGAGCAAAATTTCGTTTTAACTTAACCCTTTCACCTCGTTGGGGTATGGAAATAGGTAGCCACCTAGAAAACACCAACCAAAATGCCTATCCCTATGGTGAATACAACCCCGCAACAAAAAAAACCGCAGTGCCTTCATATAACGACACTAGCTCATATAAAAGATTTTTAAGCACAAATTCTTTACAGTTTACATATAAAGCTCCTAAATGGAAATTAAGTCTTATCTCTTCTTATCAATTTCTTAACGATCAAATGAGATTAGATCAAGATTTTAGCTCGCTCTCTATTTACACTATGTATCAAAAGCAAAAACAACATAATTTTAGCCAAGAAGCTATTTTTAAATCTGAAAACAATAAAAACTATCAATTTGTATCTGGTACATCTATGTTCTATCAAAGTAATGAAACAAATGCTCCTGTGACTTTTGAGGCAGATGGAATGGATCGTTTTTTTCAACAAACCTTTGATATATTATACCAAACTGGTCAAATGCCATTTCAAATGACTGTTCTAGATAACTCTATGGAAATTCCTGAGATATTTGATCAAAAATCGTATGGATTTGCTCTCTTCCATCAAACAACACTTAGAAGATTTTTTGTAGATAGGCTCTCTTTGACACTAGGTCTTAGATATGAATATGAAGAGCAAAAAATGGACTACTTGAGCTCTACAAATCTAAATCTTAGCTTTAACAGACCTCCTGCTCCAATGCCTATTTCTATGAGTATTCCTGCAAAAATAGAAGGTAATACAACACAACATTTTGGGGTTTTTCTACCTAAAATTGCTCTTAAATATGAATTCCGAAAAACCAGCAAATTGTTTTACACATTGGCAAGAGGGTACAAAGCAGGTGGATACAATATTCAAATGTTTTCAGATCTCATTCAGGAAAAACTTATGGGAGGTATGCCCGGGCAGCAGAGTGAACCAGAAAGTGAATCCGAAACAGTTAGTAACGCAATTTCATACAAACCTGAATATAACTGGAATAATGAACTAGGTTATAGTGGAGAGCTCATTCCTAACAAAGTTAATCTTAGCGCAGCAATTTTCTATATTCAGAGCAAAGACCAACAGATAGTTCAATTTGCTGGAGCTACTGGTTTTGGACGTATTGCACGAAATGCTGCCCAGTCTTACAGTACAGGTGTAGAAGTAGAGATTAAATACACATTTACGCCAGAACTATCTACCTCATTTAGCTGGGGTTATACCTATTCAAAATTTAAGAACTATAGCGATGGACGCAATGATTACAAAGATAAATTTGTTCCATTTGTACCGCGAAACACCGCCAGCGCAAGTCTATTATGGTCAAAAAATATTAATGGAAAATTTTTAACCGGTATGGATGCCTTCTTGCAATATACAGGAGCCGGAAAAATTTATTGGACAGAGAAAAATGATGTAGCACAAAACTATTATTCGGTTCTAAATGGTTCTGTTTCATTTAAATTTCCTATTTTTGAAATCTCTCTGTTCTTAAAAAATATGACAGATGTAAATTACAATGTATTTTATTTTGAGACCTTAGGAAAAGGTATTGCTCAACTTAACAATCCTTTCAATGCGGGATTGTCACTGAGACTAAAATTTTAATTCGCTATAATGCTAGAGAGTTTAATAAAAGGTTTTATTGTAGGAATGGGAGCATCTATTCCCCTTGGTCCATTAGGGGTAATGTGTATCCAGAAAACTCTTAGCAAAGGAAGAATATCGGGCATTTTAACCGGTCTTGGAGCATCTTTAACCGACACTATTTTTGCGTCACTGGCTATACTTAGCTTAGCTCTCATTCAAGATTTTGTAAATACTAATAGGCGCTCTGTTTTGTTATTGGGTGGTTTTATTGTTATAGCAATAGGTCTTAAAATATTTCTTACAAACCCTGTTAAACAGATACGTCAAAACAATGGTGGAAAAAAACTCTTTACAGATTTTATCTCGGCCTTTATAATGACTATCACAAACCCTGGGGCAATATTTCTTATTCTGGGTCTATTTGCTTTCACAGGGCTAGAAATAGATGATTCTTCTTCGTGGAGAGTAATTATAAGCGCAATCGCTGGGGTATTTGTAGGTGCTATGTCATGGTGGATTATTCTAAGTACTTCAATAAATATTTTTAGAACAAAATTTAGGCTCAGACAACTTCTTTTGATAAACCGTATTGCCGGTATAATCATTATAATCTTAGGATTAATCTCATTTCTAGATGGTCTTTGGCAGATTATTTTGGCATACTTAGAATAACAGCACGGTTTTTGCAAGAAATTATTAGTACTTTTACACAAATTTTCGGGGATGTTTTGGTTTTGACAGCATTCATAATCGGAAAGTAAGCACGTCGAGCGTTGTATCCCCGGCTCGTAAATCCCGGAGTACAAGCCATAACAGGCAACAATAACTATGCACTCGCTGCGTAATTAAGCCAAGCTTAATCGCATAATCGCACTGGCCAGGCCAGTCGCGACGAGTATCCCGCCGAACTTTTTCGCCCTCTATGTGTCGGCTCATGGGGTATCATAACAAGAGTGGATGCTGGGGCCTATTCCTTTAAAGCCTCCTAAGATATAAAGGATAAGCTTTGAATGGCCTGCCTTTCGGCAGCTCAAGGTCAAAAATTGAAGAGAGGATAAACGTGTAGAAAGCTTTTGGATGGTTTGTTTGGACGGCGGTTCGAGTCCGCCCATCTCCACAAAAACCCTGCAACCAACATTTAACTAGAAAGTTGCAGGGATTATCCAAAAATATCGGGACAGTATTGGGAC
>Ga0265294_10003293_pt1 | contig 20749 bp, 14 predicted proteins | sample MunlanPumphouse3_FD_192504 | JGI IMG/M metagenome (GOLD analysis project Ga0265294, IMG submission 192504) | Groundwater microbial communities from a municipal landfill in Southern Ontario, Canada - Pumphouse #3 | ecosystem: Environmental > Aquatic > Deep subsurface > Groundwater | place...
CTTTACCACGGGGAATTGTTGAGTGCTGAGATCATGGCAGGTCTTCTGGCTCGCGATTCATCCTCCGGGCGCCTTCCCGGTCTTTCGACCAGTGACATAATGCCCTTCGTCCTCGCTTACAGCGGCGGGTCCGCGGGGGAATGGCTCTGTTAAAGCGTCACCCCTCTTCCCTATCAAGCCCTTGCGGGCACCGTGATCCGATATTCAGTTTTCATGTTTACAATTCTTGTGCTTGATAGCACAGTCTGATGTCATACGTCAAGTTGGAGCCCGCAACCAAGGAGGAAAAAGAGAAAAAGGGGACAGATTTATTTTTGACGAAGGAAAACTAAAAAATAAATCTGTTCCCTTTTTTCCGTACTTATTTGCCAAAGACCTTGCGCAATAATTCTGTCCCGCGGGCAGCGGGATTAGTCCTGATTTTTTTCTCCTCCTCACCAATCATCAGAAAAAGCCCATCCACAGCCTTTGTAGTGACATAGTGATCCAGATCGAGCGATGCCATGGCGCCGGAAGCAAATGGGATTGCCGCTGCCTTATCAGCTAACTGTGAGTAGGCCCTGTTAACTCCGGTTTCCTTCATGCTTGATGTGACAACCGGCTTAAAGGAGGAAAATATCTTATCGCCGGTTTTCTGCTTGAAGTACTCTGTCGCAGAGGTGCTGTTCCCTTGCAGGATCTTACGGGCATCTTCGAATGTCATCGCTTTGAGTGCGGTGACAAAATACTCTGTTGCCTGCGGCGCTGCCTTTTCTGCTGCCCGGTTCATCGTAAGAATGAACTCGTCCACTTGTCCCTGGAATCCTGCCCGTCCCAGCAGATCTACAGCGCCTCGAATCTTTTCCGGCAGAAGGATCTTGACAATCTGATTCCCAAAATATCCGTCGCGCTTTGAAACCGCCTTGACGGCATTTGTAGCGCCAGTGGTGAGCGCCTCCTTCAACCCCTTGACGATGGTCGTATCATTGAGGTCTTGACTCTGAGCAGTCGGCACACCCAACTCTTTAGTGAGATCATCAAAAAAACCAGCCTGAGATTCGGTTGAAAAAGATGCAATGCACAGGGAACAGAAGAAAATGAGCAAACAGTTCATACGACCTCCAATTCATCGTGAATTCAGGTATAACGCCTGATGTTCTCCCCCAATATAAAAACAGCCCCTAGCCATCTCATGGGGTGGCTTGAAGCGTTATTAACTGCCAGTCAAACCGATCAGGTTGAAGTTTACATGGAATGAGGTGTTGCCGGGGCGGTCGCTTAATGAGAGATTGACGCTCCAGCACTGGTGGCGGTATTCAGCTGAGTAGGTTGATTCAAGGAACCCGGGGCGGTCAAAGGAATAGCGGGTGGTGTAGCCAAATATCCAGGGTTTGACCAGTTTGGTGGAGAGGCGCGCCTCCATATACTCCACCTCGTTGCGTGACATGCTGTAGCTGGCAGCGGCGGTGGAGCCACGTTTGTCGTCGAACTCTACGCCTGGCGCCACTCTGGAGAGTTGCCGGTCATAGACATTGTAACGACCGTCCAAGGTCAGTCTGAGTTTGGGGTGCAGCCATGTGTCCGACTCCAGAATAACATCCGTCAAGTGGCGATTGGCATCAACCAAGGTCAGCAGGTCGCGCCTGGTCCCCTCAAAGCTGTAGCCCTGCATTAGCTTAAGTCGCATCAGGTCGCGATATTCGGTCGTTTCCCCGTTTTTAAACTTGCCACCCAGATGATTGGTTATTGAGTAATAGACGATGTTTTGCAAAACCAGGCGGTCGCTATAGTCGTAAAAGGGAAGACGCGCCTGGTCCCGGTCCGGTGTGAAGCTATAGGTGATCTCCGGGACGATTTCATGACGCAGTTTTTTAGTGTATTCCCCGTCAATGGTGAAAATCCTGTTGAAGGAGGATGAAAAACGAGCTCCGATTTCCGGCAATATATCTCCATCGCTTCCTTTGATAGAGCTTTTTTCAGGAATCCGGTCAGTGGCGTAGGCTCGCAGGTGGGCGCCGAAAAAGGCAGATGCGTGAAGATATTCGGGCAGTTCCGGCGCCAGGGTCAGGCGGGGGAAGGCGTGCAGGCGCTGTCCGCTGGGGCCGGCTTCCCGGTAGAAGTTGGTGGCGCTGGTATCCAGATCGAAATAAAGCGGTGTGGCGCCTATCTGTTGCCGGACTGCGGCCAGGCCGATCTCGGGCAATGTCTGCAGGGTTTGTTTGTTGTCACCAGCGTAAAGGTCATCGATATAACGCATGTTGGCTGTAAGGGCGTAGTGTTGCCAGGTTTTCAGAAAGTTGGCGGTGGAGTCGTTGGATTGACGGTTATAGTCGCCGCTCTTCTCGCCAAAGTCGCTTAAAAAGCTCCGGTCTGTAGTCAGATTTATCGATGTGCGCAGATTCATGTCCGGAGCGAATATCTCCTTGTGGTTCTGGGCAATCTGGCCGCGCCAACGTTCATCAAGCAGGTCGTAGATCAGATAACCGTTAATAGAACCTTCGCTGCTGCGTTTGCGTGCGTAGCGATATTCCGCACCGATGCCGATGCCGCGTTTGCTCTGCAAATCAAGATCGAAAAGCGCATCCTGGTTAGGGGCAATGACCCAGTAAACAGGGATGTCAACCTGTGCCCCACGCGTGTTGGAATAGCCGAAGCGCGGAAAGAGGATCCCTGACTTGCGATCCCGCACCACGGGAAAAGCGATCCAGGGAAGGTAGATAGCCGGCTTGTCCTTGATGTAAAATATAACGTTTCTGCCAATTGCATAGCCCAAAAGATTTACATTCAACTCCTCTGCGCCGAACTTCCAGCTCGGGTTAGGAAGGTCACAGGTGGTCAGTTCGGTCTTGTACAGTCGCAGTTTGCTCTCATCCTCACGGATGATCTTTTCACCGCTGAAGGTGATATTTCCCTTGCGCACATTGAGAGTCCCATGATCCAGTTCCACTCTACCCGTTGCCACGTCAATGGTTAATTTTTCACCCCGCAGGATGTCTTCACCCTTGGTCATGACGATGCCGCCAGTGGCGATCATTATCCCGGTAGAACGGTTATATGAAGCCTGTTTGGCGGTGAGAACCATTCCTTCCGATTCTATGATTACGTTGCCTCTGGCGTTGAATGTGTCATTAGCCTGGTCGTGATCCATGTTGTCGGCTTTGATGGCGATCCCCTCGCCAGCCGGGAGATTGACGGCAGCATTGCAGACGGCAATTGGCGGCATTGCAAGACAAACAAACAGCAGCAGTAGGCGGATCAGTTTCATAATGTCCGGTAATCTTCCCTTGTAAACAGGATAGTGCGTTAGCCAAATTATTTTCAGCAAGAAGATCGCAGAAAATAATTTGTAACTTACTAACCCCGTATCCCTTCGTAGTGTGTGTCAGCAAGCCATGCCTTTGCTTCCCCGACAGTAAACAGCGAGCCGCATACCAGAATCAGATCATCTTCCCCGGCATCAAGTTGCGCGGATCTGATTCCGTTACCGACGCTATCGCAGACCGTGGTATCTATGCCGCTATCCCTGAGAATGCCGGCCAAGACCGTAGCGTCAAGGGCTCGCTCGATCGCTGGTGTGACCGCATAGGCTCGGTGCGCCTTGTCCGCCAATGGGGCGAATATCTGGCGGGTATCCTTGTCGGCCATAACGCCTGTTACCAGTATAAGCCTCCGGTAGTGGTAGTCGCAGAGCGCTGTTGCCAAGGCAGTGGCGCCAGCCGGGTTGTGGGCTCCATCCAGCAGGATGGGAGGTTGACCGGGAACCAGTTCCATGCGGCCAGGCCAATATGCGTTGCTTATCCCGGCATCCATGGCGATGTCTGAAATAGATGTGCCATTGCTGTCAAGGATTTCTGCGGTAGCCAGGGCCAGTGCGGCGTTCTCGGCCTGATAGCAGCCAGGGATGCCGGGTTTGAACCTGGAAATTGTAGCAGAAAGACCGCGGTACGCAAGGATCCCGTTGTTGTCCCAGGTAGCGGAAAAGTCCTGATCGGCACAGCATAAGACATTGTTCCCGCGGTCGCTCTGTTCCCGGATAACCCTAAACACCTCGGGTGTCTGGAGCGCTGCTACCAGAGGTGTCCCCGGTTCGGCAATGCCGCATTTTTCAGTGGCGATTTCAGTCAGGGTTGTGCCCAGGTAATCACTGTGATCGAGAGAGATGGGGGTGATAACCGTCATGATGCCGGGCATGGCGGCGGTTGCATCGGAACGTCCTCCCATACCGGCCTCCATTACGGCCAGGTCAACCTGTTCTTCTGCAAAAATGAGGGCTGCCAAGGCAGTAACTATCTCAAAAAAAGTTGCCTCATCCGGGGCTTTTGTCAGTACGGTGTCCAGAAACGATGAAAGACGGTCAGAACAAATATCCAGTCCATTAATGCGAAAACGCTCGTTGAAGTTGACCAGATGCGGGGAGCTGAACAGTGCGGTACGATGCCCTGCGCTGTATAAGATGGAAGAGAGAAAGGCAGACGAAGAGCCCTTGCCGTTGGTGCCGACAACATGGATACTCCGGAATGACTGCTCGGGATTACCGAGGCGCTCAAGCAGGAGACGTACCCTGGCAAGGCCGGGGCGGATACCGAAACGCCGACGGGCGTAGAGTTTCTCCAGTGTGTCGGCCAGCGGCATTTCAGGCAGCAAAATGGTGCAGCATCTTCAGGATTGATGAGAGTTTTTTACGCATCTCTGTACGTGGGATGATAATATCCACCATGCCGTGGTCGAGCAGATATTCAGCCCTTTGAAACCCCTCGGGAAGCTTCTGGCGTATGGTTTGCTCAATGACTCGCGGTCCGGCAAAACCGATCAATGCCTTGGGCTCGGCGATATTGATGTCTCCCAGCATGGCAAAGCTGGCTGTGACCCCGCCGGTGGTCGGGTCGGTTAGAATCGAGATAAAGGGGATGCCGGCCGCCTTGAGTTTGGCAAGGGCTGCGGAAGTTTTTGCCATCTGCATCAGCGACAGGATACTTTCCTGCATGCGCGCTCCACCTGAGGCAGAGATGACTATCACTGGCTGGCGCTGTTTCAGGCCCCGCTCAATGGCGCGCGTGATTTTCTCGCCTACAACGCTCCCCATGCTTCCACCCATAAAGGAAAAATCAAAGATAGCCACCTGCACGCCAGTGCCATCAATGGCGCCTTCAACACAGATAACGGCATCCTTGGAGCCTCCCTTGGCAAGGGCGGCATTGATGCGATCCTGGTAACTCTTGGCATCCTTGAATTTCAGAAAGTCCACCGATGTCATGTCGGCATCAAATTCCTGCCAAGCGCTGCCATCCAGCAAGAGTTCCAGGCGGCGACGTGCAGAAATGCGGTAGTGGTGTCCACATGCAGGACAAACATTCATATTGGCGTCGATATCCTTACCGAGAATGGTTTCAGAACATCCAGGACATTTGATCCACATCCCTTCCGGAACCTTTATTTTCTTCCCTTCGGATTTGTCTATGCCTGCTTTTGCTTTATTGAACCAGCTCATGGTGACCCTCGCACGGATTTAAAGTAATGCTCAAAAAAGCTTACCAAAGTGAAATAGCTAGGTAACAGAAACGATCTTGGGTGTCAAGTTAGAACGATTCGGAGGAGATGGCCTGTTTAAGAGCGCTGACAAAGCCTTTGACCTCATGCTTCAGCTGTGCGCCGGAATACTGCTGGAACAATTTGACGATTGCGCTTCCTACAACCACCCCATCGGCCAACCCGGCCACGCTGGCGGCTTGTTGGGGGGTTGAGACGCCAAATCCGGCCACGATGGGTAGCTTGATCTTTGTACGAATCCGGCCAAGTTCGGCGGCAAGGGTGGTGGAAACCTCCTGGCGGGTTCCGGTGACGCCGGTGACCGTAACATAGTACAGGAAGCCTCCTCCCAGTTTGGCGACTGTGGCGACACGTGCCTCGTCGGAAGTGGGAGTAAGCAGGAAGATCACATTTAATCCGCAGGTGTTGGCATATTGGAGGAACCCGCCAGACTCTTCGGGCGGCATGTCAACCAGGAGAACACCGTCTATCCCAGCCGTTGTCGCATCGTGCGCGAATCGTTCATATCCGTAGGCATGGATCGGATTAAGATAGCCCATCAGGATAATAGGGATGGCAGAAGTGGTTCGTACCATGCGAACCATTGCCAGAATCCCTTCCAAAGTGGTTCCGGCAGTCAGGGCTCGTTCCGATGAAAGTTGGATGGTGGGGCCATCGGCCATTGGATCTGAAAATGGCATGCCCAACTCGATAATATCGGCGCCCGCCTCATCAAGCAGATGAATCATCTCAGCCGTGGTGTCCAGGTTCGGGTCGCCAGCGGTGATAAAGGTCACCAATGCTTTGCTATTCTGTTTCCTCAGGCTTGCGAAACATTGATTCAGTCTGTTCATTGCGCCATATCCGTGTGAAGTTGGTAGAATTAAATGCTAAAGCCGGACATCTCCTTGTCCAGCAGTTCAATCTGCTTTGTTAGGCCTGTTACGGATACTTCCAAGACCTTGGCTGATTCAGAGTTGGATACGGATGATAGCTGGATGTTAGCGACCGCCTTGGCAAACATGGCGCTGCTCTGACGTTGTTTTTGACAGCCATCGCGAATCCGGTCGATCATGGTGGTGATATTTCCGGTTGAATTGGCGATCAGGTTGCCGGCACGACTCTGTTCCCGGGTTGATGTGCGCACGTGGATGCTCAGATCCTTGATCCGTTCTACGGCAGCGGCAATGAGTTCGCTCCCTTTAGAATGCTCTACGGATGACTGGGCGATGTGCCCGACCATTTCTTCAACGCTCTCCATGGCCTCTTTGATGCTCTGACTCCCACGGGCCTGTTCAACTGTAGCACGGGCGATTTCGCGGATCTGGCCGCTGGCTTTTTGTACCCCGCTGACTATTTTCTCCAGAGCGGTTCCGGAACGCTGGGAGAGTTTCTCTCCTTCGCTGATACTATCTTCGGCCCGGTTGATTGCATCAACTGCACGACGTGTTTCATCCTGTACCCCCTGGATGACGGCGGCAATCTCGCGGGTGGAACTACTTGTGCGCTCGGAAAGTTCCCTGATTTCATCAGCAACCACGGCAAAACCCTTGCCATGTTCTCCGGCTTGGGCGGCAATAATGGCAGCGTTGAGGGCCAGCAGGTTTGTTTGGTCGGCCACCTCGTCAATTACGGAGAGAATGGCGCCTATGTCATTTGCTCGTAATGACAGGTTTTCAATGACTTCAGCGGTTATGTGTGACGATGAACGGATGGCCTGCATGCCGGCGATAGCCTCTTCAGACGCTTTTTTACCGATTTCAGCGTCATATTTTACCCCTTCCGAGATAGCTGCGGTGTCCATGGCATTCTTTTCCACCTGTTTGATAGTGGCATCCATCTCGGAAATGGCAGAAGCCGTAGTGGTGGAGGCATCCAGAAGATTAACGATACTGGCGCCGATCTGCTTGATGGAAGCTGCCATCTCCATGATTGATGAGCTGGCCTCATCCAGGGTATTTCCCAGTTTGTCGGCATTCAAGGCCACTTCCTCAATGCTGGCGGCCATCTCAAGGACCAATACAGATGTTTCCGAGGCAGAAGAAGATAGTTCTTCCACACCGTTGGATACTTCGAGGTCTGACTCGTTGATGCGCTCAACAGCCTGGGATGTTTCGCCAATGACAGTTTCCTGGAGATGAGCGGAGGAGACTACCTGGCGGGCCGCTTTTTCGATGTTGTTATCAATGGATGTCAGTATCTCGGTGGCAGAACTGACACGGGTAACCATGCTATGAAGATTTTCTGCCATGGTGTTCATGGCCGATGCAAGTGCACCGATTTCGCCACCACTGGTGATCGTAAGACGGGCGTCGAGCCGACCATTTGCCACGGAGCGGGCAAAGTCAACGCATGCACGCAACGGTTTGGTTATAGATTCGGTAATGACATACGAAAAGATGGAGATTAGTCCGATAAGAAGCAAGGTTACCAGGACCGAGATGACAATCTTGGTACGAATGCTGGCGGATACCATTTCCTCGGCCTTGTAAACATCCTGGCGGATGGTTTCGACCATAGGTGCAACGGCCTTTATAAAGGTGTTAAAGCGCTCGGTCTGGATGCCGGAAATCAGGGTTCTGGCGTTGATTCCGTTTCCTTTGTTAACCTCCGTCAATATATCCTCAAGCAGCGTTTTCTTATATTCACTCCAGATAAACTTGGCTTTATTGATACTCTCCAGTTTATTGGTTAATTCGACAGACTCCATCACTTTGCAGAAATTCAGGTCTATGTCACCCGTCAGTCCATTGATAAAGGCTATTTTTTTATCCACAGCAACCTTGTCCGTCTCCTGAACAACGTTTTGCACTTCAGTGTTGATCTGATAAAGGTTGGATTTGAGAAGGGCAATGCTTTCAAGAGCATCCATGTCTTTCCGGATGGTTTTATAAGCAGGCCCACCAATTCTTACACTGTTTATGAGGCAAAGGCTGATAACAGTCACAATGAGCATGCCGACAAATGCCACTGCCGAGAGCATCAACATCCTGGTGCGCAGTGTCAGGCCTTTGGCATTGAGCGGAGACGTGTTTCTCTTCACGGACAGCTCCTTATGAAATGGCGGCAAGTTGGGAAGTAATAAGAAAAAAAGCCGCTCGACTATAACAGAGCGGCTGCTTTCTTATCAAGAAGAAAAGACTTTTGCTTAATAGGCCTCGGAATCCCCCAGAACATCCTCGTTGGTGACCCTGGCGCGAAAGATACGGTAGATCCAAATCTTATAGGCAATGACAATCGGTACAAAGATAAACGCCACTATTGCCATGACCTTGAGGGTATATGGATTAGAGGATGAGTTGTAGATTGTCAGATTCGAAGCCGTATCAATGCTGGATGGAATCAGATTCGGAAAGAGCCCCGCTATTCCGGTGAAACAGACAAAGGTGATGGTCAGGCAGGAGAAAATAAAGGCCCTGTGCAGCTCTGATTTGATGGTAAAAACCTTGATCAGCAATAAAGAAAGCACGGCAATGACCGGAATAATCAACAACAGAGGAGTCTTGAGGTAGTTGTCATATAACCTTGTGGCCGGGTAGGTGTATCCAATGAATGTTACTGCAACAATCATTAATGGCAGCCAGAGCCTGCTTGCCATGTTTTCGGCCCGCTTGGCCAGGTCTCCGGTGGTCTTTATTGCTGCATACAGAGATCCGTGCACGGCAAAGAGCATCACGAACAGCAGACCGGTCAGGAGGCCATAGGGGTTGAGCAGCGTTAGCAGGGAGCCGTCATATGCAAAGGTAACAGTGTTGAAATCGTTGCGCATGGGGATACCCTTGAAGATGTTGCCGAAGGCCACGCCAAACAGTAGTGCAGGCAGGAAGCTTGATACCGTGATGGCCTTGTCCCAGGCTGCTTTCCATGCGAGACCTTCCATCTTACCTCGAAACTCAAAGGCTACACCGCGCACGATCAGGGCGAACAACAACAACAGCAGAGCAGTGTAGAGGTTGCTGAACATAAGGGCGTAGGTGGTTGGAAAGGCCGCAAAGGTGACTCCGCCGGCGGTAACCAGCCATACCTCATTACCATCCCATACCGGCCCAACCGTGTTGATCAGAACGCGCTGCTCAGTATCGTTTTTTGCCAGGAAACCGGACATGAAGCCCATGCCCAGAACAAAGCCGTCCAGCATGAAATATACTGCCCAGAGGACTCCCCACAGGACAAACCAGGTGATCTGAAGTTCCATGGATCAATTCCTCCCTTCGGTTTTTATGATACCGGACAGGTCGTTGTCCGGGCCTTGTTTGGCATATTTAGTCAGCAGGTAGATGTCGATCAGACCCAGGCCGCCATAAAGAACGGTAAAGCCCAGCAGCGATACCCATACCTGTGCGGCGCTTATATTCTTTGAGACGCCGGCTGCGGTCTTGAGTACGCCGTAGACGATCCAGGGTTGACGGCCTACCTCTGCCACGATCCAGCCCAATTGATTGGCGATATAGGGTAGCGGAATAGAAAGCAGTATAATGGTCAGGAAGAGCCGGTAATCCTCAAGATTTTTCTTGCGGGAAAGAAATACTGCAACCAGGCTGGCCAGTATGAAATACGTTCCCAGGCCCACCATTGCACGGAAACTTAAAAATACCGGCAAAACCGGCGGGCGTTCATCACTGGGGAAGTCTTTCAGGCCTTTGACCTCGGCGTTTGGATCATGAAAGGCCAGGATGCTGACCATATTGGGGATAAACAGGCGTTCAACTGAATTGCGCTCATTTTTTTCGTCAGGAAGCATAAATAGGTTCATTCCAACGCCTCGCTGCGTATTCCATACCGATTCCATGGCGGCGAATTTTGATGGCTGAACCTTGGCGACCTCTACGGCATGGAAATCACCAATCACGCCTACCAGGACGGCAGACAAAAGCCCGAATAGTGCGGCCTGTTTGAAAGAACGTTTGAAAAATTCCAGTTCGTTCTTGCGTAACAGATGCCAGGCAGAGACACCCATCACGAAAAAGGCGGCCACGGTGTAACCGGAAACGATCTGGTGGCCAAACTTGATCAAGCCGTAGGGATTGGTGATCAGCGCCATGAAATCAACCATTTCAGCCCGGTTATTGCGAAGCACGTAGCCGACCGGGTGCTGCATCCAGCCGTTGGCCAAAAGGATCCACAAGCCGGATAGGTTGGTGGCAATCGCCACCAGCCAGATGGACATGAGATGCACCTTTTTTGATACCTTGTTCCAGCCAAAGATCCAGAGGCCAATGAAAACAGACTCGAGAAAAAAGGCCACCGTGGCCTCAATCGCCAGTGGAGCGCCGAAAATATCGCCCACGTAACGGGAGTACTCAGCCCAGTTCATTCCAAACTGGAATTCCATGGTAATGCCGGTCACCACACCCAGGGCAAAGTTTATCAAAAACAGTTTGCCCCAGAATTTGGTCATGCGGAGCCATAGTTCGTCGCCGGTGAGGACGTAACGCGTCTCCATCCAGGCAATCATGATCGATATGCCCAGGGTAAGGGGAACAAAGATGAAATGAAACATGCAGGTCACAGCGAACTGTAGTCGACTAAGGGTTAGCGCGTCCATTTTTCCTCCTGTTGCTGAAATAGGTGCATCTGTTCGCAGATAGTGTAATCGGTTTGATACGACATTAAGTGTATATCAGACACCGAAATTGGCAAGGATAACGGGCATAAAAAGACCTTATATATCCTCTAGCCGGGTAAAATTTTTTGCCCGACAAGAAATGAATTACAGCCCAGCCAGTTCCTTCAAGGTGACTTTTGTAAGGATGCCGCGTACCTGATCCTGCACCGAGACCCAGACGGGATGTACATTACAGGCGCCGCTACGGTCGCAGACACCTTCACCGGTAACGCAACGATTGGGAGTAATTGTACCTTCAACCGCTTCCACTACCTCAAGCAGAGTGATCTTCTCGGGAGGGCGACCCAGGACAAAGCCGCCACCAGTCCCGCGGTATGACCTTACAAGACCAATTTTGCTGAATTGCTGGAATATTTTTGCGAGAAAGGTTTGAGGTACGTCAACCGCAGAGGCGATGTCGCTCAACAAACAGATTTGGTCTGCTGGTTGTGTCGCCAGGAAGACAATTCCACGGATTGCATATTCACCCTTGCGGGTCAGTTCCATCATGATTGTAAAACCTCAAACCCTCAAGTGCATTAACGAACTGACTAAAAGACTATTTATGTCCTGTTTAGTGTTTTTTAGTGGGTTTGTCAACAGAAAATATTTGTCGCTAAGGTTCTGTGTTATTTCCGTCGGATTCCACTAACTGATCGGCCTCCGTTACATCCTGCCAAACGGTGATAAGGATCGCGAAGATGACAGGTCCCAGGATAAGGCCGAGAATCCCCAGCGCAAACACTCCGCAGAGCGCTCCAAGTACAATAGCCGTGACAGGAATGTTGCTCTTTGCGCCAATGGCAAGTGGACGTATCGCGTTATCGGCAAGCCCCACGAAGAAAATGCACCAAAGCGCCAGGAGTCCTGCCTTGAGATAAGCGCCGTTGATGGCGACAAGGGCGGCAAGGGGTACCCAGATAATGGCCGTGCCGACAACCGGCACAAGCGCCGCTATAGCTGTCAGCGCACCGCATAGAACCGGAGCAGGGACTCCGGCGATATAATACCCCAGTCCGGCGGTTACCCCCTGTACAAGACAGGTCAGGATTGTTCCGACTGTCACGGCTGTGGTTGTGGCGCAAATCTCGGAGAAATAACGGCGGGCTTTGTCCTGGTTGGCGGCGAATCGGATAATGGCAGAGGATACAATCCGTTCGCCGTCACGGTAGATAAAAAAGAGTATGAAAAGCGCTACCGCCAGGGTGAAGATGAATTCCCAAAGGTTTTGTGCGGTATTGGTCGCCACATTAAGCAGATACCCCGAAGCCCCGGCAGCCAGCTTTGAGCCGAACCCGGAGATATCGATGCCGAACCGCTCTCCCAGGGCGATAATCTTGCCTGCAAACGGAAAATGACTGAGAGTGTCTGCCCCGGTTGTAGTAAATGCCAGAACAAGCCGTTCACCTTCCTTGTACCAGTCGGCTGCGTTTTGAGCGACCATGGCGATAAGTGCTGCAAGCGGCAATATGAGGCAAACGGTTATTGCCAAAACCATCAGACCGGCGGCGCGATCAGGATGACCTGGAAACTTCCTGGCCAACCGGTTGTGGTGGGGAAGGGTCGCGATTCCGATGATAAGCGCCCACGCCAATGGTTTGGCGATTGGGGCCGCCAGCAGGGCAAACAGCCAGACAGCGGCGGTTGTGGCAAGCGCAGCCATGATACTCAGGTATATTTTACGGTCCATTTGTTGTTACCTTTCTAATAGTCTCAAACTGATGCCTCTGCCCGCTCGGATCTGCGTTTGACAAAATATTTGCGCATTTCATCAGAGACAAGGAGCAATACCGCAAACGGTATCAGCAGCAACAGTACGTCAGCGCCGATGGGGGCAGAGGCGAACAGGGAGTTGCCGAATGGCGTGTAGATGATGAACGCCGCCAGCAGCAGGTCGGTGGCGATCCCTGCCAGCACCAGCTGGTTTGAAAAGATCCCCAGGGTGAGGATGGAGACGCTGGAAGAACGGCAGGCTAATGCATTGGTGATCTGTGCCGCTATGATGCCTGCGAGACATGCCGTGGTTGCCTGTAGATAGAGTGTTGACGCAGGGGCTAGCGGCTGAGCCCAACTCCAGCCACCCTGGTACATGACGTAGAAGTACGCAGACATTCCCGCAAGCGCCTCCAACATCCCCAGATAAAGATAACCCCTTAAAAGCACTCCCATTGTCAGCAGGTGCTCGTTTTTGGGTCGCGGAGGACGCAGCATGATGTCTGGTGACGGTTTCTCCGAGCCGAGCGCCAATGCCGGTAACATGTCGGTGCCGAGATCCACCGCAAGTATCTGCATGATGGTAAGCGGCAGCGGGATGCCGAACAGGATATATCCGATAAAGGGGATCAGTTCAGCTATGTTGGAGGCGAAGATGTAGGTGATGAAGTTCCGGATGTTCTCGAAGACGGCGCGCCCTTCCTCTATGGCATGGATGATGGAAGCGAAGTTGTCATCCAGAAGCACAATATCCGCAGCCTCGCGGGCAACGCTGGTTCCGACCAGCCCCATTGCGATGCCGACATGGGCCTTTTTCAGGGCAGGCGCGTCATTGACTCCATCACCGGTAACAGCTACCCGGTGTCCTTCCTCGATCAACAGACTTACGACTTGCATCTTGTTCTGGGGGGACATGCGGGCAAAGATCAGATTCTCCTTTTTTAACTCTTCGCGTAATTGTTCATCCGGCATGCCAGCGCAGTCACGCCCCTCAATGATGACAGGTTCTCCGGTTATCAGCCCGATGTCCCTGGCAATGGCCGCGGCTGTCAGGCCGGCGTCGCCGGTAATCATGATGACCTTGATGCCGGCGGTATGGCACTCCTTGAGGGCCTGCGGCACTTCAGGACGTGGCGGGTCAAGCAGTCCCATGAATCCGGCAAAGGTAAGCCCCTCTTCCGGAATCTCCCCGGTGGGAAGCTCCTCCAGTTCCCGAAATGCCAGTGCGATCACGCGAAGCCCCTCGGAGGCCATGGTCTGCTGTCTACCCAGGAGTTCGGAGGTGGTGGCGCTGTCCATCGGAACGATGGCGCCGGCTTGGCTCATTGTCGTGCAGAGCGGCGCCACGCTTTCGCCCGCCCCTTTGACCAGTACGAACAGTTTGCCATCGATCCGGTGGAGTGTGGCCATCCGTTTTCTCTCGGCATCGAACGGAATTTCGCCCAGCCGTTCACCCTCTACACTCCCCTGTTCGATTGCATAGTTGTAGAGCGCCGTCTCGGTTGGGTCTCCCTTGACCCCTTCCGGAGTCACGGTAACATTATTGCAGAGACGGGCAACCGTGACCGCCATGGCAGGTTCATCAGGACTCCAGAGCTTTTTGACGGTCATGATGTTTTGCGTAAGCGTGCCGGTCTTGTCGGTGCAGATCAGGTCAACCGAGCCGAGCGCCTCCACGGCGTTCAGGCTTTTTACCAACGCGTTCCGGCGGGCCATACGTCGGCTCCCCATGGCCAGTGCGAGGGTCACGGTCGGCAACAGTCCTTCAGGAACAGTGGCGATAATTATGCCGATGGCGAACAGGAAATTGGCCCAGAATCCCCGTCCCACCAAGCCTCCAATCAGGAAAAAGAAGGTACCGCAGGAGACTGCAATGATGGCAACGATGCGGCTGACCCGGGTGATCTCGATGTGGAGCGGGCTTACCTCCTCCACGACCTTGCCGGTTATCTGGGCGATCTTGCCGAACTCTGTCGCCATGCCGGTCGCATAGACAACTGCTTTCCCGCTGCCGCTCACCACGAGCGTGCCCGCGAACACCAGGTTCCTGCTTTCCAGCATCTCCGTATCGCATGGAGCATCAGTGAGCAGGCGGGAATCGGATTCGCCGGTTAAGAGAGAGTTGTTGACGGTCAGTCTGCTTGTTTCTACAACCCGCGCATCAGCGGGTACCTTATCCCCTTCCCGCAGCAGCACCAGATCTCCCGGCACAATATCCGCAGCATCGATTTCAAGCTCTGCTCCCCCCCTGATCACGGCAACCCTAAAGGGGAGCATCTTGCGGAGTTCCTCAATCGCCTTTTCGGTTCGGTACTCCTGAATGAAGGTGAAAATGGCATTGATGAAGATGACGGCCAAAATTGCAATACCGAGACGGAGAAGCCCTTCGCCGGGGTGGAGGTATTCGGACAGGAAGCAGAGGGCAGCGGCAAACCAGAGCAGCAGGGCCAGGAAGTGGGTGAATTGGGCCGCAAGGCGCGAAACCATGGAGCGGCCATGCACCTCATGAATCTCGTTGGATCCATACTCGCCGCGTCGGCGTGTTGACTCTTCAGAGGTGATCCCATGGGGGGTGCTCAGCAGGGTAGAGAATACTTCGTCATGGGAAAGTGCCTGGACTTTCATGGCGCGGACCTGAACAGGATGGAGTTACATGGGGGCTGATGCATGACATCACCGACAGGGTTGCCTAAGAACAGTTTGCTCAGCACCCCGCGGCCACTCGCGCCCAGCACGATCAGATCATTATGGCGGGTGATCGCTTCCACGTTTATGGATTTGCCGATCTGTCCTACGCCGCTTCGCTCCAGTACGGTAACGTCTTGCAGCTGTAGCTGATTCCGAAACCGGGTGATGTTGTCGGGCATACCCTTTCCATCACGCTCTGCTGACAGATGAAACAGCGTGACCTGTGAATGGAAGCTCTTGGCCAACCAGGCGATAAACATCAAACGGCGCCCCTCATCAACGATAACCTTCCCGAGTGGCGCCAGGATATGTCCGGGGTGCGGTTTGGCCATGGTGAGTATCCGCATGATTGCCAGGTCCGACTTGATTGTCCGCAGGAGGTTATGAACCGTATGCCTGGCCAGGTCGGCTCCGTACTGCTTATATGGCATCAGGGGGAAAAAAACGAGATCGGCGTTTTCCGCCTGTACGCGTTTGGGGAGCAGCTCACTGATATTCCCGATCTCGGTAATCCGTGTCACAGGGATGCCCAGTTCAAAGGCGTCGGTAAAAAGATGGGCCATATGGCGGTCTGTATGGCTGAGTACTGTCTCGTTACTCCCCACGTCATGGGTGGCATACAACACCAGCTCAGCTTTGCATGCCGTTGCCAGCGAGATTGCATAGCGGGCAGTTACGGTGGATGCAGTATGATCGTTGACGACTGAAAATATCTTGCGGTAGCTCATTACAGACTGCGTATCGTTGGGGCTGGGCATAGCTTTGCTCCTTCCTGGCCGCCTCCCTTGAATTACTGTTTTAACATGTTGTGCAGTTCGGGCATGGCTTTCAGCATGACCGATTGCAGCGCGTCATCCAGAACATTTCTGGCAAGCATGTCACGATCCTTGATATCGGTTTTGGAGGATGTCGCTTCATACTGAAGCCGTTTGATCTGCTGACCATCCTTGAACACGTCCACCCCCGCCAGCACTCGGCATTTAGCTTTGAGATCCGCCAGATCCGAGATTTGTTCAAGCTCGATCTCGGTTTTGGTGAGATCGATTACCCGTTGTTTTGCTTCGGGACGCTTCGTGGTTAATATAACGGTATACCCTGCCCTCCTGAACTCCTGCCCGAACGCTGTCTGGATGATTTCCGCCGGGGAACGGGGGCTGAGCACCTCATCAATTATATTGTTTTCATCATCCTTAACCTTCCCAATCACCCATTTGACATCCGGGGAATGCGTCTGCCGACTTTCCGGAATGACGATATACACCTCTCCGCTGCCGTTGCGAACGGTCGCACCCGGTTCATAAAGCGTATTTACATTGCGGGCATAGCGGGCGCACCCGCTTACAAACAGTATACCGGAAAATATGATGAGCATGACAAGCCGTACCAGTTTAAACCTAATAATTGTTCCCATGTTCCTACTCCTTTTTGCCATTGATTATTTTACCTACTTGAATTCCAGCTTGTAGTAGAGATCAACGCCGCTTTCACCGCCGCCGGTCTGGGTTTCGATCTGCCATTGCCTGAAAATATCGTAACGTAAGCGGAACAGGTTGCTTCCGGTAAATAGTGACTTGCCGTAACTGATATAGAGTTGCGGTGTTAAATATTTGCCCACGGTGAGCACGGTATCGGTGACGCCGGACTGCCGCGATGACGGTATGGCTCCGGGAGGGGTCACCTGGAGCGGCTTGTACCCCATTGAGCTGGTGGTTCCTCCGACACCGCCCTGAATCTCCAGGGTACTCAAACCGAGGTAATTTTTAAGCTGCTCCTGTAGAACCGCTGCCTGGCCGGAAGTGAGCAGCGCACCGGCAGCCTGTGTCAGTAGACTGGCCTGGCCGCCGCTGCTGCCGAGCGGATGGCCGAGAACTATATATGCCAGGACGTCTACGTCCGGCATGGGTGGCTCGGAGTAGAGCTTGGTGACCGGTTTCCGGAGAGTGCCTGTAACGGTAACACCGGCCCGCACGTTGCCAATGGTGCGCAAAGCCAGAAAATCAAGGCTCGGGCGATCAATGGCGACGCCAGCGAAGAAAAGACGTCCGCGGACGATTTCAAGGTCCACTCCGTAGGTACGGTAACGCCCTTTGACCACCTTGATCTCGCCTTTGCTGGTAATCTTGTCGAGACTGCTAAATGACAGATCCATGTAGCCGCCCAACTGCGCGTCGATTCCCGCAATCTTGGCGAAGACCTTCTCACCGGGCAGTACCCTGACCTGGACGTCCAAAGCCAGGGGGAAGGGCTTCGCGGTGACCGGTACGGCTCTTCCCTCCAGGATAACATCGCTGCTCGGTGTGATAACCGTACGAGATTGTGCGTCAGCGATGTACAACTCCGGCAGACCCAGTTCACCGCGCAGTGTGAGTTTTTGAGGGGTTCCTTCAAAGCTGAGCTTCGGCGTACTCAAAATCCGTAGTTCGGGGAAATAGACCGTTTGAAAATTTTTGCCGCTTATTGTTCCCTGGTAACCGGCCACCCGCCAACCAGCCAGGGTGATCAGCGCAGTTCCCTCAATATGGCCTGGGCCCGAGACTGCCCGGAAGGAATCGACCCGGATAAGATTCTTTTCCAGGCGTGCCGCGAGTTGGACGTCTTTAAGGTGAATACCTGCGGTGGGCAGATACGCGCCCGCCTTGGCCAATCGCAGCTTACCACCGACCTGCGGCGCTTCCCAGGTTCCGCTGATGTCAATTCCAACGTCAAGCTCTCCGAAGGATTCCTGAACCAACCCTGGAAACAGGGCGGTAATAATCCCTTTTTCCTGGACTTGCCCGGCCAGTGATGCCCGCAGAGGCCCTTTCGGATTGACGGCAACCGGGAAGCGCGCCGGAAGCGGCAGCTGAAAGGTTGCCCGGGCCTGACCGTATTGGGCCATAGTCAGGGAAATGGCTCCGGATAGCGTCTCTCCCCGCCAATCCCACGAGGCCGTTGCCGACTTGAAGGCAAGTTTCAACTCTTTGTCAGGCCTTTTCTGGTGTAATCTTCCCCCGGAAAGTACGGCATTGCCATACAGTTCAAAGCGTTGCCCTGCAAGCATGATCCCTTTGGCCCGACCGCTGACGCGTCCCTCAAGAACGGTATCAGAAGGGAGCCAGGGCTTGAGCAGCGCCAGGTTGATTCCGACCCATTGCGCCCGTACCTGACCGTTCAGCGGATTCAGCGCCAGATCAACGGCAACCTCGAGACGCTCCGTGGCGCCTGTTGAAAGAACAAGGGTAGATAGGGAAACCTTTTCAGCGCTTATGGAAAATGCCGCCGGAGCGGTCAGGTTCCATGGTACGTTGTTGACCCTGCCTGCAAGACGGCTGATCTCTCCCTTCCAGATCCCTGCGTTGTATCCTGTAGCAACGGTCAGACGCGCTTCGCTGCCGCCGGAACGTAGTGTCGCATTCACGGTGTGACGAGACAGCGTCCCATCCGCCACCAGTGTCACGGCATTCAGCGTATAACCATCATGTATAACATCCCTCAGAGATACGTTTGCATGCAGGGGATAACCGGCTCCTTGTTCAAGACGGGCAGTCAGATTTGCGCCTGATATCCGGGTTCCAGCATAGGCAAGCTTGCTACCGGCGCCGACTACTGCGCCGCTGAGCTGTTGGTCGCGCCAGCTCACCCAACCCTCGGCCTGGAGCGTCCCTGCTGCTCCCGGAATCAACCGGGAAAAGTCGCTGATCCGTGCTGTCAGGTTGAGCTTTTTGTTCAGCTCCCCCGAGGCGCGCAGGTCAAAACCTTTACCCTGCAGCGCCAGCCGGGTAAGGGAGAGGTTGTTGCCGACAATGTCCGCCTGTAGCTCGCCGGTCAGTGTCTGCCCGTGCAGACGGCTTTCCAGGAGTTCGCCGCTGACGCTTCCCGTGAGAGGCGCCTTGCCTGCCCAAGCCATTTTACCGGTGGCATTGAAATTAGCCACCCCTTTCCAGGCTGTGTCAATCCTGGCAGGGTTGAGATTCCTGCCTCTAATCGACCCCTTCATGACAAGGCCTTCACGCCAGTTCATATCCAGGTTTCCCGCCAGGGTTCCATCAAGCGCCTTGCCGGTCAACAAAGCCAGTTTCATGCCTTCACGAGTACCTTGATAAGCGCCTGAGACAACCGCTGTCCGCCACCCTTTTGCCTGGTTGGCAAGGGTGAAATTACCCTGATAGCTGTCCAGGGCGCCCGCGAATTTCAGGCTGCCGGAGAGATTGGTAGGCACGTTCAGGTCGGGGGCAAGATCAAGTCCGGCGACCTTGACCTGCAAAGACAATATCGATTCCAGTGTTGTGAACACCAGCGATCCATCGGCGCTTATCAGGCCTTTCCGGCCCGGCCTGGCCAAGCGAAGCTTACGCAGATTAAAGGCATTCCGTGTCATGCCCACATCGCCGCCAAGCTCCAGCAGCCTCCTTGTTCCGGCGCTGCCAACGACTGCGATGATCCCGGCAAACTGCTCTGAGCCAGAGACGCTACCCGGTCTTGCCTGTAGTGAAAACCTATCCATATCCGCTACCGGCTGCGCCATGGCAATGGCAAGGTCAGCTGTGAGGGATGGTTGCTTGAAGCCTGCCGAAACGCTACCGTTTACCTGGCCGGAAGGAGATGCCGCCGTGAGATGGCTGATGGACAGGGTACCGTCTTGCCAGGTGACAGAGCCGACAATGGACGTCACCAGCATCGGTTGTCCCTGCAAGCGGCGATAACTGAGGTTTGTCACCCGTAAACGTGCGATCTTTCCATCAAACAGTTGCGCATTTCCGGACACCCGTGGCCAGACCAGATTCGGTGGTTTGTTGTCAATAGGGGTATTGTCCTGAATCCGCACCCCATTGATGACCAGTTCCTGGACAGCTACTGTACCTGCCAGCAGAAGGGATGGCTTCCAGCGCAGCTCAAGGCTGCCAATCTCCATTTTTTGCCGCCCAAGATTCACCTGCGCCTCCGTGAGGAGCAGATGATCGATGATTCTCCCTTCGATCTTTTGAGCAGAGAAGCTGACCTTGCTCAGAGGAATAGCCGACGTCAGCAACCAGCGGGCGCCCTGTGTCGTAGCAACGACCCAGACAACGCCCGCGATTGCGGCTACTGCCAGGGCAATCGCAATGGCCGCGCCGAGGTGTCTTCCAGTCAGCGGTTTCATAACTCGAATCCCACAGTAAAATGGAAATGGATGGATGGTTTGTCCACACCTAGCGGCTGGGCCATGGAAAGGTTCAAGGCGCCTACCGAGGTATGGTAGTGCAGGCCATCCATCCATTT
>Ga0265294_10003295_pt1 | contig 20736 bp, 19 predicted proteins | sample MunlanPumphouse3_FD_192504 | JGI IMG/M metagenome (GOLD analysis project Ga0265294, IMG submission 192504) | Groundwater microbial communities from a municipal landfill in Southern Ontario, Canada - Pumphouse #3 | ecosystem: Environmental > Aquatic > Deep subsurface > Groundwater | place...
TCCTGAAATCGTACCACCCGTACCAACTCCAGCAATAAAAACATCAACATCACCATCCATTGCTTCCCAAATTTCAGGCCCCGTAGTACTGTAATGTGCTAAAGGATTATTTTTATTTGAAAACTGAGAACAGATAAAACTACCTTCAATACTTTTATTAAGTTCAACTGCCTTATCCAAAGAACCTTTCATACCTAATTTACCTGAAGTCAAAACAATTTTTGCCCCATAGGCTTTTAAAAGACTTTGTCTTTCCTTGCTCATCGTCTCAGGCATTGTAAGAATAACTTGGTATCCTTTGCTTATTCCAATAGCAGCCAATCCAATTCCAGTATTTCCGCTGGTAGCTTCAATTATTGTTCCACCTTTTTTAAGTAATCCCTGTTTCTCTGCTGCTTCAATCATAAATAAAGCAGGTCTATCTTTTACTGAGCCTGTAAGATTAAACATCTCTAGTTTTCCAAACAAAAATGAGTTTACTTTATAGGCTTCTTTTAATCTATCAATCCTAATTAAAGGAGTATTCCCAACAAGTTGGGTAACATTATTTAAAATATTCATTTTTTATTCCTTATATTTAATAAAGATATTGTTTTTATTATTGTAAGGCAAGTATAAGTGTAAAAAATGGTCCAAATAAATTTTAATATTTGGTAACTGAAATTAAATTTTTATTCCTTACCTACATATGATAGAAAGATTTACCCTTTCTCATAGACTAAAGCTTTTCTATCTTCCTTTTTGCATTCTCAAGCCTAGAGTGCTATTTTAGCTTCTTTTTATAAGATATACTATTTCATTAACAAGAATCCTATCATACCCAAGTTTAGTTTGTAATCCTTTACTAGAAGCCTTAAAATCTGCATCCCTTTAAAGCATAATCCGCGTTGTATTCCTTTTCTTTTGTTAAGTCAGTCTTTAATTGTTCAACTATCCCTCTTTTAATCTCTCTACTTATGGTTCTTTTAGATTTTGATAGTATTTGTGCTAACAATATTGAGGACTCCTTGTCTTTGAATAACCATTTGAACCACAGTAATAATATTGTAATAATAATCTCTCTTCCCATGTAAAATGGACTTTTTAGGTTTTTAGCAAACTTAATATTAGCAGAGTTTTTTGGGACTTTCTTTATATTTTTTCGTGGACATTTTATTATGCCGGTCACACGCATCTTCTTAGCCTAGAGGTTTTTATTGACGTAGCAGTTGAGGTCTGTTATCATTTATATAAATAAATTTTATTTTTTCTCTATTATTTGAAAGGACCTTAAGGGAGGGTTTAATGAAAAAGAATTTTTTGCGTCTAACTGTTATACTGGGAGTATTATTGTTAATGAGTAGTTGTGCATCAATGTTAGCATCTATGGATTTAAAAAGTGCTCAAAAAAAAGCTACAGAACATGAGTACTCCGAAGCTATAAATTTGGCAGTATCTGCTTTAGCTCGTAGTGAAGGTGAAAATACTGAAGCGGCTGATCTTATTTTAGAAATAGTAAATCAAGGTGATGTTTATTATAATGCTTTAGTTAAACAATATCGTCAACCAAACCAAGATAATGCCACAGCTAGAATTTATCGGGCATATGAGGCACTAGCAGAAATGTACAATGTAGTTTCTAAAAATAATCTTGATAACTTCACTGCGGGTGGAATGAATTATAGTGTGAAAATTAAAGATTATACCACTGAACTAGACACAGCTAGAGAGGATGCTGGTAAAACATACTATGATGCAGCTGTTCGTAAGATGGGTGAAGGTACTTTAGCTGAATATAGAACGGCATATGCTAATCTTAATTTTGTCAGATCTATTTATGCCAACAAAGTAATTCCTTTTAATGATATTGATAGCAGAATGAAAGAAGCTAAAAGTAAAGGTACCATTGATATTTATATAGTTGTTGCTAATGATCTAGATTTTAGCGTTAGTGAAGTTTCTATGGGACAGTCAATTAAAGAAGCTTTTAATTTCAATTCGGATTGGGTAGAAGGCCATTATGGACTTAAAGTTGATATGGCATATAGTGCTTGGGAATTGGCTAATGCAGGACAAAATTTCTTGGATTCTAAAACAGGAACAATGAAAAGTAGCAAAGGTGTTATAGACTTTGGACGGGAAGTTGGTGCCGATATTGTAATTTACGCCTCTTTTGATGGTTTAAAAAGTGATGAAATCAAAGTCACTAACCATACTGATAAATTTAGTGGAACAAGCTCTGAAGGTGTAGAATATGTGTTGGATTTAGATTGGAGTAGATCTTCCAAACAAACTAGTCTTAATTATAGTTATTATGTTGTAGATGTAAATGCAAACAAAACTCTTGCAGAATTTAAAGATAAGACAATAACACGCGATATTGTTTTTTATACTGGAACATATACTATTACCCCAGATATATGGAGCGTAGTAACAATAAAGAATTTTGCCGAACTTCTAAATATCAAAGATATTGTAGACTATCGTTATGTTAATTTTGGGAATAACGGCTGGGCTTATAGAACTAATTATTCATCTTCTGACTTAGAATTGAGAGATAAAGAATTCTTTGATAAAGGTATGCAAATATTTAAAGATAACGCTCAAGGTGAAGTAGAGTATATGGCTATAACAGGTATAAAGAAGGCTATTTCAGCTGCAATTGCTGATTATGTATAAAAGAAATTAAGCAATTTTTATTTAAGACAGTCTATTAGTTAGGCTGTCTTTTTTATGATTCAAATAACTTTCAGTTTGAATTTAAAAAAAAGCTCCCATTAAAAATGGAAGCAAAAGATTAGGTGCCGAGCGGATTCGAACCGCTGAAAGACGGTTTTGCAGACCGTTCCCTTAACCACTTGGGTACAGCACCATTAGACTTAATAGAAAATAACAGAAAATTTCTTTTTTATCAAGAGCAAAGCACCTTGTTTTTTTTAGTGTTATATAAGAAAATATAATTTGATTGAAATATCTTAACTTAATGAGGGAAAATGATGATAACAATTCAAAATAATGTTTTCTGTCTTGATACAAGGAAAACTTCTTATTGGTTTAGATTGACTGAAACTGGTCATCTTGAACATCTTCATTATGGAAAAAAACTTAAAGCCTCCCCTGAGTTGGATCCTCTCATTGATAAACATTCATTACCCATGGGAAACCTTATTTCCTATGATGAAGAACATAAATCTCTTAATATGGATAACCTCTGTCTTGAAACAAGTTCCCCAGACAAAGGAGATAACCGTGAAAGTGCCATTATTGTTGAATATGGCCAACGAGGGACTCGAAGTCTTGATTTCTTATATAAAACCCATCGTATTTTTCCGGGTAAACCAAGAACCTTTAGTGGCTTACCAGAAAGTTATGGACAAAAAGAAAACTGTTCAACCCTTGAAATAACTTTAATTGATCGTGTTTTCCCTTTTCAACTAGTACTTTATTATACAGTTTTTGACAGCTGTAACGTCATAGCAAAACATTCAGTCTTTATTAATAATTCTCAAAACCCAGTACTGCTAAAAAAAATAGCTTCGTCTCAGTTAGATTTCTTTGAAGGCGATTTTAACCTTGTTTCTTTTGATGGTGCTTGGGCAAGAGAAAGAATTAAACACATAAGGAAAATTGAAAGCGGTATTACAATTCTGGATTCAAAAACCGGAGTTAGTGGAAGTTCTCATAATCCTTGTTTTTATCTTACAAAAGATCAAACTACTAGTAATTACGGTGATTGTTATGGTTTCAATCTAATATATAGTGGAAATCACCAAGAATTAGTGGAGAAAACTCCTTTTAATAAAATTAGAGTATTGACAGGTCTAAACCCAGCTACCTTTAGTTGGAGATTAGACACCGGAGAAAGATTTCAAACTCCTGAAGCAGTTTTAACCTTCTCTTCAGAGGGAACAAATAAAGCTAGTAATAATTTTCATAACTTTGTAAATGATCATATTGTTCGAGGTTATTGGAAACTTAGACAAAGACCAATTCCAATAAACAACTGGGAAGCAACCTATTTTGATTTTAATGAAAAAAAACTTGAAAAATTAGCAGTTGAAGCTAAAAAGCTTGGATTAGAATTATTTGTTTTGGACGATGGATGGTTTGGAACTAGGGATGATGATACAACCAGTCTTGGAGATTGGTTTGTAAACACAAAGAAATTACCGTCAGGCCTGAGAGGTTTCAGCGAAAGAATTCATGGACTTGGACTTATGTTTGGACTTTGGGTAGAGCCAGAAATGGTAAGTAAGGATAGTTTCTTACAAAAGAAACATCCAGATTGGTTAATACAAGTCCCTTCAAGACCTGCAAGTCCAGGAAGAAACCAGTTCATCCTTGATTTATCAAGAATAGAAGTTCAAGAATACTTAATTGAAACGCTTACTACAGTTTTTCAAAACGGACAAGTTGACTATGTAAAATGGGACATGAATAGGACGTTTAGTGATATTTATTCCATGAATGGTTATCATCATAACGAATTTAACCATCGATATGTTCTTGGTCTTTATGAAGTATTAAAAAATCTTACCGAAAAATTTCCAAAGGTTCTTTTTGAATCATGCTCCTCCGGAGGGAATAGATTTGACCTAGGAATGCTCTGTTATATGCCACAAACCTGGTCCAGTGATAATACAGACGCTTACTGTAGAACAAAAATTCAAGATGGAACAAGCTATGGTTATCCACAATCTTCCTCCTCGAACCATGTTTCATCGTCTCCTAATCATCAAACTTTAAGAAAAAGTAGTATGGAATCCAGATTTAATGTAGCTTCTTTCGGAATACTTGGTTATGAACTTGATTTAACCTCTTTGTCTACTCTTAGAAAAAAGACAATTAAGAGTCAAGTAGAGTTTTATAAAACCTATCGATCTTTACTTCAATTTGGAAATTTCAATAGAATAGATACTTCTGATAATAAATGCCAATGGGTAGTTTCTAATCATGATAAAAGCCTATTAATAGTACTCGATTTCCAAACTTTAAATGAAGCAAATGCTCCAAGTGATATCTTAAAAGTATCAGAAGTAAATCCTGATTTCACCTATCTTTTGATTCCTAGGGATCAACGTATTAACTTTAGAACTTTTGGTAATTTGATAAATATGATTAGTCCTATTGCAATAAAAAATGAAGGAATGGTACAGAAAATACTCGATGATAAATATGCATTTTCAAGCGAAATAGAAAGTTATCTTGTAAATGGAGATGTCCTTTCCTACGCAGGAATTAAATTAAACCAAAGATTCTCGGGAACTGGATTTGATGCTTCAACAAGAGTAATGTCAGACTTTGGTTCGAGACTTTATATAATTAAAAAGGTTAATGAAGAAGAAATACACTCTTATTTGAAAAATAAAGTAAAAAATTTAGAGAACATAAAAAAAAGCACCAGTTATGAGAAAAACTGATGCTCTTTAAAAACTTTTCTAATATTTAGATTGCTTGATAAACTACATTTATCGAAACAGAAATTTCAATTTGCCCCGAAGGTGCCTGTGTTAAAGGAATTGAACTTTCCGCAGATTTGCTTTCCATCAACATTGCAGTAGGTGCAACCATACTTCTATAACTACTGGTATTAAAAGAACCTTCACTTATTTGAAGAGGAGTTTTTAAAATCATTCCAGCAGTTTGTGCATAAATTTCAGCTTTCTCTTTAGCATCTTTTAGGGCCTTCATTCTAGCTTCTGAATAACCTTCACTCTTGTCATCTTTATCAAAGTTAACAGAATTAAAGGAAAGACCAGTAATGTTTTGACCGATGGTTGTAACTAACTCATCAAATTTTTCTATTGTTTTCATCTTTACGTTTATTGATTGGGTTGCTCTTTCGCCTTCAAATTCTTGTTTCCCATCAACCCAGTTATATTCAGTATTGAAGGATAAATTTGTAGTTTTTATATCTTTGCTGTCAATATCGAAAGCATCAAGTATTTCAAATACTTTTGCAATTTTTTTATTGGCCATAATTTGAGCTTCTCCTGTGGTAGGAGCAATTTCACTGATTCTTATAGAAAAATTAACAACATCAGGGTCAACAGTTACTACGCCTTCACCTGATACTGTAATTAGACAATTTTCAACTTTTTGGTTATCCAATTCAGAACTTGACTGGCAACTTGAAAAAGCTAATAAAACAATCAAACCTAAAATTATTAAAACACCTAATCCTTTTTTATTCATAAGAAAATCTCCTTTACTTCATTTGGTCTCTAAGATAGTATCCTAAAGCAGTCATCATTACCCCATTATCAAAAGGTCTTTGCCCCATCTGTTCAATGGCCTTTTTAACAGGAATTACGACTACATCAATTTGTTCATTAGGATCAAGATTCTGTTTTTGAACGAGTTCCAAATCACTCATCAATAGAAAATTTGCTGTATTATTCATAAAAGCTGAATTGGGACAAGGCGAACCTAAAAGGCGAATATTTTGAGCTTTTATTCCAGTTTCCTCAAGTAATTCTCTTGCAGCAGCTTTTTCAGGTTTTTCTCCTTTTTCTATTAAACCTGCTGGAAATTCGACTGTAACCCTTCCACTTCCATGTCTAAATTGTTTTTCCATAATAAAATATTGCTCATTATCATCACCAGTAAATATAGGAATCATAGTCACCCAATCAGGGCTATTAAGACTTACAAAATGTCCCTTTCTTCCGTCTGTTGACTCTCTTAAAGACATCTCAACCTTAAAAATCTTACAATCAGCTATTTCTTTTCTTTCAATTTCTTTCCATTTTAAATGATCTTCATTCTTATTATTTGAATAAAGATTAAATGTTTTTTCTGTTATCTTTGACATCATTACCTCTAAAACAAGTTCTTTGTATAAAGATTACAATAATTTAAAAGAATATACAAACATTTAACCAAAACTAAGCTTTTAATTAAACATTAAAATAAAACTGTTAATTCAAATAATAGTTTTTCACTTACTTTTACTTGAACACTTTTTAGCTAATATATATATTGTAGTAAGCGTTAAACGACTTATTTAAGTCTCGCAATACATTCTAGGAGAAAATATGAGTAACTTATCCCAGCTACCAGCAGATATGCTGTCAGCCCAAATTGGAAATGGTTTTATTTTAATGGGGCTCGGCGTTGGTATTGTTTTCTTGTTTCTTATTATTTTGGTTTTTGCCTCAAAAGGTTTATCGTCATTAGTAAGGAAATTCGCCCCAGCAGAAACTCCAAACCCTATTGGAAGAACTGCAAATCCTGTTATTCAAAATCAGGATCAAGAAATTGCAGCAGCTATCGTTGCCGCTGTAGCACAAACAAAGAAATAACCCCGGAGGTTCAATTTAATGAAAAAGAAAAAAATTAATTTTATGTGTACAGCTTTCAGAGATGGATTCCAATCTGTTTATGGAGCACGTGTTTTTACAAAAGATTTTATGCCAGCTGTTGAAGCTGCAAAAGAAGCGGGAATAACCCATTTTGAAGCAGGTGGTGGAGCCCGTTTTCAGTCTTTATATTTTTATACAAATGAAGACGCTTTTGATATGATGGATGAATTTAGAAGAGTAGCAGGACCAGATGCTGATTTACAGACTCTTTCAAGAGGTGTAAATGTGGTTGGTCTTGATTCTCAATCAAGAGATATTATTAAACTTCATGCTAACATGTTCAAAAAACATGGTATTTCAACTATTAGAAACTTTGATGCATTGAACGATGTAAACAATTTGATTGATAGTGGAATGGCTATTCATGATGCAGGTCTCCGCCATGAAGTAACAGTAACAATGATGGCACTTCCACCTAATGCTAAGGGTGCTCATAATCCTGAATTCTATGAAAAAGTTTTAAAAGATATTTTGGATGCCGACATTCCTTTTGATAGTGTTTGTTTTAAAGATGCAAGTGGAACTTCTACACCTCATACCGTTTATGAAACAATTAAGAGAGCTAGAAAACTTCTTGGACCAGATATGAATATTACTTTTCACTCTCATGAAACAGCAGGTGTATCAATTCAGCAGTACGTAAGTGCTCTTGAAGCTGGAGCTACACAACTTGACTTATCAATGAGTCCTGTATCTGGAGGAACTTGTCAGCCTGATATTATTACAATGTGGCATGCTTTAAGAGGAACTGATTATGATCTTGGAGTTGATATCAAAAAAATTCAGCAAGCTGAAAGTGTATTTGAAGATTGTATGAAGGATTATTTCACCCCACCAGAGGCAACTAAAGTTAATCCAAATATTCCTTTCTTCCCACTTCCAGGCGGAGCTCTTACTGCCAATACTCAAATGCTTAGAGATAACCATTTAATGGATAAATTTCCTTTGATAGTTGAAGCAATGGGTGAAACAGTTGAAAAAGGTGGATTCGGTACCAGTGTTACTCCTGTAAGCCAATTCTATTTCCAGCAAGCTTTCAATAATGTAATGTTTGGACCTTGGAAAAAAATTGCTGAAGGTTATGGTAAAATGGTGCTTGGTTATTTTGGTAAAACACCAGTTGCTCCAGATCCAGAAGTAGTTAAAATTGCTAGTGAACAGCTAAAACTTGAACCTACAACAGAAAAAGTAGTTGATATCAACGATAGAGATCCTAACAAAGGAAGAAAAGTTGCTATTGAAAATCTTAAGAAAGAAAATCTTCCAACCACCGAAGAAAATATATTTATTGCAGCTAGTTGTAAAGAAAAAGGTATTTTATATCTTACAGGTAAAGCAAAAGTTAATGGTGTAAGAAAGAATGTAGCCTCTCCTGCTGCAACCCAAACAGCTGTATCAAAAACTGGTGAGTACACAGTAAAGGTCAATGGAAAGTCTTATGGTGTTAAACTTGAGGGCGACAAGGCTATTGTTAATGGCACAAGTTATCCTCTCGATGTAAAAGCTGGAATTTCTAAATCAAGTTCTAATGTAGCATCCACTGGTAAAGATGAAGAAGTAAAAGCTCCAATGCCAGGTTTAATTTTAAGAACTGAAATTAAAGTTGGAGATAAAGTTGAAGAAAACCAACTTCTACTAGTTATGGAAGCCATGAAAATGGAAAATGAAGTATTTGCTACCTGTAGTGGAACAGTCAAAGAAATCAAAGTCAAAAATGGAGATCAGCTTAATGCTGGTGATGTTCTTGTTGTGATTTCTACTGAAGGTCCTGCTGAAGAAGCAACTTCAACTAAAGAAGCTACTTCAGTAAAAGCTCCAATGCCAGGTTTAATTTTAAGAACTGAAGTTAAAGAAGGTGAACTTGTTAAAGAGAATCAACTTTTATTAGTTATGGAAGCTATGAAAATGGAAAATGAAATATTCGCTCCTTGTAATGGAAAAGTTATCAAGGTATGTGTATCTCAGGGTCAACAAATGAACTCTGGCGATGAACTTGTAATTTTAGGTTAAGGGAGTTATCAATGGGAAATTCATTATTAAAAATATGGCAGACAACCGGTATTGTCGGTTTTCTAAGTGAAGATGGTATTGGAAACATTATCATGATTCTAGTAGGTTGTCTTCTAATTTATCTTGCTATTAAAAAAGGTTATGAGCCTTTATTGCTAATACCAATTGGTTTTGGATGTATTCTTTCTAATATTCCTTTTGCTTATATTGCAGGACTTGATCCGGTAAGTGGCGATGCAGGTTTTATTAAATTATTATACGATGTAGGTATTGAAACTGGCTTATTCCCAATTTTGATATTTATGGGAGTTGGGGCAATGACAGACTTTGGTCCTCTTATTGCAAATCCTAAGACCCTTTTACTAGGTGCAGCTGCTCAGTTTGGTATCTTTGTTGCTTTAATTGGTGCTTTACTTATAAGCTTCATTCCAGGAATCAACTTTGATCTTCATGCTGCAGCTTCAATTGGAATTATAGGAGGTGCTGATGGACCTACAGCAATTTATGTAACGAGCCGTTTAGCCCCTGACCTTCTAGGTTCTATTGCCGTGGCCGCTTATTCTTATATGGCACTAGTTCCTATTATTCAACCACCTATTATGAAAGCTTTGACTACAAAAGAAGAAAGACTTATTAGAATGAATCAGCTTAGACCTGTTTCAAAAACAGAGAAAATTCTTTTTCCTTTAACAGTTTTAATTCTATGTGCAATACTCCTTCCTTCAGCTTGTCCTTTAATCGGAGCCTTGATGTTTGGAAACCTTACAAAAGAAAGTGGCGTTGCCAACCGTCTTAGTGATACAATGCAAAATTCATTGATGAATATCGTAACAATCTTCCTAGGATTGTCTGTTGGTTCTAAAATGGAAGCTGCCAAATTCTTGAACCTTAATACTTTAGGTATTCTTCTTTTGGGAATGATTGCCTTTGGTATTGGTACTGGAAGTGGTGTTCTTATTGCAAAACTTATGAATAAATTTTCTAAAGAACCTATCAATCCACTTATTGGAGCAGCAGGTGTTTCTGCAGTTCCAATGGCAGCACGTGTTGCTTCTAAGGTTGGTCAAGAAGAAGATCCTCAGAACTTCCTTCTTATGCATGCTATGGGACCTAACGTAGCTGGTGTTATCGGAAGTGCTGTTGCAGCTGGTGTTCTTTTAGCAGTTGTTCCTACAATGGAACCTCTTATAAATGGACTTAGACCTGCTCTTTCAATTCTTGGTTTATAATTAATATAAACAAAAAAGCGGTGATGTATTTAATATATTGCCGCTTTTTTTTATTGAATTAAAACATTTTTAATTATATTATTTCTTTATGAAAAGAAAAATAGTCAATAATAGTCCTGTCATCATTTCAATCGCTGCTATTAGTTGCATTGCCTTAGTTCTTGGAAAAGTAACCAATGATGTAACAACAATACTTATATTTTCTACTTATCGTTCTTCCTTGATGGACCCTCTTACTTATGTAAGAATGATTTGTCATATTTTTGGACATGCTGATCTTAATCATTTATCTGGAAATATGATGCTAATTCTATTACTTGGACCTCTTCTAGAGGAAAAATATGGCTCTAAACTTATTATCTACATTACTATACTAACCGCTATCATATGTAGTATAGCAAATTACATCTTCTTTCCAGAAACCTTGCTTATGGGTGCCAGTGGAGTGGCCTTTGCTTTTATAGTTCTTTCTTCTATTACTAGCAATAAAGAAGGAAACTCTATTCCTTTGACCTTTATAATAGTTGTAATCTTATTTATTGGAAAAGAAATAATTGACGGCCTTTTTACTGCGGATAACATAAGCCATTTATCTCATATAATTGGAGGTTTTCTAGGAGGAATGATTGGAAATGGAATTAATAGACCTTACTCTAAAATCAGTAAAAATTTCCATAAATTCGATAAAACTGTGGATTCTTTAACAAGTCAGAAAAAATCAAAAATTGAAAATGGAGATGATTTTACAGAAAGGTTCTTTGAAGAAACAAAGAATAAAAAATAGTAAATTATCTATTTAACCTTTCTTGAATTCTTGGTCTAAAGCTTTTAGCTAGAATAACAGCAGTAACAATTTTAACTGCATCTCCAATTAAAAATGGATAGCAACACAACACTAAACTTTCAGCAATAGTCTTTTTTAAACTATAAGAAAAATACCAGGTTCCCAAAGCATAGATAATTAAGGTGGCAACCACCAAGGCAATTATGTTAACAAGAGTTGAGCTTTCTTTTTTACTGAAAGCTATCAAGCCGCCAAAAAAAGCAGCAGGTAACATTCCAATCAAAAAACCACCAGTGGGACCCGCAAAGGCTGCAAATCCCCCACCTGAGGTAAATACAGGAAGTCCAACTAAACCAAGAAATAAATAGACAAGAACCGAAAGTAAAGCTGTAACTGGTCCCAAAGCAAGAGCTGCAAGATAAACAAAAAAAGTTTGCAAAGTTACTGGAATTGGTGGTAAAGGAATTCTTAAAAAAGTTCCAGCAATTATCAATGCCGAAAAGAGAGAAATCAAAACCAATCGTTCCATACTTAAAAACTTTTTCTTTTCTTCCATATTATTACCTCTTTACTGAACAGACTTTAATACAAAATTAAAATTTGAGCAATAAGGTTTTCTATTGAAAATTTAGGTTCATTCTGCTAAAGTCAGTCAATGCTTGAAATAAAAAATCTATTTTATAAAGATATCCTTAAGGATATTAATATCACAATTGAAGATGGGAGCTTTACTTTACTCGCAGGCAAAAATGGAAGTGGAAAAAGTTGTCTTTTAAGATGTATCCAAGGTCTATATAAATATAAAGGTGAAGTAATCTATCATAATAAAGATACAGTAGTCTCAGCAAAGGAAAAAAATTGGGATATAACAGGCTTGGTATTTCAAGATGCACAAATGCAAATTGTTGGACAAACCGTAGCCAAAGATTTAGCTTTTGGATTGGAAATGAAGCATTATGATAAAGAATTAATAAAAGCGAAAGTTCAAGAAAGTTTAAAATCCTTTTCAATAGAAAATCTCAAAGACAGAGCTCCTTCTAGCTTAAGTGGAGGAGAAAAACGCAAAGTTGCCATTGCTGATATTATGATAATGAAACCGAAAGTTCTTCTTTTAGACGAACCTTTTGCAAATTTAGATTATGATGGAGTAAAGAATATTTTAAAATTGATTGTATCACTAAATAAAGAAGGACATACAATTTTTTTAGTCACCCATGAAATCGAAAAAGTTTTAGCCCTTGCCGATAATTTAATAATACTTGAGGATGGGAAAATACTAAAACAAGGGTTGGTTAAAGACCTTTATGATAAAGTCCCTTGGGAAAAAGTTGGACTAAGAGTAAAAGGCCCACTAGAAACTCAAAGTTGGTTGGAAGAATAAGTATGACAGAAATTTTTTCATATCGAAATAAAAATACTTTCCTCCATAGACTAAATCCGATAATTAAGCTCTTACTGATGCTCTCTATAGCCTTTATTCCATGGTATTTTTCACTTCCTGTACTGGTATTATCAGCCATAATAATAAAATTACCATTTATAAAATATCTAAAAAATCTTATTTTCTTTTTTATCTTAGCTATTTTGATTTACTTTAGTAATGGTTGGCAATCATCCATGAGGTTTATAACAATAATACTAAGTGGTTTGATTTTGACAGATACAACTGAACCTATGGATTTAGCTAAAAGTTTACAACCGGTTTTAGGAAGGACTTTTGCACTTCTTGTTCAACTTACTTTGGCGATGTTACCAATAGTTTTTGAAACCTGTGAAACAGTTCGACTAACCAGGAAATCAAGAGGAGAAAGATTTATAAGTCTTTCATATCTTGAAATGATTCTAAGTGTTCTACTAGACAAAAGCGATGAGATTACTCTAGCTTATAAAACAAGAAATGTGCATTAATAATTTGACTAAACCAAAATCTATGGTATAAAAGAATGAGAGGAATTTTATGGAAAAAAGAAAAGACTATATAAGTTGGGATGAATATTTTATGGGAATCGCTGTGCTTTCTTCAAAAAGAAGTAAAGATCCAAATACTCAGGTTGGAGCATGTATTGTCAACGCTGATAACAAAATTGTTGGTGTTGGTTATAATGGCTTTCCTATTGGATGTTGCGATGAAGACCTACCTTGGGGACGGGAGGGAGATTATCTTGAAACTAAATACCCTTTTGTCTGTCATGCTGAACTTAATGCAATTTTAAATAGCATCTCAAAAGATTTAAAAGGTTGCAAACTCTATGTAGGTTTATTTCCTTGCAATGAATGTGCAAAAGCAATAATCCAAAGTGGAATAAGAGAAGTAGTTTTCCTAGAAGATAAATATGCTCAAGAAGATTCTACAAAAGCTTCCAAGAAAATGTTTGATCAGACAGGAGTAAATTATAGAAAGTTTTTGGGAAATAAAAGAATAGAAATCGATATTTAAACAAAATTTAACAATATTTGAGAATATTTTAGTAACTATTTTTAAAAAAATATGATAGAATATTGTAAGTTAAGGTATAGGAGAATATTAGAATGAAAAAAATTATTACTATTTTACTGTTTGTTGCCATTATTCCAACAATGGTTTTTGCAAACTTTATGAATTTAAGCGTTGGTACAAATTATAGCAGTACCGAAAGTTATAATAGTGAAGACTTAAATTTAAGTAACATTTATATGGGTCCTGAAGTTCGAGCAAATCTATCTTTTATTGAAGTAGGATTAAAATCAAAATATTTCTCTCAGATTGGAAATTCAAATAAGTTAGCGATTTCTGGAGATGTTAACTTTTTAATTGATTTATCTTTTCTTCAACTTGGTTTAGGAATTTCAACTGATTCTTATGACATTTCTTTTAACGATGATGGAAGCACAACAAATCTTTCAGGAAACGATATGGAAGATTGGTTTATGAATTCTAATCTTAATTGGCGTTTAAGTGCTGGTTTAACTCTTGGCCACTTAAGATTCGTTGGTGATTATATAGTTCCAACTAATTTTCAATTCAATGCTGAAGACACAAGTACCATAATTCCTGATAGCTGGGAGAATGGTTATGTTTCAATTTCTTTCCTTTACAGCTTGTTTAGATAATATTTAAATTTTAGTTAGAGCTTGATGAATTTTATTTTCTGCTTCTTTAAATTCATTAAGCTCTTTTTTTGTTAAAAATTCTACTCTTTTGTAATTCTCTTCTTGAGCCATGTTTATAAGAGTTTTTTTATCAATAATAAAAGAAGCTGGTCTATTTCTTTTTTGTGCAATTTTATCCCTTGCAAACCAATACTCTCTTAAATAAATTTTAGTTCTTTCACTCATTCTCCTTGAACATAGTCTTTCCCACTCTAAGGTATCTTTATGTTTTGGTTTTCCACTGTTTGACATTCGCCAATTTATTGCTTTAATTTCTTTATCAGGCAAATCTTTTATTTCTTGTTCAAGACTTTCCTTCAAATCAAATAAATATTTTACATCATTAAGTGCATATAATAACTGCTCTGGACTTAAGGGACGTTTCATCCAATTGGACATTTGCTTTTTCTTTTTATTAGAATCAAGATTTTCAATTTTAAGATTTCTTACAATTAAACCTGCTAAGTTACCATAATAACCAACTGCTTTTGCAAGAATTCTAATATCAAAGATTTTTTTTAGAATAATACCTGATTCTCTTCTAACTAGGGTACTATCACTTGAGCAATCAAACATTATTTTTTGAATATTTGATTCAAGAAAAACCTTTAAAGCTTCCTTTGAAATTTTTAAAGCATCAACTAAATAGTAATTTTTCCTGTCAAATAGTTGAACAAGACAAAGGTGTTCTCCATAAACATGAAGATTAAATTCACCTTCAAAATCCATTGCAATTAAGGTTATTTCTTCATCTTCCCATTTCTTTTGTAGAAGAAAAAGGTCCTTATCATTTTCAATAAGTTCATACTTACTGTTTATATTTTTTTCCATGGGTTTAACTATACTACAAAATTAAAATTGTTTATAGTTTGAATTACAAATCAATCTTTGTACTAAGTTAGTTTCATTTATTTAAAAAAAATCCCACAAATTGTGGGAAAAACGGTTTCTCAAAGCCTACTCTTTTAGTAAAACTATTCCCCTTATACACAATAGTATAACCCTTAATCTGCCGTCGATTCTTTAGAATTTTAACATAGCAACTAGGACATATAATGTCCTTAATTTACTAAACTTTTTTTATTTTCTATAAAACTGGAAATTTTAGATAAAGAATAAATTTTCATCTGTCGGTCTTCTTTATCAAAACCCATCAATTTCCAATCATACCCAATGTTTATAATTACATAAGGGGTAATAATTAAGTTTTGTTCTTTATCATAATCAAAACTAACTGAAGTTCTTCCTTTAATGGCTTTTAGAATTTCAAAAAATAAATCAAAATTACAAGCTTCTGAAATATTTGAAAGAAATATTACTCTATCAGAGAGATCTCTAAACTCTGGAGCTATTCCAGAATTCAAAAAGCCCTTAATCCCTTCTCCATACAAAGAAGAAATTCCATAAGTTTCCTCAACTTTTTTGTATATAGATTTAGCAACAAGTAGTTTCTCATTTGAGTTTTCTTCTCTTTTAGATTTTTGATATATACTATAAGATTGGCTGTTTTTATTCCAAAAAAGTTTTATTTTCAAACGATCCCGAATATACTCAATATCCCTTTTTACGGTTCTTTCTCCAACCTCGTACTTGTTACAAACATTTTCAATCTTAAAGGCACCAGTAGCACCAATTTCCTGAAAGATATATAGGATTCTTTCTGTTTGACTCATGTTTTTAAGTTTAACATAAAACCTTTCAATTTCAAGAAAAAATATCGGTTTTATTAGAAAATAATATACACTTTAAAACTTATGTGTTAGACTTTTTCTTTGATAGGAGTAAATTAATGTTAAATAAAATTTCACTTAAAGAAAAACTTTCTTATGGTATTGGACCTTTTGGTCAAAACTTTATTTACAACTTGATGGCCAGTTTTTTATTATTTTTCTATACTGATATATTTGGAATTACTGCAGCTGCTGCAGGAACACTTTTATTAGTAGCTAGAGTTTGGGATGCTGTAAATGATCCAATGATGGGAATGATTGCAGATAGAACTAAGTCTAAATGGGGGAAGTTTAGACCTTATCTTTTATTTACTCCACTACTTTTCTTACCCTTTGCAGTTGCAACTTTTACAGTTCCAGCTTTTACAAAATACTCTTCAAAATTAATCTGGGCATATGTTACCTATATTGGTTTTGGTATGTTATATACTGCTAGTGATGTCCCATTTTGGGCTTTAAGCAGTGTAATTACTACAGATTCAGTCGAGAGAAATACTCTTGTAGCTTATCCAAGATTCTTTGCAACAGTTGCTGTTGCAATTGCAACGGTAGCAACACAACCGTTAATTAAAATACTAGGAAAAGGCAATCAAGCAAAAGGTTTTCAACTTACAGCTTTGCTATATAGTATTCTAACAATTATCTGTTTTTTAATTTGTTTTTTTAATGTTAAAGAAAGAGTTTCTTCAAAATCAAACGTTAATGCAACTTTCTCAAAATCCCTGAAAGCCCTTACTCAAAATAAACCTTTAATTCTTGTTTTTATTTCAGGTTTTTTCCTTGGTATTGCTACAACAAGTAAACTTTCAGCCTTGCTTTACTTAGCAAAATATAATCTTAACAATGAAGGTCTTTACACTTTAATTGCAGGTTTAAACATCCCATTTATTCTAATTGGAATAATATTGGTCGCTCCTATAAGTAAAAAAATTGGTAAGATAAAAACTTATATTCTTTTCAATGCAATCTTTGCTGTAGGTTCTTATTTATTTTATTTCACCGGCTGGTCGAACCTTACAGTATTAATCATTTTCAATTGTTTCTCTTCAATTGGAATGAGTGCACCTTTAGTAATACAAACTTCAATGATAGCAGATACAATTGAATATTCTGAGTATCATATTGGGTCCAGAAATGAAGGTATTATTTTCTCAACTCAGACTTTTATGGCAAAAATTACTTCAGCTTTGTCCACAATTTTGATTGCAGCAATGTTAACTGCTTTTAATTATAAGGCAAACCAAATCCAAACTATGCAGACTTTACAAGGCATTCAAACTATGACAGCCTTAGTTCCTGCAATAGCAACAACTCTTACAATAATTCCAATGCTCTTTTACAAACTTGATGAAAAAGAACATGAAAGACTTGTAGGTCTAATTGAAAAACAAAAGGTACAAGCTTAATGGAAATATCACTCCCGGCAGGAAATTTACAGTCAGCTCTCTCAGCTTTTAAGGGAGGTGGCGATTCAGTGTATCTTGGATTAAAAGATTTTAGCGCTCGAAAAGGAGCCGAAAACTTTTCTTTTGAGGATCTTTCAAAATTAATGGCTTTTTCTAAAGCTAATGACAAAAAAGTATTTGTTGCTCTTAATACTTTGATAAAAGACAATGAATTCCCATTAATGGAAAAAATTCTTAAACAATTAAATTTTTTAGAAGTTGATGGGCTTATTATACAAGATCTTGGATTAGCTCTCTTTATTAAAGAAAACTTTCCTTTCCTTGAATTACATGCTTCTACTCAGTTAGCTTGCCATACAACCGAAGGTGTGAAATTCTTAAGGGACTTTGGATTTAAGCGAGTTGTTCTTTCAAGAGAACTAAATTTTGATGAAATTAAAACAATAAGAAAAAATGTAAGTGATGTTGAATTGAAAGTATTCATCCATGGAGCCATGTGTTATGGTTTTAGTGGATTGTGTCAAGCAAGCCGACTAATTACAGGTAGGAGTGCCAATAGAGGGGAATGCGCTCAAATATGCCGAACCTGGTTTACCTACAAAGGAAAAAATGGATTTTTCTTTAACATGAAGGATCTTTGTCTAAAAGAAGACATTCTTAAACTTGAAGAAATTGGTATTGAAGCTGTAAAAATTGAAGGTAGAATGAAAAGCCCTCTTTACACCTACTCTTGTGCAAAATATTATAAATCTGTCTTAAATAGAGAGCCAAAAAAGGATTTGGATTCTTATTATTCAAACATGATTCTATCCTTTTCAAGAGACCGAGATTCGGGTTATTTTGATTTTAAAACAGAAATTCCAAAAGACAATTATCTAATTAATAATAGCTTCACTCAACATCTTGGATTGCCTATAGGGACTGTAGTAAAGAAGCAAAAAAATCATATTTTAATAAAATTGAACCAACCAATTTCACTAAGGGATGGCCTTCTTATTATAAATGATGATATTACCTCTTCTTCTGCTAAATTTCCCGTTAGCACTATTGTTGATAATCAAGGAAGAACAAAGAGTTTTGCTAATGAAGGTGAAATAATTCAAATTCCACTTCAAAATATTGAAAACTACTCTTTTAAAGAAAACTGTGTTGTTTATCGTATATCTTTACATGATGGAAATCTTCCTTTGATATCTGAAACAAATCTTAAACCTTTTAAAAAAGCCATAAATATTGAATATACTCTTGAGAAAAATAGTCTAACCTTAGAATCTTCTACTTTTAAGAAAACTTATCCTTTGGAAATTCAAGAAGCAAGAAAACCTTCTAACTTTTATTCCAATTTGGAAAAAGTTCTTTTAGAAAGTTCTGACAGTTACTTTGTTCTTAAGACACTTATACTTAAATCTAGTTTATATGAAAATGATAAAATATTTACTCCTATTTCTTTTATCAAGAAAATTAGAAGAGACTTTTATAAAGAACTTGATAAAATACAAGAACAGAAATTTGAAGTCAAAACTCCAGCTTTGAATATAATTCAAGAAGGCGAAGGGAACTTACCAAATAGAAAGGATTTGGGACTTTGGGATGAAATAATCAAAATAGATGATAAAAAATACCTTCCTTTAAATCCCTTAATGTTTGATGAAGAAAAATATCTAGATTCAATTAGCGAAAAGGTTAAAGAAAACGAATTAATCATTGGATTAAATAATATCGGACAGCTTAATTGGGCTTTACAACATCCAGAGGTAAAAATCTTCATTGACGTTTTTTTATATATGGCGAATGCTTGGACTTGCAAAATGTTCAAAGAGCTTCTTCCAAATTTAATAGGAGGATACTCTTGGATGGAAGAAAAACTTCCCATAACCGAAAACTGGCCTTTTGTTCCCACTTATCCTAAAGATTTTGTTCCTCCTGTTTTTATTAGCAGAACTTGTTTTGCGAAAAATATTCTTGAACAAAATTGTAAAACCTGTAGTCATAAAACCTATTCTATTGAACAGAATAATAAAAAATTTTCTGTTAATACAAAAGATTGTACAACCACAGTTATCCTAGATAAGTGAGCCATAACGAGTTACAAAAGCCTCAGCATTTTGAATACTACCACCTGCAGCTCCTTTGACAATATTGTTGACGAGTAAAGCAAACCCTATTCTATTACCCTGCTTTTTTAATCGTCCAGTATAGACAACCATTCCTCTTGGGTCTCCCCAAAAAGCAAATTTATGTTGAGGTGATTCTTTATCACTGCTATAGGAAATTGAAGACTTTGGAGTAGAAGGAAGCTCAACAGATTCATGAAAATTATTCCAAGCATCAATTACCATTTCTTGTGAAACCTCCTCTTCAAAATTAACCCAAACAGTTTCTAAATGTCCAAACATAATTGGAACTCTTACACAGTAGGCATAAAAATCAGGATGAATATCTAAAATTTTCTGAATTTCTTTTTCCATTTTTTCTTCTTCCCCACCAATATAAGGGATTGTATTATTTGTAATATCAAAAGCAGAAAGTCCTGGATAACCAGCCCCACTTACACTTTGGTAAGTACTTACATTTATTTCTTTGATTTTAAACTTTTTCAAAGGTGCAAGAGCTATGGCAAGTCCTGTAGTAGCACAATTTGCATTTGTAACAACAAACCCTGTTTTAGGGAAACCCTGTTTCTCAATCCAAGATAATTTTTCTACATTGGTTTCTGGTATTAGTATTGGAACATCATCATCATATCTCATACTAGCAGCATTGCTAAATACGTAAAACCCATAGCTTCTTAGCTGAGGTTCAGCTTCATTTGCTACATTTGCTGGAAGGGCTGAAAAAACAATTTTTACGCCAGAATTTTTCATTTCCTCCATATCTAATTCTTTAATAGTAAAATCAGAAAGGTATGAGGGCATTTCAAAAGGCAGTACCCAATGGACAGTTTCTTTATAGTGTTTTCCAATCCTCGAGGATGACGCAGTCAAATAGCTTACTTCAAACCATGGATGATCTTTTAACATCCATAAGAATACTTGTCCAACTGCTCCTGTAGATCCGATAACTGCTACTTTGATTTTATTATGCATAAACAACCTTCATATTTTT
>Ga0265294_10003296_pt1 | contig 20727 bp, 31 predicted proteins | sample MunlanPumphouse3_FD_192504 | JGI IMG/M metagenome (GOLD analysis project Ga0265294, IMG submission 192504) | Groundwater microbial communities from a municipal landfill in Southern Ontario, Canada - Pumphouse #3 | ecosystem: Environmental > Aquatic > Deep subsurface > Groundwater | place...
TTCGAGCACACGCTCCAGTACACGCGGGTCCCTACGGAACCCGGGCATCTGCATTCCGCTCTTCTGTATCTGACTCGCTACCGCTCTCGGACCCATGTTCGCCGTTTCCACCCAGAATTTTGCGAAGAGGATGGATCCCAACACCATCACGGTGAAGTAGATGACAATATGCATCATGTTCATCAGACCCGTATGGCCGTTGCCGTAGGTCACCGGGTCCAGTATCGGCAGTAGCCATGACGACAACCCGTTGGGCGCGGATAGATACCACGCCAAACCTCCCGACGCCGACGTTTCCCCCGAAGCGAAGTAACCTAGGTAACTGTTGCCCCCTATGATCGGAATCTGACTCAGAGCTCCGTTGCTGTAGAACAGCAATGCGAACATGCTGATGTTTGCCAGTAATGCGGACATCAGTATGACTGGGATGTTGCTTGCATATATCAGTTTGATCGGATATCTGCCCCTCGCACCTCTGGCGTTACTATGTGCCAGCGGCAATTCTATACGACTTGATTCCAGATATGCCACCGACAGGAATATCGCCAATGTTCCCAAAAGAGCGATCAGCGAATTGGGTTCACCCAGGAATATCAGCTCATAACCATAGTTCGCCATCTCGGTAGGAGTTGTATTCGCTATGATGTAGAGCGCTTTCGGGATCGTTCCAGCGGGCGGATTCGATATACTCATTGCCGCGCTGGCATTCACCACATTCCAGTTCAGGGTACCTGTGAACAGGGCCTCGGAAACCCCCGCTGCGATGAACAGCGAGATACCGCTTCCTATGCCCCATTTGGACACCACCTCATCCATGAGGAAGATGATGTAGGACCCCAGGAACATCTGGAGGATTATCAGCAGTTTTGCTCCCGTACTGCCGAATGCACCGGTAAAGGAACTGGAAGGTACCAGGTAACCGAAAACCTGTGGTACCGCTTCGACTATGATCATCACGATAACCAAGAGCTTGAGAACTGATTGATAACAAGCCTTGTCATCACTGTCCGTAAGGTCCAGTCTGATTATCTTCGCACCCACGAACAACTGCATGATGATGGATGCAGTGACGATCGGTCCTATTCCGAGTTGTAACAGAGATCCAGAGGCTCCGGCCATTATCGTCCTGTATTGGGCGAACAGGTCGAGAGTATCGGCTTGGTCGAGTCCATAGATGTAGACATTGGTCATCACGAAATAGACGACCATTACCACTACTACCCACATCATCTTCGTCCTGAAATGCACATGACCTTCGGGACGGGTGACCGCGGGCAACCTGTCAGATATCGGTTTGAACTTGTACAACAGGCTCTTCTGCTCTTCTGCCATTTCTCTCTACTCCTCGGTTATCCTCACTCTTCTACGGATTCGTCGGCATCGTCGCAACCGACGATGGAACCGCCGGCCGCAACGATCTTCTCACGGGCTTGCACGGAGACCTGGGCAACTGTCACGTTGACCTTGACTCCGACATTCCCTGTTCCCAAGAGCTTGTCGATTCCGGCTTCGGTCAGGTCGACGTTGTACGTGTCCCCGTCCTTTGAAGCGAAACCGAGTGAAACATAACGGTCAAGCTGCGCTTCAAGTTCATTGACATTGATGGTACTGTTGGCATGGACGGCACACTGCGGTCTTTTGAAACCGTAATGCCCAAAGTGGTATCTGTCATTTTTCAACATGTATATCCTTTTGGTCTTGCCGAGGCCCGCATTTCCGCGACCTCCCATTATGCCCGCACCTCTCCCGGATTTCTTTCCGCGACCGTGTGTTCTCAAACCTCTAAATTTCCTGGTTCTGCTTGGCATGTTATCACCTAGAGCATCCTGGCGATGAGATCGTTGATCGCTTCGCCTCTATATCCGAGGGCACCGCCGTTCTTGTACGAGCGTTTGTTACCCTCGTATCCTTTGATGGGAGGATGCAAACGGAAGACGACCTTAGCGCCTTCCACATCCTTCATCCTGTAGTTGTCCGCGATTATGGCCTTCGCCATCTCGTCTGCATTTTTGAAGTCCGAGTTCTCTGCGAGATATTCATCCGAGATCTCAACATCGCCTGCGAGCCTTCCACGCACACGTATCATATCGGAGAGCGTCTTCTCATCGATCTCACCGTACGTTACGTAGTCCTTTATCTTCTGGAGCATTCCTTTCATCACATCGTTCTCAGGGATCACCACACAGTGGTTCACCCTGGTAAGACCGAGGATGTCCATCGTGTACTCGACATCACGGTTGACGTCAGGCTGTCCACGTACACGGATTACTGCAAATGTCATCTTCACTCCTCCGTCTTGCTAACATCAGACTCGATGGTGTTGATACCTACTGGTCCGGAAACGATGTTCTGCTTCTCAGCCTGCTTGTCCGTGACTCTCATCATGGATGTCATTCTGAGAGCTTCGAACGTCGCAAGTGCATAGTTGACCTTCGTTTTGGTATTGCCTCTTGCGAACCCCCATGCATCTTTAACACCTGCAAGGGTCAGCATGCTCTTGGCAACGTCGCCTACCGCGAGAGTGATTCCGCGAGGCGCTGGTTTCAGGGTGACTTCAACGGAGCCGCACATACCTATCACTTCGAAAGGCAACGAATGAGGCTGCCCGCATCCGCATTCCCATGATCCGCATCCTCTCTTGATCTCAATGATGTTCAGCTTGGCATTGTCGATTGCCTTCCTTATGGACGGCCCGACCTCTTTGCCTTTAGCCCTTCCGATTCCTATGAAACCGTCACCGTTTCCGACGATGCATGTGACAGCGAACCTGACCCTTCTTCCCGAGTCCGTCATCCTCTGAACCATGTTGAGGTCTATGACCTCATCCTGAAGTTCTGGAAGCAAGATATCGACTATCTCGGCCTCGCGAAGAGGGAGTTTCGTTGCAAGTGCATCGCTCATGGTTGTGACCTCGCCGTTAAGGACCATATGTCCAAGTCTTGTCTTCGGGATCCAGTCCATTCTACTCAGCCTCCATTTTATCTTTGACACTGCTAACCGCAGCTTCTATGCCATCATCGATGTGCTTTCCGTTTATTCTGTCCTCTCCCGGGAGAACTTCTTCTCCGTGGGGAACCTCTAGACCGGCATCGCACATACCTGCAACCGTTGCGAAGAGAACTCCGCCGTGTTTTGGATTCTGCATGCCTATGTCAAGAACTGCATATTCTATTCCGGCTTTCAGCGCTTTCTTTCCGGCAAGGTATCCAGTGAGATATGCCGCGGGGGTGCTTACACAACTGTACGTCCACCCATACCTGCTAAGCTCTCTGGATGTTGCTGTTGCAACGACCCTGTCGCCCTCCATTCCGAATTCCTCGAACTGGATTGTCACGTTCTTGTTGGATCTCCTGACGACTGCCCTGAGCTCTCCTCCTCTGAGAAGTTTGCGACGGGTGTAATAGTCGGTAAGGCCATCCCTTCTTCTGCGGAACGCGACCTTGTATCTAGGTCCTGTTGCCATCAGTTCTCCTCCTCCTTCAAGTCTCCTGCGTTAATCATATGCATTCTGAGATTCCTGCGGCTCTTGTAGACGCCACCCTTCGCTCTCATGTAGTACAATCTGTACACCGATGGTGTGATCTTACCGTCCGCGCGAAGAGCCTTCAGTTCATCACGGATGGGCCTGATTACGGAGATCCACCTCCTCTTACCAGAGATACGAGCGTAATACGTCCCTTTCCTGCTTCCCGGGCCCTTCCTCTTGCCTTTGGCCTTCTGACCGGCGATGTATCTGATCCTACCGTATGATGTACCGTACTTCGCCTTGGCCTTGATCAGACCCGATGCTATCCCTGTGCGTATATCCGCACGGGTGATGCACTCTGAGATCTCCTCGATCTTATCGGGGTTGAACCATACTCTGTTCTCACCGCATTTGAGGATCTCCGCTGCCATTCTTCTTTGGTTCTTAAGATCCATGCTCACACCATCCTGTTCAGTACCCTGATGCCGAGTTCTGCGGCTCTCTCCTCGATCGCCATCCTCTTCTTGGTTCCGACGGTTCCGCCTATACGGACGGCCTGAACCTTAGGATCGATCGCATCGAGTCCTTCTGCGTTATGGACGAGGACCTCTTCGAAACCTGACGGATGAAGATTCCTGACAGACGCCGGTCCACGGAAACCTATATCCACCACCGGAGGACGTCTGGCGAGATTTCTCTTCATCTTCGAATGAATACCCTTGGGCCTTCTCCAACTCTCTCCGAGTTTGGCGTATCTGAACCACTCCTGCCTCTTGAAGGCTGGGCGACGTCCACTGATAATTGCCCTTTTTGCAAGTCCGTCCGTGGTCTCCTTGTCGAGCACGGGTTTGATGTTCGGCACATAGACGCCCTCGTCCGTGCCTTCTTCTACGACCTCCACACTCGTTTCGGCGGCCTTGCCTGCCTTTGCTTTATCAGCTGCCCTATCGGCCTTCTTCCCGGCTTTATCGGCTTTCTTATCCGCAGACTTCTCAACCTTGGATACTGCCTCTGTGGTTGACGTTACCTTGAGCTGCCCCTGCCATTTCATGACCGTCTTAGGTCCTACCCCGGACAGCTCTTTGATGATCTGCTTTACAGTGTCCTCGTTCTCGAGGGCTTTGGAAAGATCGGCAACAGATTTGATGCCCATCTGTTCCAGTTCGGCCAAATTTGCTTCCTTCAGACCAGTTAGATCTGTAAGCGTCTTGACGGTCATTCTTTCACCTTGTGAGATTTCTCAACGATGTATATTCCATCCTGGAATGTCCTCTTGTCGAATCCGCCCCTGGATGTTGCCTTCTCGATATTGGCCGCCGTTTGTCCGCAGGCCTCGATATCGTTTCCTTCCACGGTCACATCGGCCCCTGCCACTTTGACCTTGCATCCGCCAACGATATTCGCAAAACGGGGTGCATGGCCTCCCATGTAGTTGTCGATCTGGACCTGGCTGCCCTTTACGGCCACTTTCATCGGAAAATGTGAGAATACGACCTTGAGGTGGTAGGTGAATCCCTTGGTCACACCTCTGATCATATTGTTCAGATGAGCATCGAAAGTACCTACCATGGCCTTTTCCTTGATCCTGGGGTACTCACAGCTCACATTGATCTTATTTCCGATGACGGCGACCGTTACGCGAGGGTGCGCGAAGTTTCTGCTCAATTCACCCCTCGGTCCGTGGACCTTTACAGTGTTTCCGTCCATAGAGACGGACACTCCATCGGGGATGGCGATGGTACTTTCGATTTTCCCTGCAACTGTCATCTTTATTCCTCTAATATACGAACGCTAATAGTTTTCCGCCGACTCCGAGTTCTCTGGCATGTGTATGGGTGATCACACCTTCGGTGGTGGTAAGTATCAGAACACCAAAATCCTGGGCTGGCAGGAATCTTGACTCGAATTTCTCGAGATCGGTGGTTTTGACCGAGTATCTCGGCTTTATCACACCGCAATTGTTGATCGCCCCTTTCATCATCACACGGAACTTTCCGGCCTTTCCATCTTCGACGTACTCGAACTGATTGATATATCCGTAATCCTGCATAACCTTCAGCACACGGCCTATGAGTTTTGAGGACGGTTGGATAAGACATTCGCTCTTTCCGATCTCAGCGGCATTTTTCATGACGGACATAGCGTCATTCAATGGGTCACTCTGCATTTATGTCACCTCACGAATACTTCTTGAACCCCAATTCCGGGGCCATTTCCCTGAAACACTGACGGCACAGGTGCATTCCGTATCTTCTGATAATGCCTCTGCGACGGCCGCACCTTGTGCAGCCCTTGGACCTGCCAAATTCCTTCTTGGGTTTCATTCAATCACCTTAACCTTGAAATTATCCTTCATGAACTGGATACCTTCGTCGCGGTGAACACGGTGTCGTGGAGGTATACGCCTCTTGCATATGGACCGCTGGGTGATCCTGTTGCCCGCCCTTCTCAGAACGACGTTGACATCCATCCCGAATATTCCTATCTCCGGGTCATATTTCATTCCCTCGAAGTCGGTGTAGTCGGTGATCCCGAACGACATGTTGCCTTCCTTGTCAAAGGAGTACACGGGTATACGGTACTCTCTTATCGATAGAGCCCTGTCGATGAAATCCTTGGCGGCATCGCCTCTGAGGGTAACTTTGCATCCGAGGGGCATCCCCTTACGGATGGCAAGATCCCTGTTGATCGTCCTCGACATGGTCTGGACCGGCTTGTGTCCGGTAATCATCTCAAGGACTTTCTGAGCTTTCTGAAGTCTCTCTCCTGCTTCTCCAACACCGATGTTCACGACGACCTTTTCGACGCGGGGTGCTCTCATTGTATTCATAAGCTAGCCCCCGGTACCTCGATCGCCGGCGTATCCTTCCCGATGACGAACACGTTGTCCTTGACCGTCTCGGTCCCGTCCTTGAATTTAACGACATTCGGCACGGCACCTCTTACCACTACGTACTCTGAGACAACTTCGATCTTCCCGGCGTGTTTTCCTTTGCTGACCATCGCCGAGGCACCCTCCGCAAGCGGATAGACCTCCAGTATCTTTTGCTCCAGGACGTCCAGCTTGAGGACGTCACCGGTCTTGTACTGGTTCTTGTCCAACGTTATATTCCTTCCGTCATGGAGGTTGAGTTGGATCTTTCCCTCTTTGATCTTGGTCTTGCCCTCGATCCTGCAGAGTTTCCAAGCTGCATCCTCCTTCGATATCTTCTCAGCGGTGAGTTTGCCCTTGTCCGTCATCAGTATACGGTAATACAGGTCCATTTTCGGGATGGAGAGCGTGTCCATGAATCCGAGAGGCTCCTTCGGACTCCTCACGGGTTTTCCGTCGACCAAAAGTGCACGGTCTCCTATTATTCTCTTCGCTTCCCTTGCAGTATCGCACACAGCGAGCATGTCCCTGAGCACCAATGCCGCAGAAAGACTGTATTCGATGGAGTGCGCTCCTGGTGACTGTTTTGTCGCCCAGACACTTACCTTCCTTTTCAGAGGCCAGGATCTAGGCGCTGCCAATCTCTTCAAATGATCGCTCATTGTTTAGCCTCCTTGTTCTTGGAGAGTGAATCCTTCCTCCATGCATCGTCAAGACTCAACTTGGTGATGACGAGGTTGGATGCGTGAACTGGACGCGCTACCGATGTTCCGTCGGCCTGATCGATGGTCACGCCTTCTACAGTCACGCGTCCGCTCTTGGTGATCACGCTCAACACTTTCCCCTCCACTCCGCGGATGTCCTCGTTACCGCGCAACACTGTGACCGTATCGCCTTTGCATACCCTCGCGGTGCGGACACCGAATTGTTTGCGAAGGTCATCGCTCAGATGCGCCGAGAGCATCTTCCTCTTGACATGGGCGGGTGCGTTTGCCTGGGCCTTTCTCTGAGTCCTTGCTTTGCTGCTAGTCATCCTTCACACCTCACACAATAATGTTTGCGGTCGCGGAGACACGGGGCCACCTCTCGGCGGCCTCTCTCGCGACGGGCCCTTTTATGTCCGTACCTTTGGTCTCGCCCGTGTCGGTCGTGATGACCGCGGCGTTGTCTTCGAAGTATACCATGGTTCCGTCAGGGCGCCTCATCGGACGTCTCTGACGGACGATGATCGCGAAAACGATCTGCCTTCTCATGGCCGGGGTCCCTTTCTTCACCGATGCGATGACAACGTCACCGACACCCGCGCAGGGAACACGTCTTGCAACCCCGTGGTATTTGGGAACGGTGATTATCTCTATCTGCTTCGCGCCTGTGTTGTCCACAACATCAAGACGGGATCCGTTCTGAAGCCCCCTGGTCTGTCTTCCAGCTACTCCTTTCATCTCAATCCCTCTTCTCGATCACTACGAAGGACACGGTCTTGCTGAGCGGACGGCACTCCATTATCTTCACGTGGTCGCCTGCTTTGAGATCGAAGCATGCTGGCGCGTGGACCGAATACCTGTTCGTCCTTTTCTCGTATCTCTCGTATTTCTTCTGATATTTCAGATAACTGTGTTCAACCACAACCGTCCTGCTCATTCTGACCGTTGTGACCTTACCCTCTATGACCTGTCCTCTGACCGATAAACTGCCGTGGAACGGACAATTTACGTCATTGCACTCTGCCTTGGGAGGGTTGATGTTGATTCCGATGTCTTTAATTTCTGCTGTCATGAATTCACCTAACCTTCTTTATCCTATCCTCTGGTCGGTGTAGTATTTCTGTTCCTCTAACGATGATCTCTTTGCCTTCGTACGTGAATTTGAACTCATTGCCTGATTTAGGTACCATTTTCTCAGTTCCGGCCGAGTCTATGGTGAACATGTTCCTCGTCTCATCAACGACTACACCGGATAATCCGGAATAGCATGGTGCCGACAGCACTTCCACATCCAATCCAATAAGTTCCATTCTCATGAAATCACTCTTGTTCATTTACCTAACTTCCGTCTTGAAGCCCATATCCTCCAAAGCGATCTTTACCTTCTTCTTGTGATCCCCCTGGAGTTCTATGCGTCCGTCTTTGGCTGTGCCGCCGGCAGCGCACTTGTTCTTCAGCTGCTTTGCGAGGTCGTTGATGTCTATATCGTTCTCATCGATACCATCGATGACTGTGACCGTCTTTCCGTATCTGCGGCTGTCGATAGAGATTCTAACGGACTGCTGCTCACGCGCGATCTCCTCGCACATGCACAGTTCCTTAGGCAATCCACATACCGGGCAAATTTCCGCCATTAGAGTTCTTCCTCCTCCTTCTGGACGGTCAGAATGCGAGCTATTTCGGTTCTCAGTGCTCGGATCGCCCCAGGATTGGCTGGAGCACCTCCCATCGCGGAGACCCCTCTCTCGTGCATGAGTTCGTTGCGAAGCTCTTTGAGCTTGTGATTGCGCTCATCCGCGCTCATATCCCTGATTTCAGACGCTCTGAGTACCATCTCACTGCCCCTCCTCTTTCACATCATCATCGACAACGCTCATAGGTACTGGCACTTCTGCAGCGACCTGTACTTCTGGTGCTTCTGCGAAAAGATCCGGGAACTTTGTCGCCGCCTCGGTCTTTCCGAGGATTGCCGTGTCTGCGGGAAGCTTTGCATCCGCTGCCATTATTTCCACGGTAACCCCTATGATACCCATCTTCAATTTCGCCACGGCGTAACCGTGATCGATGAATGTGGCTTTCGGTTCACCGCAGAACTTGATGTATCCTTCCTTGAACTTCTCAGTTCTGTGTCTCTGGCCGGTAAGCTTTCCAGCGATTATTATATGACATCCCTTCGCACCGGAATCCATGACCCGGCGCACTGTGGAATGTCCCGCTCTGCGGAAATGCCAGCCCCTCTCAAGGGAGAAGGCCAGCTTTTCTGCCATAATCTGCGCATTGAGATTCGGGTTCAGAACTTCCTGAACCTCGATCTGCGGATTCTCGAATCCGAACTTTTCCTCGATCGCTATGGTCAGATTCTTTATGGTCTGACCTTTCCTTCCGATGACGAGTCCGGGGCGCTCCGTCGTGAGGATCACACGGGTTCCCATAGGGGTCCTCTGGACGTCAAGTCCTCCGAATCCCGCACGGCTAACCTCCTTCATGAGATACTCTTTGAGGAGAACCCTGCGGATATTCTCGGCAACGAATCTTCTTTCTGATGCCATGTTTACTCTACCTCCTCTATGATTACCTCGAGGTTGACTGTTTCCTGATTCCACTGGGTGGCCCTTCCGTGTGCCCTTTGCATGTGACCCTGTATGGTCTGTCCTCTGGATGCTGTGATGGTCGTAAGCACCATGTTACTGGTGTTCAATCCCTTGTACTCAGCATTGGACATGGCACTCTTTATGACTCCCATGACCGCGGTTGCTGCCTTCTGAGGATATCTTCCGGGACCTACTCCCGGCTTATGCGAGACACGCTTGTTGTATCTTCTCAGCGGTACAGCTCTCTTAAGCTCGATGACCTGCTCAAGCGTCGCGATCGCCGTCTCCACCTTCATTCCACGGATCATTCCACAGATCTCACGGGTGAACTTCGGGGAGATCTGAATCTCTTTTCCAATCGCCTTCGCGGAGATGTCGGGGTCTGCTGTCATTGTATATCCAAACATTCTAAACACCTCACTTCAACGGCATGAACTTCGAAGATCTGGTCGCACCCACTCCAGGTCCGGAGTGCAGCGGAGCCTTCCTCGTAATTACGAATTCTCCGATGAAATGTCCGATCATTTCGGCCTTGATCTCTACGTCCTTGAATTCCTTCCCGTTGTATACGCTCACGGTCTTTCCCACGAATTGCGGGATCACCGGCAGGTCCCTGTGGTGCGTCCTGACGGTCGCACCTTCCTCGGCATCCTTCAGGTTGTCGAATAAAAGCTGCTGCTCGTAGTTCAGCCCACGCAGATACGTCCTTCTAGATCTCGAAGGCATAAGCCCCAGGACTTCGTCGAAGGACATAACGAGTAGCTCTTCCATGGTATAACCGCGGTACAGGAACTCCTTCTTCCTTCTTGCCTGGATTGCACTTGCCTTCTTCCTGGACTTTCTCCTGGTGGCCTTTGCTGAACCTGCAATAATCTTTGATTTTGCCATGTAGTTCACTTCCTCCTGTTCTTCTTCTGGGGGGCCAAACGTCCAACCTTCTGACCAGGCCATGCGTTACGGCTCTTCGTACTCGGTCCACCGACGTGCTTATGGCTTCCACCACCATGCGGGTGATCGACCGCATTCATCGCAACACCGCTGACATGGAAATATGCCTTCGATGATGAGCTCAGGGCATGGAATTTCTTTCCCGCCCTTCCGAGAGGCTTGTCGGTTCTCCCTCCGCCTGCCACCACACCTACTACGGCACGGCAGTTGGAATTGAATTCCTTCAAAGCTCCGGACGGCATCTGAACGATGACCGATGCACCTTTGCTGACGACGGTTGCGGATGCTCCTGCGACCTTTACGAATTTCCCTCCGTCACCCGGGATGCCTTCGATGTTATGTACGAGGGTACCTTCGGCAATGATGGAAAGCGGCAGGATGTTTCCCGTTACGATTTCGCCAGATCCGACGGATATCCTCTGTCCGACCTTGACTCCTTCAGCTGCGATCTGATAATCCAATTTCTTTCCTTCGAACTTGACCTTGGCGAGAGGCGATGTCCTTCCGGGTGCCTGAATAAGATCCACTACCACTCCCGTTCCTTTTTCAAACGCAGGAAGTCTCACGTCGTCGACGTGCCTGTGGCTGGGAGAGCGGTACTGGGAGCCTCCTGCTCCCCTTCTCTGAGTTCTCAATCTCTTTCCCATATTCACTCACCTCAGAATACTCCGACCCTCATACCGACATCCTCTGCCGAGTAGCCTTCTGCAAGTCGTATGATCGCATGCTTTCCATCCTTCTGGATCCTGGTACAGACCTTGCTGACCTTCACTTCGAAGCGCTCCTCGAATACAGTCTTGATCAGCGCTTTGTCCGCGTCCCTGTGGACCAAGAACTCGATCTTGTTCCCGTCTTTGAAGTCCTGTGTCGGAGTCCCGGCCAGGTGGTTCATAGACTTTTCTGTGACGAAAGGTCTGATGAGTACATCGCTCTGTTTCATTGGGTCCACTCTCCTATCTTGGCAATGGCCGATTTGGTATAGACCGTGAGCCTTCCTGCATCTCCGCCGGGAGCCAGGATCGCTGCATTCAATCCACTTACCGCTTCGACCTGCACACCGGGCAGATTGTCCGCTCCCTTGAATACAGGGAGATCCCTTTCCGAGACAACGAGGAGAATCGATACCGGCGTGCGATATTTCCTGTTCCTCATGGTCCCGCGACCTGCACGGATCTTTCGTCCTTCCTTTGCACGTTCGACATCGTAACCGAGACCGATCTTGTCCAATACGCCGTATATCTCCGAAGTGACGGATATGTCCTGTATTGCATCGTCTACGACCACTGGGAAGGATACGTTATCATCGAACTGATGACCGCGGGCCTTCACACAATCCGCATCGCCGGTCGCGGCGAGCGCGGACTTACGTGCGAGGATGCGCTCTTTCTTATTGACCTTTAGTTCCCATATCCTCTCGACCATCGGAGGATGCGCTCTGCGTCCGGAAACGTTGTTGGGTGACTCTGTGGCTTTTCTCCCGTCGTGTACACGCTGAACACGCGCCACCCCACGTCCTTTTCCCCATGTGCTGACGGAATGCCTCATACCGGATTTCTTGTTGGGTCCGTATGCCTGCCTTTTATTGGCTGCGGCCGCAAGCACCGCCCTTTTGATTACGTCGGGCCTGTACGGAGTACTGAAGGCTGTTGGAACGTCGACCTTACCGGCGACCTCTCCACTGGCCGAATAGACGTTTGTCTGTGCCATTTACTTATACCCCCTGTTTTGATTCGGTCGAGATATACGTGATGCTTACCTCAGTTATTGCCTTCTTGGGCATCCTGGTAGGATCCCTCAACCTGATGAGTCTCTTGGCTGGTCCGGGTACTGATCCATAAACGAGAGCGTATGTGTTGACGACATCTCCGTAGTTGAGGAATCCGCCCTTGGGCGTGATCTCTGAACCTTCCGTTCCAATCTTGATCAGCTGTTTGTTGAATTCGGTCCTCTGATGGTATCCCATCTGTCCGGATCCTGGGACCGTTCCTCTAAGGTATCCGGGCCTCTTAGGTCCAGAGTTACCTATTCCACGGCGATGTTTGCTGTTCTTGTGCGAAAGGAGCTTTACCCCCCAGCGCTTGGTGACACCTTGGAATCCTTTTCCTTTCGTCACGGCGATCACATCCACGAGACCGCCTTCGGCCGCGAAATCATTGATCCCCACATCTGTGCCGAGGATCTTCTTGGCGTATCCTATCCTATCGTCGATCGATCCGCCGCCTATCCTCAGTTCCATCATGTCAGGGACTTTTTTGGGAACCCCCTTCACCATTTTGGGCTGTGTATAGGCTATGACGCGAACATCTTCGACATCTACACCATCATACTTTGCGAACGAGGCCGCATCGTGGTTCTTAGGCACGCTCAGGCGTTTCGAGAGCAGAGGATCGAGATCCTGTGCCCACACCTCGCCTGCGGTCTTGAGCCCGTAGATCGTGTTCTCGTAGAGCCTTACTGCTGCTATCTTCATCGGCGGGACCTCAAGTACCGTTACCGGGACCTGGAGTTCCATACCGGATGTTGTGCTCTTCGCACGCTTATCGACCATGAAAGCGTGCGTCATACCGGCCTTATAGCCGGCAAAACCTTGGATTTTAGGGGCTCCGCTAATGTCGGGCCATGAATCAAGGCGGGGTGTTTGGGACTGCGCTCTCTTCCTAGGACCGTATCCCTGTGATCCCCTCTTCGGACGTCTCCTTTGTGACATGTTTCACATCCAGCGAGAGTGTCTTCGCTAATCTCGCGTATCAGTCGATCTCAACGTCTTAATCCTCGACCGTGACACCGTATCCATCTCGACAATTCCTATATGAGATCGGACGAGGGTTGCGTCACGCATTGCCCATGGTGTCTGGTCGAACATCTAGCGTGTTAATCTGAAAATGGTATAGACCCCCCGTATATAAAGATTGGGTGTCTCATATAAGAAAGGACGGGGAGGGAACGACCCTTACACGTTTCCTTTTTTCGCCTTCTGCTGGGCCCTTTTCATGCGTGCCTTGGCGTCAAAACCAGTTGCTTTTTCGGCAAATATGTTCAATCGTCTCTTGCTGTCCAGGATGGCATCGTCGGTGAGTCCGACCTTGTTGGTCTCGGTTACGATCTCCATTTTGTCCTTAGAGACCACCTTGATCTTTATGACGGACATGACACCGTACGAAGAGACGTAATATTCTCCGTCGGTATCAACGCTGCCGAACACCTCTTTGATCATCGCCGGGAGTAAGTCGCCCTCCACATTCTTGAACCAGCCCTTCTTGATATCGTAGTCCATCGTTTCACTTCCTGATCATCAAATCTTCGTCGAATCCACGGTCCAGGTCTGCTGCCGTACCGAGCATTGTCTCAGATTCCATGTAGTTCCTCCACCTGTCGATACAGTCACATGTGACCGCAAGGTCCTTAACGTTTTGCGTGAAAGAGAATCTCTCGACCGCATCCAAGACCCTCTTGTCACAATCACCACAGTTGTGCACACCCCTTTGAGTCCCTCCTCCAGAAGGCGACGACATCAGTCTCGAATCGACTGTACCAGCAGCTTGTTTTAATACCTCCACCAGAGACCATATCCACGGCGGCCTATAGTCTCCTCTTTTCCATATCCTCTCAACTAGTGTCCCCCTCTGGACATTCACCGGATTTATGGATATTTCGTCGGAAAATGGATCGGCATAGTGTATCGATTCCACTGCACTCCGTATCGCCGCAGTCTCCTGCAGATACAGCGGTTTGAGTAGCAGGTATGTACGTACCGTGAGGCCCGCATCCTTTGCAATATACCCCGCTGCTCTGATATCGTCCGGTGTGAACCCTTTGTTTATGCTCGTCCTCAGTACTTCCTCGTTGCAGCTCTCCAGGCCCAAAGATACCGTGACAGAACCCGGAACTGTCGATATCACATCAGATGTTATGAACTCCGGACGGCTTTCGAAAAGTATGCGTTTGCAGTCGGAGAACGCGTCGAAGATCTTGTTACGGACCCCCTCAGGTATCTCCTTTTCATCCAGGAAACTGCCAGAGGTGTATATCTTCACAAACGGTTCGTCGTCGTATCTCGATATGGCCTGATCGAGTTGTTTCAGGAGGTCTTCGGAAGTCACATCCTTCAATGATGCCGAACGGTAACCGCACATTGTGCATCCTCCTGTTTTGGCCCAGACGCACCCGCTCGTGCGCATGATCATGACCAATGCATCGACGACTTTGCCATCGACCATATCCTTCTCTTTCCACAGCGTCTCTAGCTGGTCAGGAGATCTTTTGTCCTTCATCATCTGATATTCCTGCAATCCGATGGTTGCAACGGTTATATTACTTACCCTCCGGCAGACCCTGTCCGAACCAAACCCGTTCTGCAAACTTTAATATGTATCCTTTCAATCATGAAACGACGCCCATGGTCAAGAACATCATCGTCATCGGATCAGGTGCCGCGGGTATGCCCGCTGCATCCAGTGCAAAGAGGGAAGATCCGACCGCAAAGGTCACGGTTTTTACCGAAGATGAACACATATCGTACTCGCCCTGCGTTATACCATGGGTCCTTGAGGGAAAAACAGGATGGGACGATATCATAATGCACAATGCCGAATTCTATGCCAAAGAGCGGGACATAACGGTTTTTACTAAAACGAAAGTTACAGCCGTCGACGGCGATAACAAAACCGTTACGGCAAATGGCAGAACATACGGTTACGACTCGCTGGTGGTAGCAACCGGAGGGAGTGTCTTCATACCTCCGATCCCCGGCATCGATCTCGAAGGTGTATTCGTCGTCAGGACCATAAATGACGGTAAGGCCATCGAATCCGCATTGAAGAACACCAAGACCGTTGTAATCGGCGGTGCAGGCGTTATCGGGTTGGAAGTTGCACTGGCCCTTCGTAACATGGGGAAAGATGTAACGGTGATCGAGATGATGGACCAGGTCGTTCCGCGCATCGCAGACAAAGATATGGCGGAGCCTGTCCAAAGGCATCTCGAAGAAAAAGGCATAAGATTCGTAATGAAGGCCCCGATCCAAGCGGTCAACGGCGAAAAAAAGGTTAAGAGTGTAACAGCGGCCGGTGAGGATTATCCCTGCGATATGGTGATATTCGCAACCGGCGTGCGCGCGAATCTTACCATCCCGAGTGCACTAGGTCTTGACATCGGACAACTGGGTGCGGTCATCGTATCGCCCACGATGCAACCCTATAGGAGGGGACGTTTGGTAAACGATATCTTCCTCGCAGGCGACGTGGTACAATGTCAATCGGCGATTGCAGCCGGACCCACGATGAGCCAATTGGGCTCAACCGCCGTGAGACAGGGAACCGTGGCAGGAAGGAATGCCGCCGGCAGAAAAGCCGTATCCGGTCCCGTGGCAAGCCCATGGGTCAGTGTAATAGGAGATATCCAGATCGCCGGTACCGGTCTCTCCCAGGGACTGGCATCATGGTATGGTATCAGAACTGTGGAAGGAAAGGCCATCGGCTTCACCCGTGCGAAGTACTACCCCGACGGAAAGCAGCTTATCGTAAAGATACTCGCAGACCCGTGCTCCCACAGAATGATAGGTGCACAGATAATCGCCGGGGAAGACGCAACGGGCCGAATCGACTGGCTAACCTCTGAGATAGTGAACGGTTCGACCGTTGAGGATTTCGTGACACGCGCGGAGAACGCGTACTGCCCTCCTACATCCATGGTAATGGATGTCGTCATCCAGGCGGCCAACGACCTTCAGAATAAATTGAAACAGGTCATCTAATGGAATACCAAAAGTACAAGTCGGTCTACAACTGTCTCAACTGCCCGAGTGACCTTGAGAAACTCGAACTCGAAGGTTATGATTCGCGTCTTCTGAGAACGATGTACACGCAGAAGATCAGCAGAGACGTCAAGAAGAGATTCTATGTCGTGAAACAGAACACGCCACGCATCTTGAAGGAATGGAAAAGAGGAAAGACCATGATGCAGCTTTCTGAGGAATGGAGATTCCCACCGATTCTGATGGCGATGTTCATCTTCATGGAGGACGGGGCTTCAAAGAAAGAATTCTGGTCCTACATAAACGACCCGGACCAGTTGAGCAAGAGGACGGCCGACGAGATCAGAGACGTCGTGAAGAACGATCTTATCTACTCGCCGGAGGCCAACGAGGAACAGAAACAGAGAGGTCTTTGGGGCGAATCGCTCCTGCACGACTGGCTTGACAAACAGAACATAAAGTACCGTACCGAAGACGAGATCAGGGGGGCATATGAGAAGACGCCTGACGCATTGTTGGACGAACCGATGATCTATGATGGCCACAAGATATACTGGGTCGAAAGCAAGGCCTCTTTCGGAGATAATACGGAATTCAGATTCAACTCCAGAAAACAGCTGATCCCGTACACGAAAATCTTCGGACCCGGCGTCGTCGTCTATTGGGTCGGCTGCCTTGATGATCTGGAATGCCCAGACGGCATATTCGTGGAGGATGTGAACGTCCTTAATAAAACTCTTTCGAAGTGTTCCGATTGAACTGTTTTCCACAGATCTTTTTTTCTCTCTTCTGCGAGTACCTGATATAGAAATCATGCAGATGTGCATATTTTATCGCATATACAGTAGTCTTGTACAGATGTTCGATACAACACTTATTCATTTGAACAATAATATTGAAATATAATTGTACATTTGTCTAACATAATTTTGTTTAGCTAAGACATATTACGGAGATGAATGAATGAGAACTATCATAAAAGTCGGGGTTTGTCTGGCATTGTCGATTGCCTTTTTAACTCTCCTCGTACCGAATGTTGCCGCCGACCGAATGGTGAACATCGAAGACGCAGGCAATATTTCATGGATACTTATCTGCACGGCATTGGTGTTCATAATGACCCCGGGGGTCGCCCTGTTCTACGGAGGGATGCTGAGAAAACAGAGTATGACATCCATAATGGCGCAAACCACCATAGTGATCGGCATCATGACCGTATCCTGGGTGTTGATCGGATATACCCTGGCATTCGGAACTGACATTCACGGGATCATTGGGAATCTTGAATACGTGCTGATGCGGAACCTCAGTTACGATACCATTGCTGACGGCGCCACTATCCCCAACATGGAGTTCATGCTCTTCCAGATGATGTTTGCACTCATAACTGCGGGTATCGTCCTCGGTGCATGTATCGAAAGGGTGAGATTTAACGCCATTGCGATGTTCATAGCGGTCTGGTCCGTACTCGTTTACGCACCCATGGCCCATTGGGTCTGGGGCGGCGGTCTGTTCGCACAGTATCTGACCGTACTCGATTTCGCAGGCGGTACGGTCGTCCACATATGTGCGGCAACGACCGGTCTCGCACTTGTGCTGTTCGCAGGTAAACGCAGCGAACGTATAATGAAGGACCGGCCTAACAACGTGCCGATGGCCTTTCTCGGTTGCGCCTTGCTTTGGATGGGCTGGTTTGGGTTCAACGGCGGATCCGGTCTTGCAGCCAACGGTATCGCGATCAACGCAATAGTGGTCACGCAGATATCGGCAGCCTTCGCGATGATAACCTGGGCGATCATACAGTATATGCACGTGGGGCGCGTCAACGTCCTGGGGATGATCGCCGGTGCAGTTGCGGGGCTGGTCGCAATAACTCCTGCGGCCGGATATGTCGGCCCGACCGAAGCGATAGTCATCGGCATCGGTGGCGGACTGCTCTGTTATGTCGGTGTGATCTTCATGAGAAAGAAATCGGGATTGGATGACGCATTGGACGTGTTCGGTGTACACGGCATCGGTGGAATATGGGGGTCCATCGCAACCGGAATATTCGCACTGCCAGCGATGGTTCCTGCAGGATATGAGGGACTGATATACGGAAATACCGACCTGTTCCTAGGACAAATCGTCGCTGTGATCTCTACGCTCGTATTTTGTTTCGTCGTGTCATATCTGATAATCTGGGTAATTTCAAAGCTCATGAAGGTTACCATGGATGAGACCGAGGAGATAATAGGCGCTGACATCATTGAGCACGGAGAGCCATCTTACAGGATCTGAGGTGAAACAATGAAGATGATAATTGCAATAATCCGTCCAGAGAAACTTCAATGCGTCAAGGATGCCCTCAAGGCATTGAACATCAATGGAATGACGATAACGGATGTCAGAGGCCGTGGAACACAATCCGGACTTAAATTCACGACAAGAGTGGGTGAATTCGTAGTCGATGAGATAGAGAAGATCAAACTCGAGATCGTTGTGAATGACGACCAGGAGAACGCTGTGATCAGTACGATACAGAAGTATGCTTCCACCGACCACATTGGCGATGGAAGGATGTTCGTTGTCCCCGTGGAAAAATCCATAAGGATCAGAACAGGCGATGTGTGACCGCCCACTGCGCGATCTGATCCCCAAACCTTTTACCCCATCACCGAAACGATACGCAAGATCGAGATGCCAAGCGCCAAGGTGCAAAGCAAAAAGAGTAAAATGGGCACCCGTGAAAGGATGGTAGCGAGGGATCGATTTGAACGATCGGTCTCCGGGTTATGAGCCCGACGGGATATCCTGGCTACCCTACCTCGCTATAGAGAGCGCTAACCAGCACGTTGTATTTATACTTTGCATATTATGAAAAAACAAATCCCGAATGCAATCAAAACAACTTTTTGAGATACAGCAGGTCCTCGAACTTTCCCTTTATGGTTATCTTCTTCGTCACATAGGCCTTCATGGGTCTCAGTTCGCCATCGATCAGAGCGACCAGGTTCTCCGGTGTGGAGATGAGCGTGATATCGGCTTCATCTAGAAGCCCCTCTTTGAAGCCCTGTATCTTTGCATGATCGAGGACGAACGAATATTTCTCCGAGTCGAGATCGATATTCAGGGTCTTGTGGATGTTTTCGACCTGCTTTCTGATGTTTTCATCCTTCTCCATTTTCCTATGGAACTTGTCTATCATTTCCTGTATCTTGAACTGTATGCTCATGTCCGTTCACCAATCCGTGATCTTCGTGTTCGCATATACGGAAAGCATACGCTTCACCGGCTCCCACGAATTACGGGTATGCTTCGGGGAACACCCGTTTTGTTTTATCCATTTTTCTATGAATTCCATGGTGTACGGGTCGCTCGGATAACCGCTTCCGACATCTTCACCGAATTCTTTGGTTATATCCTCGATAATCCTGTCCCTCGTGACCTTTGCGATTATCGAGGCTGCGGACACAATCGGATATGTATCGTCCGCCTTGTGACGCGCAATCACCACCGTATTCTTCAGCTTTACCGATAGAGCATTGGAGAAACCGTATTCGTTTACATCGGGACAATCAGCATAAACACGAACCGTCGGTATCTTGGATGCAGCTTCATGGAACATATCCATTTCGATATCGTTCAGGGACTGCTTCTGTCTCCCTCTGTCTATGTCCTCTGCGGAAATTATCACAACGCAATGGTCCACCGAACACTCGATGATCTCATCGAAAAGCCTCTCTCTGATTCTGGGTCTTAGTTTCTTGGAATCCTTCACTCCCAGCTGTTTCAAAGGAGCATCGTCCTCGGCATATACCGCACCGACGACCAACGGTCCCATGACGGACCCTCTCCCCGCTTCATCGACACCGCAGAACATTACCCTCTCTATCGTAAATATCATATTATATGGTATTCTTGATATCGGGCTTTCTGTCACTTGGATATATGCTCTTCGATTACCAGAAAAATGGTTACTAAAAGACGTCTATAAATCGTGCCGTTCTTTCCAAACCCCGTTATGATCCCTGTTTGCGATGTTCAAAACCGTAGAAACGATTCTGGATTCAAACTTACCAAGGTCGGTGTAACCGGAGTAAGGAAGCCCGTACGTGTCAAGAGAAACAACGTGAGAACGGATCTTAAGGAAACACTGTCCTGCGACATCGATGTTTTTGTCGACCTCCCTGCGGAACAGAAAGGATCCCATCTCTCAAGGAACCTTGAGGTCCTGAGGGAGATAGTCGATGAAAGTGTGAGGAAACCCGTATCCGGTATCGAGAATCTTGCGTCCGACATCTGCAAACTGCTCCTTAGGAAGCATGAATATGCGACGACGGCCAACGTGAACATCGATGCTGACTACTTCAGAAACAATATGACCCCCCACGGCAGAGAGACGTTGGAGATCT
>Ga0265294_10003299_pt1 | contig 20717 bp, 18 predicted proteins | sample MunlanPumphouse3_FD_192504 | JGI IMG/M metagenome (GOLD analysis project Ga0265294, IMG submission 192504) | Groundwater microbial communities from a municipal landfill in Southern Ontario, Canada - Pumphouse #3 | ecosystem: Environmental > Aquatic > Deep subsurface > Groundwater | place...
GTGGAAATTGCCATCACAGCCAATGAAGAAATGTTGAAGAAAGCTCAAGCTGGCGAACTTTAAGAAAAAACCGTATCATATCAGGAGAGCTGCCTCAAAAGGGCAGCTTCTTTTGTTTGTTGCAGGATGTTCGAGACTTTTTTGTTGGACAAGACAAAGGAAACAGTCAATCAGTATATTTGTGGTGTTTTTTTTTGTAAAAGTGTTGAATAGTTGTATCTTTGCGCCCGTTAAGAGGATGTGAGGGGAGCTAAGGTTCCCCTCTTTTATTCCCAAAATGGAAGGACTTTTTTGACAAGACCGAGCGCGGAAAATGCTGAAAATTAACAATATATGGTACAAAAAGACCTTGTAATTCAGATTGTGGAGGAGTGGATGGAAAATACGTCCTTCTTTTTGGTTGATGTCAAAATTAACCCGGAAAATGAGATCTTCATTGAATTTGAATCTGAATCTGATGACGTCAATATTGACGAATGTGTGGACTTGAGCAAATTTGTAGAGTCCAGACTTGACCGTGATCAGGAGGATTTTGCATTGGAAGTCGGTTCCGCAGGTTTGGGACAACCCTTTAAAGTTCTGAAGCAATATTTGATTCATATAGGTGATGAAGTTGAAATAATCACCAAAGCCGGGAAAAAGGTTTCCGGTGTACTGAAAAGTGCTGATGAGAACGGTTTCATTCTTACAGAGAATTGTAAAGTGAAGCTCGAAAACAGTAAAAAAGTAATGAAAATGGATGTTGATGAGACCTATCAACATGCAGATGTCAAATCAGTCAAATATCTGATCCGTTTTTCCTGATTGAAAATCTAAAATATAAATATATCAAATCACCCCATGGCTAAAAAAGTTGAAACAATCAGTTTGATTGATACCTTTGCAGAATTCAAGGAATTGAAAAATATCGATCGCCCAACAATGGTAAGTGTGTTGGAAGAGTCTTTTCGGAATGTGTTGGCAAAAATGTTCGGTACAGACGAGAATTATGATGTCATCATCAACCCGGATAAAGGTGACTTTGAAATCTGGCGTAACCGTCAGATTGTAGAAGATGATGCCCTTGAAGATGAAAATTTACAGATAACGCTGAGTGAAGCAAAAAAAATTGACGCCGATTTTGAAGTTGGCGAAGATGTGACAGATGAAGTTCACTTTGCCGATTTTGGCCGTCGTGCCGTGTTGAACCTTCGTCAGACACTGGCTTCCAAGATCCTGGAACTTCAAAAGGACAGTCTGTACAACCGTTTCATCGATCGTGTCGGACAGATTGTAAGTGCTGAGGTTTATCAGATTTGGAAAAAAGAAATCCTGCTGCTTGATGACGAAGGCAATGAAATGTTGCTTCCTAAAGTCGAACAAATTCCTTCAGATTTTTACCGCAAGGGAGAAAGTGTTCGTGCTGTTGTTGAAAGAGTTGAAAACAAAAGCAATAATCCCAAGATTATACTTTCCAGAACTTCTCCTGTTTTTCTTCAAAGGCTTTTTGAATTGGAAGTCCCGGAAATTCACGAGGGGCTTATCCTGATCAAGAAAGTGGCACGTATCCCTGGAGAACGCGCAAAAGTGGCTGTAGAATCTTATGATGAAAGGATTGATCCGGTCGGAGCTTGTGTCGGTGTGAAAGGTGCCCGTATTCATGGTATCGTTCGCGAGCTTCGCAATGAGAATATTGATGTAATCAATTATACTTCAAATATAAACCTCTTCATTCAAAGAGCATTGAGCCCTGCCAAAATTTCTTCCATCCGTTTGGATGAAACAAACAACAAGGCTGAAGTGTTTCTGAAACCGGAAGAAGTTTCTCTGGCCATTGGTAAAGGTGGTATGAACATCAAATTAGCCTCCATGCTTACCGGTTATACCATTGATGTCTTCCGTGAAACGGATGACATTGAGGATGATGACATTTATTTGGACGAATTTAAGGATGAAATTGATGGATGGGTTATTGACGCACTCAAAAAGCTTGGCTGTGATACAGCCCGCAATGTTTTGGCAATACCTCGTGAAGAGTTGATTGAAAAAGCTGATTTGGAAGAAAGCACTGTTGATGAAGTGTTGGGGATTTTACGTGCGGAATTTGAAGATTAAATTCCAGCCGGTTTTACGCGGAATGAAAGTTCAGCCTCTGTTTTTTTAGTTTTATATTTTTAAACCCAGTTTATGTCGATTCGATTAAATAAGGTAACGAGAGATTTAAACGTAGGAATGTCTACATTGATAGATTTTCTACAAAAAAAAGGTCACGTAGTTGAGAATAATCCCAACTCGAAGATCACTGACGAAGAATACGATTTATTGGTCAAAGAGTTCAAACAGGACATGTCATTGAAACTTGAAGCTGAACGTTTGGTTCATGAAAGGATCAACCGCGATAAACAGAAAGTTGAAGCTCCAACCCCTGTTAATGCTCCAGTCGAAGAAGAAAAACCTGTCACAATCCAGATTGAGGATGAACTTGCCGGTTTTCGTCCGCAAATTAAACAGGTGGGGAAAATAGATCTTGATACACTGAATAAAAGAACAAAATCGGAAGAGATTCCGGATGCTAAGTCAAAGTTCGAAAAACCGGTTCAAGAACCGAAAAAAACCGAGGAGATACCCCCTGTTGTAGAAAAAGTTCCTACAGTTAAAATTGAGACCCCGACTATTGAAGAGCCTGTGAAACTTGAAAAAGAGTCTCCGTCCGAAAAGGCTCCTGAACCAATTGTGGAAAAACCTGTTGTAGAAAAGCCCATTGTTGGACAGGAAAAGGTTGTTGAACCTGCTCCGTCTGAAATTGCTCAAAAACCGGTCGTAGAAAAAGCACCTGCTTCAACCGGCAAAAAAGCACCTGTTGAAAATGTTCAGAAAATTCAGAAACCTGAACATAAAAAGAAAATAGAACCTGTGACGAAGCCTAAAGTTCAGGAAGAAAAAGATACAAAGTCTGAACCGGAATTGTTCAAATTGGGAGTACAGCGTCTCGAATCCAATATCAAGGTGATCAAAACCATAGATTTGGATGCTTTGAACCAGTCTACAAGACCCAAAAAGAAGACACAGGCAGAAAAGCGTAAGGAGAGAGAAGAAAAGATACAGAGTGATCGTAACCAACGTTCATCACATCCATCTGACGGTAAGCAAAGACCGGCAGAACAAGGGACTTCCATCGCTAAGCCAATCATTGGCGAAAAATCAGAGTCCGGGACATCTTCTGATATCAAGAAGAAGAAAAGAAATCGCATCAAAGATGGTAAGGTCAGAGTAAACGATTCTCAATCCGGATCAACGAACCAACGTTCTGCCCAATCTTCTCAGGAAATGAAATCCAGGCTCAAGAAGCCTGTGTTGAAATCTGAGATCAGTTCAGAAGATGTATCCAAACAAGTAAAAGAGACCCTTGCCCGTTTGACATCCAAACCGAAAAAAGGGACGAAATATCGTAAAGAAAAGCGTGAAGCCGGTGCTCAGCGTCGTATGGAAGATGCAGAACGTGAAAATCAGGATAACGCAATTATCAAGATCACTGAATTTGTGACTGTCAACGATCTGGCAAGTATGATGGATGTACCTGTCGTCCAAGTTATTTCAACCTGTATGAGCATTGGACAGATGGTTTCCATCAACCAGCGTCTGGATGCGGAAACCATCAATTTTGTAGCCGATGAATTCGGATTTAAGACCGAATATGTCAGTGCTGAAGTCATGGAGGCTATTCAGGTGGAAGAGGATGCACCCGAAGATTTGATTCCGCGACCACCAATTGTGACCGTAATGGGTCACGTAGACCATGGTAAGACCTCCTTGCTTGACTATATCCGTAATGCCAATGTGATTGCCGGTGAAGCCGGAGGTATTACACAGCATATCGGTGCCTACAATGTGAAGCTTTCAAGCGGTAAAAAGATTACATTTCTGGATACCCCGGGTCATGAAGCATTTACTGCCATGCGTGCCCGTGGTGCGAAAGTGACAGATATAGCCATCATCATTGTTGCAGCGGATGACGATGTGATGCCTCAGACCATTGAGGCCATCAATCATGCAGCTGCAGCCAATGTTCCTATCGTGTTTGCAATCAATAAGATTGATAAGCCCCATGCTGATCCGGAAAAGATCAAGCAGAAGCTGGCCGAAATGAATTACCTCGTTGAAGACTGGGGCGGTAAATATCAATCGCAAGATATATCAGCTAAAAAAGGTCTGAATGTCAAGGAATTGCTTGAAAAGGTGCTTCTGGAAGCAGAAATGCTCGAACTCAAAGCCAATCCAAACAGGAAAGCAACAGGTTCCATCATCGAATCCTCTCTGGATAAAGGTCGTGGATATGTGGCTACCGTATTGGTAGACAACGGAACACTCCATATGGGTGATATTGTCATAGCCGGCATCAATCATGGCCGTATCAAGGCAATGTTCAATGAACGTGGTCAACGTGTGCAACAAGCCGGACCTTCGGAGCCAGTCATGATTTTAGGTTTGAACGGTGCACCTCAGGCAGGTGATAATTTCCATGTACTTGATACGGAACAGGAAGCCCGCGAAATCGCCAACAAGCGGGAACAATTACAACGTGAACAAGGCTTGCGTACCAACAAGCTTCTGACTTTGGCTGAAATCGGCCGTCGTATTGCTGTAGGTAATTTCAAAGAGCTGAATGTGATTGTGAAAGGTGACGTTGATGGTTCTATCGAAGCACTTTCAGACTCCCTGATCAAGTTGTCAACCGAAGAAATCCAGGTGAATGTCATTCACAAGGCGGTTGGTGCCATCTCTGAATCAGATGTGACACTGGCATCAGCCTCAGATGCCATCATCATCGGTTTCCAGGTACGTCCTTCGATGGCAGCCCGTCGTCTGGCAGAAAAAGAAGGGGTGGACATGCATATGTATTCCATTATCTATGATGCCATTGAGGAAGTTAAGTCGGCAATGGAAGGGATGCTCTCTCCCGAAATCAAGGAAGAAATTACTGCTACCATCGAAGTTCGGGAAGTATTCAAGATTACCAAAGTCGGGACAGTTGCCGGATGTATGGTGAAGGAAGGCAAAGTGAAACGTGGGAACAAACTGCGGCTCATCCGCGATGGTATCGTTATCTATACCGGAGAGATGGGTGCCTTGAAACGCTTTAAGGACGATGTGAAAGAAGTTGCTTTCGGTTACGAATGTGGCTTAAGCTTTGCAGGTTATCAGGATCTTCATGTCGGAGACATTGTAGAATCATTTGAGGAAATCGAAGTTAAAAAGAGTTTATAAACGCCGACTGTTCATTGCCTGATATTGATGATCGGACACTGAATTTCAGCAGTTCAAATTAATAAATCAGACAAAGGTACCGATACGGATTTTTTTCGTTCGAGTACCTTTGTTTTTATAACCATCACAATGGAGTTTATGGACATTCTTATTGGACTTTTTTTGTTGTATGAAATAGTCAGGGGATTGAAAAGAGGCTTTATGATTGAGGCTGCTTCGATTATTGGTATTGTCTTGGCTTTTTATGCTGCTACTGCTTTTCGCGAACCAATGGCTCATCTGCTGGGACCGGTTTGTTTTGGATCGGAACGATGGAGTTCTGTCATCGGTTTTTTGTTCACATTTTTGGTCATATACCTGCTTATTGTTATCTTGGCAAAAGTTTTTGAAGGTATTTTAGGGGTCTTTGCTTTAGGTGGGATTAACCGTTTGGCAGGAGGTGCTTTTTGTTTGCTGAAGGGTGCATTGGTATTGAGCATCATTTTAAACTTATATGAAACGATTGATAGTGACCGTAGTTTCGTTGGGTCCAAACATATCGAATCGTCCGTTTTTTACAAACCTGTTTTGAAAGTCGCCCCGACAATTTTTCCTTTGTTTGATTCTGATAAATCCAATCATCAATCAAAAATACCGGATTCAAAAGATTCGCGTAAAATTACTTTATAATGGAAGAAAAACCTCAAGATATTATTGACCAGGTAACATCCGGAGAGTACAAATATGGTTTTGTCAGTGACATTGATGCTGAAAGTATTCCTTTTGGCCTGAGTGAAGATGTCATCAGACTCATTTCCGCCAAAAAGAATGAGCCGGACTGGTTGCTTGATTTTCGTCTGAAAGCATATAAACATTGGCTTACTTTAAAGATGCCGGATTGGGCACATCTGCAGATTCCTGAAATTGATTATCAGAATATCATTTATTATTCTGCGCCCAAATCCAGAACAGCCCTGAAAAACCTGGATGAAATGGATCCGGAATTACTGAAAACATTCGATAAATTGGGTATTCCGCTTCAGGAACGCCAACACTTATCGGGTATGGCAGTAGATGCAGTGATGGATAGTGTTTCCGTCAAGACCACATTCAAAGAGAATCTGGCAGAACTCGGTATCATCTTTTGCTCTTTTAGTGAAGCAGTACAACAATACCCCGATTTGGTTCGCCAGTATCTGGGTTCGGTTGTCAGTTATAGGGACAATTTTTTTGCAGCCCTGAATTCTGCCGTTTTCAGTGATGGCTCTTTTGTTTACATACCAAAAAGGGTACGTTGCCCGATGGAACTTTCCACTTATTTCCGCATCAATGCAGCCAATACAGGCCAGTTTGAGAGAACCCTCATCGTGGCCGACAATGATAGTTACGTCAGTTATCTGGAGGGCTGTACGGCTCCTATGCGTGATGAAAATCAGCTCCATGCGGCTATTGTGGAAATCATTGTGCTGGAAAGGTCTGAAGTTAAATATTCAACGGTTCAGAACTGGTATCCGGGTGACAAGAATGGCAAGGGTGGTATTTACAATTTTGTGACGAAAAGGGCTTTGTGTAAAGGACGTCACTCGAAAATATCCTGGACTCAGGTGGAAACAGGGTCTGCCATTACCTGGAAATATCCAAGCTGTATTCTGGCAGGAGACGATTCCACCGGAGAATTTTACTCTGTAGCTGTTACGAACAACTATCAGCAAGCGGATACAGGAACAAAAATGATTCACCTTGGAAAAAATACGGTGAGTCGCATCGTTTCGAAAGGTATTTCTGCCGGCCATAGTCAAAATAGCTACCGGGGATTGGTAAAAGTTTCGCCCAAGGCAGACAATGCCCGTAATTTTTCTCAGTGTGACAGTTTGCTGTTGGGGGACAAATGTGGCGCCCACACTTTCCCTTATATCGATATCAACAATGAAACAGCGGTGGTGGAGCATGAGGCAACTACCTCGAAAATCAACGAGGATCAGCTTTTCTATTGTAACCAGCGTGGTATTTCAACGGAAGATGCTGTAGGACTGATTGTAAACGGATATGTCAAAGAAGTGATTAATAAGCTGCCTATGGAATTTGCCGTGGAAGCCCAGAAGTTGCTGCAAGTTTCTCTCGAAGGTAGTGTGGGATAAATGGATGTATTGAACTATACCCTTTTTACTCTTTGGGATTACCCTTTGAGTGTATTGGAACTGATTGCAGTGCTGACCGGTTTTGCATCTGTCTTTTTGGCATCAAAGGCATGGTCGGTCAATTTCCTTTTTGGTTTGGTAAACAGTGCCGCCTATTTTTTGTTGTATTTTCAGTACAGGCTGTATTCTGTAATGCTGTTACAGATTGTTTATTTCAGTTTCAGTGTTTATGGTTTTTATCACTGGAGACATCCCAAGCTTGAAGATGCAGACAAAAACAAGGAACAGAAGATAAAGAGGTTGACGGGAAAACAACAGGTTAGATATCTGGTCGTCATTGTTCTGTCAGGCTTGGTTTGGGGTTGGTGTGTCATCCATTTTCAGGCGCGTTTCCCTCAGTATTTTGATCCGCCCGCTTATCCGTGGCTGGACGCCATGCTGACCATGGGAAGCGTGGTTGCTCAGTATCTGCTGTCACGGAAGATTTTGGACAATTGGCCATTATGGGTGATGGTTGATGGTATAAGTACTGTATTATATGCTTGTATGGGTATGATTTTCACCTCCGTTTTGTTCGGGGTATTTACCATGATAGCGATTCGTGCACTATATGAATGGAGAAAGACGTATGAGAAATACAAATGATGATATTGAAGAACCGGTAAAGAAGAGTTGGATACTTTTGATCGGGTGTATTCTGATTTTGGCATTTATGCTTGGCATCGGTATTTTTTTACTGGTGGAGGCTTTGCAGAAACCGGAAGTTCCCGACGAAGCCCTTGATATGAACCGAATGCTGATCAGTGGGGTCGGTGTTATCCTTTTTTCCCTGGCCATCATTGTCTTTCTGTATAGCTTATACAAGCCGGGGAAAAAGAGAAAGGCAAGGTCGGTGACTTCCAAACGGAAGTCGGTGAAGAGAAAAAGAAGGACGTCCCGTTAAAGAACGTTTTAAATTGGAAAAACGAATAATATATTGAATATGTTGTTGGAAATCAAAAATCTACATGCTTCCATAGAAGGGAAGGAAATTTTACGAGGCATCAATTTATCGATTAATGAAGGTGAAATACATGCGATCATGGGTCCGAACGGGTCTGGGAAGAGCACCTTATCTGCTGTCCTGACCGGAAATCCTGCCTATGAAGTGACTGACGGTGAGGTTTGGTTTCGCGGGAAAAATCTTTTGTCCATGTCTCCCGAAGACAGATCCCGGGAAGGCCTTTTCCTGAGCTTTCAATATCCGGTGGAAATTCCGGGAGTGAGTATGGTCAATTTTATGCGTTCGGCTGTCAATGAACATCGGAAATATCGTCAGGAATCAGCTTTGTCGGCTTCAGATTTTCTGAAACTGATGCGCGAAAAAAGAAGCATCGTAGAATTGGATAGCAAACTTGCCAACCGTTCTGTCAATGAAGGTTTTTCCGGCGGTGAAAAGAAAAAGAATGAGATTTTCCAGATGGCCATGTTGGATCCGAAGTTATCTATTCTGGATGAAACGGACAGTGGTCTTGACATAGATGCACTCCGCATTGTCGCTCAAGGAGTGAATAAATTACGAACGCCTCAAAATTCCACCATTGTCATCACCCACTACCAACGTTTGCTGGATTATATCGTTCCCGACCAGGTGCACATTCTCTATAAGGGACGCATTGTCAAGACCGCAGGACGGGAATTGGCCATTGATCTTGAAGAGAGAGGCTATGATTGGATTAAACAAGAAGTAGAGGAATGATGCAAGCAGAAGAAGCCTATATTAATCTCTACAAGCAACATGCCAAATCGGTGAGCAAAAGTTGCAGCGACTTGCTCAATGGCAAGCGTCAGGCTGCTTTTGAAAAATTTCAGACGTTGGGCTTTCCAAAAAATACGCATGAGGAATATCGCCATTGCGATTTGAGGGAAGCTTTGTCAATTGATTACGGTTTGAACATCAATAGGGTGAAAATACCCATCAATCCGCATGATGTTTTTAGTTGCGATGTTCCAAACCTTTCGACCAAACTCTTTTTTGTTGTGAACGACCAGTTTTATAAAAACGATAAACCCATTGGTCTTCCTGAAGGCGTATTGTGTGGAAGCCTGAACGATCTGACGGAAACGCATGCCCGTTTGCTGGAGCCATACTATACGAGATTATCTGAGAAATCATCCGATGGAATGGTCTCTTTTAATACCACTTTTGCTCAGGATGGCTTTGTCTTGTATGTCCCTGCCGGGGTTGCTCTCGAAAAGCCCATCCAGTTGATCCAAGTTTTGCACGGTACTGTGGATATGATGGCAAACCGTCGTTTGCTGATCATTGTAGAAGAGGGTGCCAAAGCACAGTTTTTGGTTTGTGACCACGCGCTTTCTTCCAGATATTTCTTTTCCAATCAGGTTACAGAGATTTTTGTCGGCAAGAATGCTTCTTTGGAGTATTATGATTTGGAAATGGATCAGCCCAATATTACACGAGTATCCAACACGCTGGTGTCTCAGGCAGCATCCTCTCAATTACTCATCAACGGTGTTACTTTGCAGAACGGTTTATCCAGAAATAATATCAATCTATGTTTTGAAGGAGAAGGTGCTACGGCAAGTCTTTCGGGCATGGCCTTGGGTAATGGCAATGAGTTGATTGATAACCACATTTTTGTGGATCATGCGGTGCCTCGTTGTAATAGTCAGGAGCTTTACAAGTATGTGCTGGACGATTGTGCCAAAGGTGTTTTCGGTGGCCGGATTCTGGTACAGAAAGGTGCACAGAAGACATTCGCATATCAATCGAACAAGAACCTTTGCTTCACCAAGGAAGCCAGGATGTTTGCCAAACCTCAGTTGGAAATCTACGCCGACGATGTAAAATGTAGCCATGGAACTGCTACCGGTCAGATGGATGAAAAGGCTTTGTTTTATATGCGCTCGCGTGGTATCTCAGAATCAGAAGCTCGTTTGCTGCTGAAATTTGCCTTTACGGCAGATGTGCTCGACAATATTCGATTGGAACCGCTGAAGGATAGGATGCGCATGTTGGTGGAGAAACGTTTCCGTGGTGAGTTGGCAAAATGTGCAGGTTGTTCTGCAACTAATTGTAAATAATATGGATTCTTTTTTTAAAGATCTTCGTTCTGAATTTCCCATTTTATCGAAAAAAATTTATGGGAAGGACTTGGTTTATCTGGACAATGGTGCTACCACCCAAAAGCCTCGTCGTGTCGTTGAAAAAATTGAAAGCGGTTATTATTATGGTAATGCAAACATTCATCGTGGGGTACATTATCTGAGTCAGCGTGCTACCGAGGCCCATGAGGCAGCCAGAGAACGGGTCAGACAATTTCTTCATGCAGATTCAACTTCTGAGATTATTTTTACCAGAGGAACCACAGAATCCATCAATCTGGTCGCTTTTTCATTTGGTGAGGCTTTTTGCAAAGAGGGTGATGAAATCGTCGTTTCCGTAATGGAGCATCATTCCAACATTGTGCCTTGGCAAATGCTTTGCGAACGAAAGAAAATGTCCTTGAAGGTGATACCCATGAACGATCGGGGAGAGATTTTGCTCGATGAATATCAGGCTTTACTGAATCCGAAAGTCAAGCTTGTTGCCATCACTCATGTTTCGAATGTACTTGGTACTGTCAATCCTGTTAAGGAGATGATTGCTTTGGCCCATGCTGCCGGAATCAAGGTCTTGGTGGATGGCGCTCAATCTGCACCTCATATCCGGTTGGATGTCAAGGCGATGGATGCCGACTTTCTTGCTTTTTCCGGTCATAAGATTTATGGACCTACCGGTATTGGTGTACTTTATGGTAAGGCTGAGCTCCTGAATCAAATACCCCCTTATCAAGGAGGTGGAGAAATGATTGATCAGGTTCATTTTGAAAAGACAACATATAATGTCCTTCCCTATAAATTTGAGGCCGGGACGCCCGACTTTATCGGCTCCACAGCTCTTTCTGAAGCCTTGGATTTTGTCGATGAAATCGGCATTGAACGTATTGAAGCTTACGAAAAATCCTTGTTGGAATATGCTACGATGGAACTGATGAAAATAGATGGGATGAGGATTATCGGTACGGCAGCGGACAAGAGTGCTGTACTTTCGTTCCTTTTGGGGGATATTCATCCTTTTGATGTTGGGACATTGCTGGATCATCTTGGTATAGCTGTCCGAACAGGTCATCATTGTGCTCAACCGCTTATTGAAAGACTCGGCATAGATGGGACGGTCAGAGCTTCTTTTGCTTTTTACAATACTTTTGAGGAAGTAGATGTCCTTGTTAAGGCATTAAAGCGCATCCAAACAATGTTTTAAGATTATTTTTATTAAAAATAATCATGGGGTTTAAGATTTTGTACCTTTGACTCCGTTTTTAAGTATAAGAACAATGACTATCAATGAAATTCAAGACGAAATCATCGAAGAATTCGAAGTGTTCGATGACTGGATGGATAAATATCAGCTATTGATTGATATCGGCAATTCCCTGGAACCGATCGATGAACAGTATAAGACGCCTCAGTTCCTGATTGAAGGCTGTCAGAGTCGAGTGTGGGTACATGCGACGTTGGTTGATGGGAAGGTTATTTTGCAGGCTGAAAGCGATACCGTGATTGTCAAAGGTATTGTGACGCTTCTATTGCGTGTGCTTTCTGGCTGTACACCTCAGCAAATATTAGATACAGATTTGTATTTTATCGAAAGAATCGGATTGAAAGACCATCTTTCTCCGATCAGATCCAATGGCCTGGTATCCATGGTGAAACAAATCAGGAACTATGCATTGGCATTTAAATTGACCGCTCAGTAAAAGTCTTTAAAAGTCCAGGGAAAGCTGGTCTTCCAGAAGCTTGAAACTTTTTCGATGATGCTCTGTCAATCCGTATTTGCGGATAGCGTTGCGATGCTCCATGGTAGGATATCCTTTGTTTGATTTCCAGTCGTAATGTGGATTTTGCTCATGGAGCATCAGCATATAATCATCTCTGTATGTTTTGGCTAAAATGGATGCGGCGGCGATACATAAATATTTCCCGTCTCCTTTGATGATGCTCGTGTAGGGGATTTCCGGATAATGTTCGAACTTTTTTTCTTCAATTTTTTGATGTGGCAACTTGTTCAAAGGAATTTGCCCTGGATATCTGAATCTATTTCCATCTATCAATAAATATTCCGGCTGCTTTTCAAGCTGAAGGATGGCTCTGTTCATTGCCAGAAAGGAGGCGTTCAAAATATCAATCTTGTCGATTTCTGCGGCTTCAACAACTCCAAGTCCCCATGAAACGGCTTCTTTTTCGATGATTTTACGAAGTTCATACCGTTTTTTCTCGCTCAACTGTTTGGAATCATTAAGCTCTTCACAACGAAAATCTTTTGGTAGGATGACTGCTGCTGCGTAAACCGGACCGGCAAGACACCCTCTGCCGGCCTCATCGCAGCCGGCTTCTTGTAAATCCTTATTCAGATAGGGTAGAAGCATGTTTTTCGGAATATTGGTATGATGATCAAATTTCTATTCTTTATAAACAATATTCAGCAAAACATCCCCGACGATTTTCAAGGAGACTTTGTCAATATTGTTCATCGTATCATCTATTGTGTGCCAGTAGGGTACAAAACCGGTTTTGCTTTGAGGATCATAATCGATGATGTCGATGCAAGGGATGTTTGCCAACTTGTTGATATATAGATGGTCATCTGTGATAGCACCTCCAAGTTCGGGCTTAAAATAGCTGTTGTACCCGAGTGTGGCTGCTTCCTTCCAGACTTTCTGCAATATTTGTGAGGCATACTGATCGGAATAGTAATCCCACTGGAAATTCGGTGCTTTACCGCCAACCATATCCAATAGGATGCCGTATTTTGCTTTGTATCCTTGAACGTGAGGATTCCTTGCCCAATATTGGGTACCCAGACACCAACTTTCTTCGTCTTGATTGCCCTTATAGAAACTGGGTGTGCCGTAATCTTCGGCATCAAAGAGAATGATGTCTATTCCGATTTTTGGACAGTTTCCTTTTGCTGATTCTATTCCGATTTGTCTGGCTATTTCCATCAAAACGCCAACTCCACTTGCGCCGTCATTGGCACCCAGAATGGGCGTATGCCGGTTCTTTTCATCCGGGTCATTATCTGCCCATGGCCTGGAATCCCAATGCGCACATAAAATGATACGGTTTGTGTTTTCTGGCTGAAAGGAGGCAATGATATTGGTGGATTTCAGTATATTTCCATCAAAAGCTTTCAGGTCTGCAGCTTGTTCTGTGATTTTAGCACCAGTCTCCTGAAGGTTTGAAACGATATATTTTCTGCAGGCGACATGTGCCTCCGAATTGGGAATTCTCGGACCAAAAAGTGTTTGAGCTTTTACGTAGAAATAAGCACTGTCCGCATTAAAAGTAGGTACGGGAGCTGCCTTGTCTGTTTTCTCCTGTGCTTTTTTTGCGCCTGCTCCACAAGACGTAATCACAAGAAACAACAGGATGAGAAGGGTATCAAGTTGGATTTTTATATGCATTTTTTTGATCAAATGACTTTACTTTATTTTTTTGTTTTCAAGGGCCTTGGAACGATAAATGGTTTTTCGAGTGTCATGTTATTATTGCGAACAATTTCAAGTTCTTTGAAAATGATCCCGCAAGGGACGATGAGGGTGGTGATGAATCCCATGTTGTTTATATTGTGAATAACCTCTTCTGTTCCGATATGCAGGATATACTTGAATTGTTTTTGATTCATGTCGCTGATTGATCCGTTTCTGACCATCTCCTCCCGGCCATCCTGATACACTTTGTACAAAAAGCATCCGTCCATGTGTGGGTATCCTTTGTAAATGTAAGCAAAGTCATAACCTTCTTCTTTTGCGGCAGCCAGCAGACTATCCTTCATGACCTTTTCAGGTATGGTCTGTGAGGCTGTAAGTCTGATGTTTCCGGCTCCCAGACTCTCAAAATAAAAATTCATGTTGATTCTGCTGTGTCCATTGCTTTTTGGATTTGTTTTAGTCGGTGTCCGGTCTGAAAGCATGTTTTTAAGTACTCCATGCTTTATCAGTGTCAGTGAACTGTCAGGTCTGACACCTTGAGCATCAATCGGGGTGTATCCAAGGAGTTTCTGGCCATGCCATCGGGGTGTCCCGGTCATGGAAATAAAATCAAGTCTTCGGTCAGCCACCTTTTTATCCATCATCTGCTCCATGCGGTTTTCAGACTTGGACAATCCTTTTCGTTTTGCCAATAAGCCGTTGTTTGCATTGAGAAAATTTCTGCTAATGGCACTGGACACAGCTGTCCCTTCATATAAAACAGGTCCTGAGTAGGAATCAGAAATCATGGGAGCCTTACTTTCTTCAATCAGTAATTCATTATATTTGATTATTTCGGTACACAGCGTATCTATTGGAGTGACGTCGTTGATGTCATCGAAATAGAAGCTGTACTTTTCATTCATGACTTGTCCGTCATCCGAACGGCATTCAACAGAACCGGAAAGGTCAATGAAACACGTCGGCAGTCTGTACATAAAACCGTCTGTGCTGTAGTAGTAATAATCGCCTTCCGTAATGGTTGCGCGAAATTCACTGGAAATGATGGACTCGTTTTCGCTTAAGGCAATGGAGGCTTTGCGGCAATATTCGCTCCAAAAATTCTGATCAGTTGATTTAATTTCTTTTTTACAATAGTATTGTACAGGAGTTGACTGATCCCAGTCGTGGATTTTTTTTTCTTCTTCCGGAATGTTCTGTTGAGCAATCTTTACCTTTTTGCTTTCGAATGATTCGGCAGATTTTTTATAGTCGGGATCCAATTGACTCCAGATAACATATTTGAGGGCTGATTCGATGTCGGTCTCTCCAATAGGATATTCATTTTGTCGGTTGTAAGATTGGTAGGTGTCATTGTTATTGTTAAAAACATCATTTCCTACCAAAAGATCTGCTATTCCAATATTTTTTTTCCTTTTCTCCTCAATCTGAAGTGCTCCTGCTGAAGCAGAAACTGTCGTTTGGGTGGCATTTAGAAAACGATATGAAATCAAAAAGGGATAATCCAGGTTCCCTGCGTGCAATCCGGCCTTATTCCGGTCAACTTCGCTTTTGATGGCCTTCAGTATGGGATCATCTTGAATTTGCCCCTGAATGGTTGTAAAACTCAATAGAGAAAGGATTATAGCAAAATATACTTGTTTTTTCATGAGGGAGCGGATTACGGACGTTCAAGGATGGGTGGAAGTGCACTGGATTTTATCTTTTTCTGAGTTTCTACCTGCCTGACCAAAATGGCAGGAGCGATACAGGAGACCGGAATCGGTCCGGATTCAGCTCCACAAAATCCGTTGAATGCCTGATAGTCATTTCCGCATTCCAGAATCTGTGAAAAGACAGAAAGGGGAGTGCCGACCATGTTTACACCTCTCACCAATTCATTGGGATGATTGTCTGAGTAGATTCTGTAAACGACAAGGGGTGTCACATTGAAGGCATTGGGCAGAAATCGGTTATTCATGGTGAAACCACCGCTTACAGAGCAAAATAAATAACCGTATTCTTTTTCGCTTTTTCTCAGTTCCTCTTTAAGTCGGAGAATAAGTGAGTCGTTTGAAAGAGGTTGGTTGCTTTTTATGAACATGTTGCTTTGTCTGGTAACAGGATCTGAATAATAAGCAGCTCTTCCGTGCCCGTTGGATTCAGGAAATCCTTCAAGTGGGGTACGGCTCATAAGGAATGCCTTCAGGATACCGTCTTTTACCACTTCCACACGTTGCCCCCTGACGCCCTCGTCGTCCATCGTATAACTTCCGTTGAGAAACTGTCCTTTAAAATCCCTGATTGTCGGATCGAATGTCACTGAAATATTTTCGGACAATACTTTTTCTCCGATTTTCTTTTTGAAAGTTTGGGCATCATCGTCCAGTCTCATACGGGCACCTTCCACCCTGTGTCCGAAAAACTCATGAAAAAAGACTCCTGCAGCTTCTGCACTTAAAATGCATGGGCCGGAATACGGATCGGCAAGAGGTGCTTTTTTTAGTTCAGACAGAAGCTGACTCATCCGGTCAATTTCTTTTTGAATTTCTGCTTCCGAAGGCAAATCTTCCGGTCTGGCTACATAATAACTTTTGTATAGTGGCAATTGCATCCCGTCATCAGCGGTAGCCGTCATATTGATGTACAGACTGAAGGAAATATTGTTTTCTGAATATGAGGAACCTTCCGTGTTATAGAACCAACGACGCTGGATATTCCCTGAAAAACGTAAAGATCCGTTGATGATATCCTTTTTTCCATTCATTTGTCCCGATAAACGGGTCAAAATTCCTTCCCATTTTTTTACATTGATTTTGAAATCTTTCAGATGTATAGGCTTCTCGTAGTGATAGTCTGCCTTTTGCCTGGAAAAATCGGGAGACTTATCTTCAGAGGCTGTATTCACTGCTGCCTTTGCTTTGATTTGCTCGAATCTTCGGACAGCATCTTTGTATGAAGCATCTGTTTTGCGCCAAAGTTCATCTGCCAAGGTTGTAGCGTCGTCTTCAAAAGAAATCATTTCAGGTCTGGATCCAATTGAAAATTCTGCATTTTTCAGCTCATGACTGTTGTCAGAGTCGTAATTGCCGACTCTGGTCTGAGCTTGCAGATATCGTGTATGAGAAGGTTCCCTTTCACCGGAAAAATTGCCGAAGGTTGCTGAGAATGTCAATGCTTCCAGGTCTGTAACACGGTAAGCGATAAAATAGGCAGGATTTTTCTCTTTCATGAGAACTTCCAGGTTCCTGTTTGCTTCCTCTTTTAAGGTTTTTAAAACGATATCCTCTGCATGTAAGGATAAACCGTAAAAAAGCAGAGAGATTAAAATCAGTAGTTTCTTCATACTTGTTTGCTTTTTTCCGAGAAGGTGCTTTTGTTTATATAGTTTAGCTTTGCTCCGTCTGCATTGACTTTCAGGTTGACAGAAGAACCGGTCATTAATGGCAGGTTCTGATCAGTATGTCCGGTCGGGAAGTCGAAACAAACCGGATAGGAATATTCTGAAACAGCATCGGCTATGATTTCGTAAACTGTTTTCCCGAATAATGGGTCTTCCTCATAGTCTGTGAATTGACCGACAATCAAGCCTGACAGATTCTTCAGGATACCGCCGAATTTTAGATTGTGCATCATTCGGTCGATGACATACGGCTTTTCTCCGATATCTTCTATGAAGAGGATACTTTTGTCCGGAATATAATCGTAAGGGGTGCCACGCAGACTGTACAGGATGGAAAGGTTTCCGCCCCTCAGGAAGCCGGATCCTTCTCCGTTGCGATTGAGCGGATGTATCGGTGTTGTGTATTCAGGCAGATTGCCCCAGAGGATATCATGCAACATGGAGGCTGGTTCAGAGTCGGCTTTCAAATGGCCCTGATTCATTTGCGCGGCCAACATTTTAGCCATTCCTCCGTGGATGGATGCATACCCTTCTTTTTGTAGTAAAGAGTGAAACATGGTAATGTCGCTATAACCGATCAGCCATTTCGGACTTTTTCTGAAGCCTTTCAAACGAATCTTGTCAATCAGGTGAACCGCTCCGTAACCTCCGCGTGAGCAAAAAATCGCATTACAATCGGCATCGTCCAAGGCTTCCTGAAGATCGGACAATCTCTGTGTTATGCTACCGGAAAAGCGTCCTTCCTGTTTTGTGACGTTTTCACCTCTCAGGACGTTGAGGCCCCATGAAGCAAGGCAGGCTTCAGCTCCATCGACAAAGTCTGGATTGATTGCTCCAGCCGGAGAGATCAAACGCACACAATCACCTTTTTTTAAAAACGGAGGAGTAATCATCAGGCTATTTATATATTAATTTAATTTGTCTTTCGCCGCATCACAAAGTTAGTATTTAAATTGACTATTTATAAAACCAACATTCCTAAGATTCATACATCATGGAATTATTCTTGCTTTTTCTTACAAAAGATTGTAAATATTGATGGAAATATAGAAATTATTCTTATTTTTGCGCCGTTTTATTTCGAATTGAAAGATAAATGCATGATAAATATTATAAATCAAATGGAAAAATCAACATTGGTAGGATCCAAAATTAAAAAACTTCGCGAAGTCAAAAGCATCACTATAGAACAAGTTGCTGAACGTTCGGGGCTTAGCACGGATCAAATTGAAAGAATTGAAGAGAATAAAAATCTTCCTTCTCTTGCCCCACTTATTAAAATAGCCCGTGTTCTTGGGGTTAGATTGGGTACATTTCTAGATGACAGCGATCATTTAGGGCCTGTCATTTGCCGTAAAGATGAACAACCTGAAGGGATCAGTTTTTCCAATGATACAGCCAACTCTCACAATAATTTGAATTTCTTTGCCTTGGCTCAGTCAAAGACGGGTAGACATATGGAACCGTTCCTGATCGATATCGATTCCGCTTCTGAGGAAGAATATCAGCTTTCCACACACGAAGGTGAAGAATTCATTTTTGTACTCGAAGGTGTCATTGAAGTGACTTACGGAAAAAATAAATATGTCATAAACACCGGTGAAAGCATCTATTATGATTCAATTGTCGATCATAATGTACATGCAGCCAATGGATCCAAAGCCAAGATCCTGGCAGTAGTTTACACGCCGTTTTAATCTAAAAGATATGCAATTATTTGACAAAACGCTGGGTGATTGGCTGGAACATTGGGCCGAGACAACACCTGATAAGGAATATATAGTCTACTCAGACCGCGATTTACGTTTTACCTGGAAACAATTCAACAAAAGGGTGGATGAGATGGCACTTGGTTTTATGGCACTTGGTGTCAAAAAAGGAGACCACGTAGGTATTTGGGCACAAAATGTACCGGAGTGGCTTACGTATATGTATGCCTGTGCAAAAATCGGTGCTGTATACGTCACTGTGAATACCAATTATAAACAAAGCGAATTGGAATATTTGGTGGAGAATTCGGATATGAATACCTTATGCATTACCGATGGAACCTGGGATTCCGATTATGTAGCGATGACTTATGAGATGTTGCCTGAACTGAAGACAGAGCAACGTGGACAGTTACACAGTGAACGCTTTCCGCAGATGCGGAATGTTGTTTATATCGGACAGGAAAAATATCGTGGCATGTACACTTCCGCTGAACTGCAATTGCTTGGAAGCAACATGGACGGACAAATGCTTGAGGAGGCCAAGAAGTTGGTGAAGCCTGATGACATCATGATGATGCAGTACACATCAGGAACCACCGGTTTTCCAAAAGGGGTCATGCTTACACACTACGGTTTGGCCAACAATGGTTACCTGACAGGTGAACACATGAAATTCACCAACAATGACAGTCTTTGCGTTTGCGTGCCCTTGTTCCATTGTTTTGGTGTGACCCTGGCTACCATGAACTGTCTGACGCACGGTTGTACCGAGGTTATGGTGGAACGTTTCGACCCGCTGGTTGTTTTGGCATCCATTCATAAAGAGAAATGCACTGCTCTATATGGGGTCCCGACTATGTTTATTGCCGAGTTGAACCATCCGATGTTTGAGATGTTTAACATGAGTACCCTGCGCACAGGTATCATGGCCGGTTCTCTTTGCCCGGTTGAGTTGATGCGTCGTGTGAACGAAAAGATGTTCATGGACGTCACCAGCGTGTATGGTTTGACTGAAACGTCTCCCGGTATGACTCAAACCCGCATTGATGACCCCTTCGATGTCCGTTGCCAGACGGTCGGAAGGCCTTATGAGTTTACCGAAGTCAAGATCTTCAATCCGGAAACAGGTGAAGAATGTGCCGATAACGAACAAGGTGAGATCTGTTGTCGTGGATATCTGTTGATGAAAGGATATTATAAAAATCCGGAGGCTACGGCTGAAGCTATTGATAAAGATGGCTATTTGCACTCAGGTGATCTTGGAGTAAGAGATGAAAATGGAAACTATCGCATCACCGGCCGAATCAAGGATATGATTATCCGGGGCGGTGAAAATGTTTACCCGCGTGAGATTGAAGAATATCTCTATCATTTGGAAGGCATTAAAGATGTTCAGGTTGCAGGTATCACGTCTGAAAAATATGGTGAGGAAGTTGGTGCCTTCATTATCTTGCATGATGGGGTTCAAATGGATGATGATACTGTACGTGAATTCTGTCGTGGCAAGATTGCCCGTCATAAAATCCCAAAGTATGTCTTTTTTATCAAGGAATTTCCTTTAACAGGAAGTGGGAAAATTCAGAAATTTAAATTGAGGGATATTGGTTTGGGTTTGCTCAAGGAACAGGGTATCCAACCGGTATAAATTTGAGGAGTGGTATTTTTAATCCCTCAGTATTAAGGTAAAGGTCAGGACAGTTTCGTCTTGGCTTTTATTTTTCTTATCGAA
>Ga0265294_10003300_pt1 | contig 20715 bp, 14 predicted proteins | sample MunlanPumphouse3_FD_192504 | JGI IMG/M metagenome (GOLD analysis project Ga0265294, IMG submission 192504) | Groundwater microbial communities from a municipal landfill in Southern Ontario, Canada - Pumphouse #3 | ecosystem: Environmental > Aquatic > Deep subsurface > Groundwater | place...
TTGAGGCCGGGGATCGAAAAATGGCAGGCGACTCGGTTCCGGGTCATGCCCTCTTTCTGGAGGATGTGGCCTATCCCGGTGATATTTGGCTATAACGACATCAGGTAATTGATGAGATAAATTTTTTGACAGGTATTTGGGTGAAAAAACGCAGCGGGACTCTTCAGTGCCGCTGCGTTCGATTTTTGTAGGTGGGTAGCTCTGTGTGCAGAGCATCTGATCCTCCGGATCAGTCGTTCATCGAGATCAGAAATTCCTCGTTGCTGGAAGTGCGTCTCATGCGGTTCAACAGGAACTCCATCGCCTCTACCGAATTCATGTCGGAGAGGAAGTTGCGGAGCACCCACATGCGGTTGAGCGTCTCCTCCGAGAGGAGTAGGTCGTCACGCCGTGTGCTGGAGGCGATGATATCTATCGAAGGGAAGATCCGTTTGTTGGAGAGCTTTCGGTCGAGCTGCAGCTCCATGTTGCCGGTGCCCTTGAACTCCTCGAAGATCACATCATCCATCTTGGAACCGGTGTCGGTAAGCGCTGTGGCAATGATGGTAAGCGATCCGCCATGCTCGATGTTGCGGGCAGCACCGAAGAAGCGTTTGGGCTTGTGCAGTGCGTTGGCGTCGACTCCTCCCGAGAGCACCTTGCCCGAGGCAGGCTGAACCGTGTTGTAGGCCCTTGCCAGACGGGTGATGGAATCGAGCAGGATCACCACATCGTGACCGCATTCCACCAGACGACGTGCTTTGTTGAGCACGATCTCGGCGATCTTCACGTGACGGTCGGCCGGCTCATCGAAGGTGGAGGCGATCACCTCGGCTTTCACGCTGCGTTCCATGTCGGTCACCTCCTCGGGACGTTCATCGATCAGCAGGATGATCATATACACTTCCGGGTGGTTGTCGGCAATAGCGTTGGCGATATCCTTGAGGAGCATGGTCTTCCCGGTCTTGGGCTGTGCCACAATCAGTCCGCGCTGTCCCTTGCCGATGGGAGAGAACATATCCACCACGCGGCAGGAGAGGTTGTCGTTGTGTCCCTTGGTGAGGTTGAACTTCTCATTGGGAAACAGTGGTTTCAGATGGTCGAACGGTACACGATCACGCACATCATCCGGCTTGCGGCCATTGATGTTGTCCACCTTCACCAGAGGGAAAAACTTCTCACCCTCCTTGGGCGGCCGGATGGGGCCTTCTACGACGTCTCCGGTTTTCAGACCGAAGAGGCGGATCTGCGACTGGGATACATAGATATCATCGGGTGAAGACATGTAGTTATAGTCGGAAGAGCGGAGGAAACCGTATCCGTCGGGCATGATCTCTAGCACACCGATGGCCGTGAGAATGCCGTCAAAATCATAGCCGGGATCTTTCTCTTTCGGCTGTTCTTTTTGTGGCTGGGACTGTCCCTGTAGCTGTCCGTAACCTTTGCCTTGCGGACCCTGTTGCTTTGGTTGCAGCGGCGAAGGAGCGATCAGGTCCTGCAGGGAGACCTTTCCTCCTGTTGCGGGGGCTTCTTTTTCTGACAGTGTGCTCACTTCTGCCGTAGGGTCTTCGGCCACCACCGGTGGAAGCGTCACCGGGGCGGGGGTATTCTTCTTTTCTTCGTTGCGGTGCTTTGAGGAACGGAACACCAGTTGGATGGGTTTTCCCGTAGCTTTAGCCTGGTTGGTGGGTACCGTTGTCTCTTCTTTCTTATCAACGGTCTCTTTTTTGGGTTCCGCCTTTACCGGATTTTTGGTGTCGGCTTCAGGGGATAGCTTGTTTTGGGAGGTTGCCGTATGCAGACCCTCTTTTGCGGGCAATTCACTTTTTTTAACAATAACCTCCTCTTTTTTTACCAGCCTGGGCTTTTCTGCGGGCTTTGGTTTTTCAGCCTGTTTGGACGGAACAGTTTGCGGTGCCGGAGTGGACTGTGTTGCCGGCGTGGACTGTGTTGTCGGTGCAGACTGTGTTGCCGGTGTGGCTGTGGCGGGTTGAGACTTTTGATCTTTTTTGATTGCTTCATTTCCACCTGCACCGGTTTTCCTATTCGAGGACCTGCTCTTCTGATTTCTTGTGTTGTCGGAATGTTTCCTTCCGCTGTTGGTTTGTTTGGGTCCCGGATCGGGGCCCAGTTTCTTTGTTTCGGCAATAGCCTGCTCATCAAGGATCTTGTAGATCAGTTCCTCTTTTTTGTAAGCGTCAGGGCGTCTGATGCCCATTTCTTTGGCAAGAACACGCAATTCGGTGGTAAGCTTTTCGTTAAGCTCAATAATATTGTATGCCATGTAGATTTGAAAAAATTCGTTATGGTTTTTGAATGAAATGTTGTTAAGAATCGTGCACGATTTGCCGAAGGGATTCAGAAAATCCATACTTACTTCAGCAAAACGACCGGATATATATTATTTGAAATAAAAGCAAATGAGTAACAGTAGTGAGTCAATGTACTGTTGAAGAATCTGCTGCAAAGGTAATCTTTTTTTTGAAAAGAAACACAACTTATCCCCTTTTTTTTGTAAGGGGGTGTAAATAAATAGGCCAAGAGAGGAATGTATCTCTCTGAATCCGTTATTTTACTTTTGACGGGTCACAAATCGTTCATGTTGATTTGATTGAGGGTGCTCATGCGCCTTGCTATCTCATTCTGATACAATAAAGACCTTCTTCTCTCCAGTGAATTGGGTGAGGTTGAGTCCATAAAGAGTTGATGGGCCAGGGTAGCCCATTCATATGACTTTTGCATCTCATCCAGCATTTCATAGGCCAGTGCGATGTTACTGGCCGCTTTTGCTTTGTCTCTTTTTGGCGTGCTTCTGTTATAAAAGGTTTCCCATTTTTCAATCGCAAGCAGCCATTCCGCCGCTTTGGCATGCATCTCTCCTTCTCTCATCAGTGAACCGGGTAGCGTATAGTACCATCTGTCCTGCATTTCCCAGTGCGGGGCAAACACATCGCTTATCTTCTCTGCCGCACGTGTGGCCAGCAATTTCATTGCTTCCTCCCGTGAGGGAAGCATCTGTTCGGCATATGCCCTGTCGTCCTGTATATCGAACCCTTCCCATTGGAGACTGTCGGTATAGTGTACCGCCGGGATTTTTCCTTCCATTGTGGGGAGATACACCCGCATCACGGATTGTATCTTGCCCGTCAGATCTGCATAGTTGTATCCCTGTTGATGAAATAGTTCCCTTTTGTGGGTTTCGATGATCAATCTGTCGAGTGAAATAATCGCATCTGTGCCCGTTTTTTTTCTGATTTCCTGCATCGTTTCCGGGGTGACCGGTTCTTCGCGGAAAAAGTCGGTGTCTTTTCTGAGCGGATCAGGTAAGTAGTGTACCCGCTGGAAATAATCTTCTTCCTCCAGAAACTGAGCCAGTGCTTCCGTATAAAACAGGGCAACACTGTCGGATGAAGCCTTAGCCCTGTCTGTATCCGAATGTCCGAGGCGCTGTGTGAAATGACCGGTGTCATCGGGTTGCTGTACGACATTGTTTACTACGGCTACCGAGAGCACGTTCGACGGAAGCGTAACCTGTGCCGGCTCCCTGGTCTCTACGGTCAGGTACTTGATCCCCGAGCAGCTGACAAGCAGCATGGTCGAAAGGATGATCTGAAAAAGAGTGAGATGTCTCATATGATGCTTTTGTTTCGTTACCTCGGCTATTGAGTTCCGAAATCCTCTTGCCTTGCTTCCGCCGGCCGGAGCTGAACGCAAAGCTGTGATTCCTGTAATGTGTCGTTGCATAATGATCATTTACCGGCCCCGTTCTGTTGATGGAATAGGATCTTTAGCGACAATTCTGACTGTTTAGACGACCATTGGTTTAATGATCGGTTCCACCTTTTATTTTCTGAAAAAGTACCCAGCAAAAGAGGAGCTCACCGTTTTTTTATGTATATTTGCTCCTTTCTTTCGAAACAAACACATTTGTAATAATTGAAGAACATGTCATTTAACATTATTGTGTTGGCGAAGCAGGTTCCCGATACGCGCAACGTGGGAAAGGATGCAATGAAAGCCGACGGAACAGTGAACAGGGCGGCGTTACCCGCCATCTTTAACCCCGAAGACCTGAACGCGTTGGAGCAGGCGTTACTCATCAAAGACCAGCATCCCGGTAGCCGGATCACCTTGCTGACCATGGGACCTGGCAGAGCCGCTGAGATCCTGCGCGAAGGACTCTTCCGCGGCGCCGACGACGGGGTGCTGCTGACCGATAGGGCGTTTGCAGGTGCCGACACACTGGCTACCTCTTATGCGCTTTCCATGGCTGTGCGCAGGATCAGGGCATATGATATCATTCTCTCAGGACGACAGGCTATTGACGGCGATACCGCGCAGGTAGGTCCTCAGATCGCAGAGAAACTGGGGATCCCCCAGATCACTTATGCTGAGGCGATTGAACGGGCGGAAGCGGGACGCATCAGGGTGAAGCGCAGGCTGGAGAACGGCGTAGAAACGGTGGAGTCTCCTCTTCCCGTCCTCATCACCGTAAACGGCTCGGCGGCTCCCTGTCGACCGCGCAACGCCAAGCTGTTGCAGAAGTACAAGCATGCGAAGACTGTCACGGAGCGGCAGGTGGAACATATCGATTATATCGATATCTACAGCAGCCGTCCCTATCTGAACCTCACCGAGTGGAGCGTGGCTGATGTGGATGCCGACCCGCAGCAGTGCGGGCTCTCCGGCTCACCTACCAAGGTGAAGAAGATCGAGAACGTCTCCTTCCAGGCCAAGGAGAGCAAACTGCTTACCGGTAGCGACGCCGAGATCGACGAGCTGATGAGAGAGTTGATAGCAAATCACACCATAGGTTAACACAATTACACATTGATCATGAACAATATATTTGTATATCTGGAAATAGAAGAGGGTAGGGTAGCCGATGTGAGTCAGGAGCTTCTTACCAAGGGACGATCGCTGGCCGCTCAGGTGGGTTGCAGGCTGGAGGCTATCGCTGCCGGCGCACAGCTCGACAGCGTGGCGGAACAGGTGTTCCCCTACGGTGTAGACCGGCTGCACATCTTCCGCGATCCGCGCTTATCTCCCTACACTACTTTGCCGCATACCTCCATCCTGGTGGAGCTGTTCAAACAGGAGCACCCGCAGATCTGTCTGATGGGCGCTACCATCATCGGCCGTGACCTGGGTCCGCGCGTCTCCTCGGCGTTGGGCAGCGGACTGACAGCTGACTGCACCTCACTCGAGATCGGCGACCATGAGGAGAAAAAAGAGGGGAAGGTTTATAAAAACCTGCTTTATCAGATCCGTCCCGCTTTTGGGGGTAACATTGTGGCATGGATCGTCAACCCTGACCACCGGCCACAGATGGCTACCGTGCGCGAAGGCGTGATGAAGAAGGAGATCTTTGATCCCCATTACAGGGGAGAGGTGATTGAACATCCGGTGGCCGACTTTGTGAAGGAGGAGGATTTTGCGCTCTCTATCATCGACCGCCATATTGAGAAGTCGAAAGTGAACATCAAAAATTCGCCCATCATCGTATCGGGCGGCTACGGGGTGGGATCGAAGGAGAACTTCGAGCTGCTCTATCAGCTTGCCAACGTCTTGGGTGCCGGGGTGGGCGCTTCCCGTGCGGCTGTGGATGCCGGCTTTGCCGAGCATGAACGCCAGATCGGTCAAACCGGCATCACTGTGCGTCCCAAGCTTTATATTGCCTGTGGTATCTCGGGACAGATACAGCATATTGCGGGCATGCAGGAGAGCTCGCTGATCATCTCTATCAACAACGATCCCAATGCGCCCATCAACGCCATTGCCGATTATGTGATCACAGGAGATATCGAGACAGTGATTCCGAAGATGATCAAATATTACAGAAAAAATACCAAGTAGACAAAGATTATGGCCAACTTTTATACCGATACACCCCAGTTCCCGCATTACCTGCACCATCCGCTGATGAAGAGGATCGTGGAACTGAAAGAGAGAAACTACGCAGACAAGGAGAAATATGATTATGCACCGATGGATTTCGAAGATGCCATGGACAGCTACGACAAGGTGCTGGCGGTGGTGGGAGAGATCTGCGCCGACATCATCGAGCCCAATGCCGAGGAGGTCGATCAGAATGGACCTACCGTGGAAAACGGGCGGGTGACCTACGCTGCTCCCACACAACAAAACCTCGATGCACTCAACAAGGCAGAACTGATGGGGATGGGGCTGAACCGCAAGTACGGAGGACTCAACTTCCCCATGGTCCCTTATATGATGAGCGCCGACATCGTGAGCCGCGCCGATGCCAGCTTCCAGAATATATGGATGTTGCAGGACTGCGGCGAGACCATCTATGAATTTGCCGATGAGGAGCAAAAGCAACGTTATCTCCCGCGCATCGTGCAGGGAGAGACCATGTCGATGGATCTCACCGAGCCGGATGCGGGTTCCGACTTGCAGGCGGTAATGCTCAAAGCCTCTTACAACGAAGAGGAAAAACAGTGGTACCTGAACGGTGTGAAGCGATTCATCACCAATGGCGATGCCGATATCCATCTGGTACTGGCTCGCTCGGAAGAGGGAACCAAGGATGCCCGTGGCCTCTCCATGTTTGTGTATGACAAGAAGAATGGAGGCGTGAACGTGCGCCGCATTGAAAATAAAATGGGCATCAAGGGGGCACCCACCTGCGAACTGGTCTTCAAGAATGCAAAAGCTGAGCTGGTAGGCACCCGCCGTATGGGACTGATCAGGTATGTGATGTCGCTGATGAACGGTGCCCGCCTCGGCATCATCGCCCAGTCGGTTGGTATCTGCGAAGCTGCGGTACGTGAAGCATACGGTTACGCACGGGAGCGCTGCCAGTTTGGCCGGCCTATCATCGACTTTCCTCCGGTGTATGAGATGCTGGCCAATATGCGCGCAAAGACCGATGCGGCTCGTACCATGCTCTACGAAACCTGTCGTTTGGTGGATATGTACAAGATCCTCGAGGATATCGGCAGGGAACGCAAGCTGAGTTCCGAAGAGCGGAACGAGATGAAGTACTATTCCCGACTTGCCGATGCCTTCACGCCGCTGGGCAAAGCCATGAGCAGCGAGTATGCCAACCAGAACACCTACGATGCTATCCAGGTGCACGGCGGATCGGGTTACATGAAGGACTACAAGTGTGAACGACTCTATCGCGATGCGCGCATCACCAATATCTACGAAGGAACTACGCAACTACAGGTGGTGGCCGCCATCCGTCACGTCACCACCGGAACCTATCTGCAGCGCATCAAAGAATATGAGGCGATGCCGGTGACGCCTGAGCTGGAGCCGCTGAAGCGTATACTGTCGGAGATGACGCAGATGTATGAGAAGTTAGTGGAGCTGGTTACGGCGCCCAAGGATGAGGATTATCTCGATTTCCATGCTCGTCGCCTGGTGGAGTGTGCCGGTCATGTGGTGATGGGGCATCTGTTGCTGCAGGATGCCAACCGGAACGCCACGCTCTTCCGCCGTAGCGCCGAGGTTTACATCCACTACGGACAGGTGGAAGTGGTGAAGAACTATCACTTCGTCACCAAGTCGCGTATCGAGGATATGGCTTATTACAAACCCGGAATTACGGAAGAGTAAAGGAACCGGATAGGTGAAAAAGTGAGAGGGACTGTAACAGGTCCCTCTTTAACTTGGTTTGCAATATCCCTTCTCAAGAATCCCAATTTAACTTTAATGAGTTGCTTCTGTGCACTATTTTATTTTACTTTGTTACCGAATTACAACAAACGCTAAAATCGATTGCCTATAGGTCCACTTTACTCCGATCATTGCACATAACAAGTGAAGCAGTAAGGCTATGGATATTCTCAGCACAATGACCGATGAGGAGTTGGTTGTTTTGTATGCCGGCGGCAACAATGAAGCGTTCGATCTGCTCTTGGGCAGACACCAGCAAACCCTTTACGCCTATATCCTCTACACGGTACGAAACAAAAATCTCGCGGACGATTTCTTTCAGGAGACCTTCTGCAAGGCGATTGTCACCATCCAACAGGGGCGTTATGCCGAGAGCGGCCGTTTTCGCTCGTGGCTGGTGCGCATAGCCCATAACCTGATGATTGACTATTTCCGACAAAAGAAGAATGAGAACATCCTTTCGAACGATGAATGCGAGACAGACCTGCTCAACAACGCCTCTCTGTGCGAGGAGACCGTGGAGGCGGTATGCCATTCTTAACATGCGCAAACTGGCAGCGGATCACAGAATGATCCTGACCCTGAGTTGATGGCAACAAAAAAGCCCCGGTCTTCCGAGGCTTCTTGTATAGGGTAGGAGTTCAAATCGTTCCGTACGGATCGGACACATCGGCACACTACAGTCGCAATGCCGGGGGAGGCGTGTCCCGGAGAAACGCAGCAGAGAATCAACAAACTTGGAGGTTTATTGTTTCCATCCTGCAGGCGCAATACTTCAGAGTACAGATACTTCAAAAAACGTCTGAAACAGTGTTTGAGGCTGTTAAAGCTGCTCTGTGAAGTCACAATATCATTGTTTCGATAACATCAGAATCGTTTGATATGTTTTTCCGGACTGTGAAGCAGAATCGATACACTGGCGCCTCTGCAATGCACCCGCAAAACACAGGAGAACCTGTCTTTGCTGATGCGCAAAAAACGCTTTTCCGTGTAAAGGTATTCAGCCCCGAAGATTCTTACCATCAGTAGCCCTCGCGAACGAAAACAGCTGATGTAGTAAAACCCTCTTTTTCCCGAAACCGGCCTGTCTCTGTTCAACGGTATCTTTATCCATCATTATCTTCCTTTCAGGCTTCATCTTTCCGGTGAGAGTTCCGAAACCCGAAAAAAGATCTCCGTCTAAATGACCTGTCACAGTAAAGAAACATCCGTTTTACCTTCCGCCTCCTCTCTGTGTGCCAGTCTGTCCGTTGAAATCACTGTTGTTGCCTTGCAGGCACAGTGTGCACAGGCAGCTGCAGATACTTTTGTGTTGTAGAATTGTCATTCGGCGCAGGGATGAAAAGCGGGAAGCTATCATCACGATACACACATAGAGCCTGATCAGACAAGTCCGCTCATCTCCTGAATGCAATCCTTCCGGTCGTGTACAAAATGTCAATGAACTCCTATAAACGTTCGTACTTTTCGTACGATGTGGTTTCGTTGTCGTTGTCTGCAAATATAACAATAGTCATCAAAAATAAGCAAATATTTCGGGTGGTTGTTTTCAACAACTTATGAACCCATTATCAACAGGTTGTGAACAATAGGCCGGCAAACCTGCAGTCTCCGATTTCTACCCTTCCCAGCTGCGGTGGATGATACTGCCCCTCTCCGGGTCGTTTTCGATGCGCAGGTGTGCCTCTATCTCCTGCTGCATTTCCTCCACATGGGAGATTACCCCCACGATACGGTTCTCCCTGCGCAGCGTTTTCAGGGTGTCGAACACGATATTGAGCGACTCCTTGTCGAGTGATCCGAAGCCTTCATCCAGAAAGAAGAAGTTTTGGCTGGAGCAAGTGATTTGCTGGATGTTGTCGGCCAGTGCCAGCGCCAGTGAGAGGGAAGCTTGGAAAGTTTGGCCGCCGGAAAGGGTTTTTACGCTCCTGACCTTTCCCTCATTCATGAAATCACGCACCTGGAAGTTGTTGTCGGGTGTGATCTCGAGGCTCAGCTTCTGTCGCGTGAGCCGGAAAAACCGGTCGTTGGCTGCATTGCAGAGATTCTGCAGGTAGACGGTGGAGATATAGTTTACGAAACCGCTCGCCTTGAAGAGCGACTTCATTGTCCGGATGTTCTCACCCCTTGTCTCCAGCTTCTCGAGTGCCTCCCTCAGCATGGTCATGTGGTGCAGATCCTCCCGGAGTCTCTTGAGCAGCACTTTTATTTCTCCCTGTCGCATGGTTTTTTGTGACACCTCTTCCCTGAGCGCGTTGATTTTTTCCAGGAGCATCCTGTGTGTGTCTGCATGGTACACCCTCCCGCCGATCTCTTTCCGCAGTTGTTCGACTGTTGATCTGCCCCGCACCAAATGATTGCTGAAGGTGGCCAGCTTCAACTTCTCCGCTTCCAGGTCGATTGCTTCAGAGAGGATCTGTTTGACTTCGTCGAAGTTCCGGAAAGAGGTTTTTGCAAGTTCTTCGTCAAGCTGTTTCTGCAGGCTTGCGATGGCCGATTGCTCCTGCTCCAGCTCCCTGCGGTTGATCCTGAGCGATTCGGTCAGCCCGTCTCTCCTTCGCAACCGCTCCTGCAGCAGCCTGCTGTTCTCCTCGTACCTCTTCACAACATGCTGGTGCTCTTCCAGCAGCCGCTGCCTCTTCTCTTCGATTTCCTCCACACCGGTTAGCCGAAACTGTTCCGGCGTGATCAGCTCGAGCTGCTCCCCGAGGGTGGCAAGGGTGGTCTCGTGAACCGTGAGGGAGGTGCGAATCTTCTCCAGCTCTGAGCGGTACCGTTCCTTGTTGACCTCCTCCTGTTCCAGCTTTGAGGCCGTTTTGGAGAGCGTCGCCTCCTGCTCCCTGAGTGCCTCCCGTATCTCCTTCGCTTCGATGAAAGCTGCGTTCAGCTCCTTTTCAGCACGATACCTCTCCCAGATAAACTTCCCGGCATGGTCTGTGATCTGTTGTTGCAGCTTTTGTTTCTTTTCGCTCCACTCTCCCCGGTTGATCTTTGCCTGTTGCTGTCGGCTCTGGAGCAGCGTGATCTGCTTGCTGAGCGATACGATATGATTCTGTTGCTGTTCGAGTTTCTTCTTCTCAACCGCGATGCGTTGCAGCTGCTTCTCCTGGCCATCACTCTGATAGCGTTCCGGATGATGCGTTGATCCGCAGAGCGGGCAGGGATGTCCCTCTTCCAGATCGCGGGCGAAACTTTTTAAACGTTCTTTCACCAGCAGGTGATTCTCCTCCTCTGCCAGTTTACGCTGTTGTGCTTTCGCCTGTTCATTTTTATGCTCCAGCCATTGTTCGCATTCAGGGTAGCCGGCATCGTGCGGCAGCTTTTCAAACAGCGGATCAGTGAGGAGAAGAGTCTGTTCACGCTTCACCTCTTCCTCCTGACGGCTATATCTCTCGATCTCTTTTCGGATCTCGTCTATCTGTTTTTCCAGATTCTTTTTTTCCTCATGCCAACTCTTGATGGCAGAGAGCAGGGTCGGGTCGGGCATCTTGCTGCGAAGGCTTTTGATACATTCTTCGCGTTGCAGCTTCTCCGTTTTTAGATCGTCGGCCTGCTTCGTCGCTTTTTCAAGAAAGTTGCAACCTGCTTGTAGCCGGATCTTCTCCTTGGCGATGTCAGTCTCCTCCCTTTTCATCAGCAGCAGACGGGAGAGTTCTATTGCCTTTTGCTGTAGCTCATCCCGTTTCTCATAGGCCGGTGTGATCTCGTCGAGCAGCTTCTCAATCTGTTCAATTGCTGCTTCTTCCTCTCTCAGGCTCTTCCTGTCGCACTCGATCTGTGCTGATCTCACCTCTTTTTTCCGGTTTGTCTCCCTGATTGTATCAAGTTGATGTTTGAACCGATAGAGACACTGTTCGTAACGACTGATTTTCTTTTCGAGGGCACGATAGACGGGCTCCTGCCGCTCCAGCTCACGGTACTCCTTTTCCGCTTCGCTGCTTTTGTGCACCAACTCCTGCAATTTCCGTAGATACTCTTCCTTTTGCAGTTGCTCCTCAAGCATCTTCTTCTGCTCCTCGAGCGCCTCCTCCAGCTCTTTTAGCTGTTCCTGATACTGGGCCACCTGCTCCTCATCGACTGCTCCCAGTTGCTGTAGCTGTCCCACCAGCTGCTGCCTCTGCTCGTTGTTCTTTGACTCCAATAGGCCCACTTTGTAGGAAAGCTCATACTTTTCCAGGCTGAAGAGCTCTTTCAGCATCCGGGTACGATCGCTGCTGCCCAGCTGGAGAAACTCTTGAAACTGACCCTGGGGGATGATGATGGTTCGCTTGAAGTTCTCGTAGCTGAGACCGACAGCTTCCTCCAATAATTCCTGCCCGATGGGGAGCCACTCTTTCTCCTCCATCTTGTAGGCAGCACGATCCAGCGTTTTCACATCCTCGAACCGCTTGCTGTTGCGCCTGCCTCTCACGGTGGAACGATAGAGGGTCTGCTCCTTGCCTGCCTCAAAGATGAAATCGATCAGCAGCTCCTTCGATTTCAGGTTCATCATGTTATAGTTGCGGTTGTCACCCGACAGGTTCAGCCTGTCGGTACGACCGTATAGGGCGAAGGTGATCGCCTCTAAGACGGAGGACTTGCCACTGCCCACCGTCCCGAAGATGCCGAACAGGCCTGCAGAGGTGAGACGGGTAAAGTCGATGGTCTGTTTTGCCTGATAGGAGTAAAGTCCTTGCAGGGTGAGTTGTATGGGTATCATTCTTCTTCTGCCAATATCTCGTTGAACAATTGCATGATCTCCTCGTTGGGTTCCTGCCCTTTCTCGTGACGGAAATAATCCCGGAACAACGCTTCCATACCCCGGCTCAGGTCGATCTGCTGCTTTCTGTTCTCCATCAGCCTCTCCATATCGGTTACATCAGGGATGATCGCCACGATACCGGGGTGGGCGGCATAGAGGGCTTTCCGTTCCACTGCGGTGAGAAAGCTGTCGGTAACGATCGTCAGCTCTACCAGGGCATCCTGGTTTTCGGAGAGCCACTGCAGGGCTTCATCGACGCCCTCGGCTCTTTTCCGCAACAGTTTCTTCATACAGGTGAGCGGTATCTCCCGTACCTGGGCTGTTTCTCCCGGTGCCACGTCGACCCTCAACAGATATTTCTGCTGCCCCGCCTCGGCAAAGCTGTAGGAGAGGGGGCTGCCGCTATAACAGACCGGCGATGGGCTTTTCTCAACAAAGTGCATTCGGTGCAGGTGTCCCAGTGCCGTATATTGTATCTGTGCCGGGATATTACAGGTGTAGACGGCTTGTGCACCGCCCACATGCAGGATCGGCTTCTCCTCCTCCGGCTCCTCCGGAAGGTCATCTCCTTGTCTCACCATGAAGAGGTGGCTCACCAGGATGTTCACTCCCCGCCGGTCGCAATGGCGGTCTGCCAGTGCTTGCCACCGTCCCTGCAGCAAGGTGCGCAACTGCTCTTCGCTCTTCTCCTGACCCAGGAATGTTTTCAGCCGGTACTCGCTGGCGTAGGGGGTCAGCAATAACCTTATGGGGATATCTGTTCCCGGGAGTTTCAGCTCCAGAAAACCGGGCTCACTTTGCACTACCCGGAGGCCTGACTCCAGGGCAAAGGGAGGAACCACGGAATGGGGATAACCGGCGAAAATGATGCCGCACTCACGGGCCAGCGGGTCGGGGGCCTCGATTCGGTCGGGTGAGTCGTGGTTGCCGGCGATGGCGATCACCGGGCGGCGGCCGTTTGCCGTTAGTCGCTTCAGCGTCTGATAGAGCAGATCGACCGCCTCTGTGGGGGGATTGAAGGTGTCGAACAGGTCGCCCGCTACCAGCACCGCATCGGCCTCCTCCCGATCCGCGATCTCGCAGATCTCCTGCATCACCGCCTGCTGCTCCTCCAGGCGCGGAAAGTCATCTATCCGTTTTCCCAAATGCCAGTCGGCTGTGTGGAGTATTCTCATGTTAATTTTTTTCAAATGTAGCCAATATTTCTCTGGTAAGCAGCAGGCAGCTGTACAGACTTTTCAACAACAACCTATTCGAACCGAATGGATTTTGCGGGAGCGATGCGGGCAACCAGGCAGGAGGGGCCGAGCATCATCAGCAGGGTGACGAGCAGCGTGCCGGCATTGAGCAACAGGATATAGAGCGGGTTGAGATCCACCGGTACGGAGGAGAGGTAGTAGGTGGCAGGATTGAGCCTGAGCAATCGGAAATGGTCCTGCAAGATGCAGAAGATGAGTGCGATCGCGTTGCCCCACAGCATGCCTTGTCCGATCAGGAAGGCGGAGAGGTAGAGGAACACCTTGCGGATGCTGAAGTCGCGGGCACCCATCGATTTGAACATGCCGATCATATTGGTGCGCTCCAGGATGATGATCAGCAGGCCGGAGATCATGGTGAAACCGGAGACCACCAGCATCAGACAGATGATTACCCAGACATTCATGTCGAGCAGGTTGAGCCAATTGAAGATCATAGGGTTGATCTCCTTGATGGAGCGGGCATAGAGTGCGTTGCCGAACCGGTCGCGGTAAGATGACATCTCGAAGAAGAGATTCTGTGCGGTTTGGTCGAGCCGGTCATAGTCCCTCACCAGCACCTCGATGCCGCTCACCATGTCGGCATCCCAGCCGTTGAGCGAGGAGAGCACCTCTTTTTCGGTGATGACATAGAGCTTGTCGTAATCTTCGAAGTTGGTTTCATAGATGCCTGCGATGGTGAAGCGGCGGGCACGCACCGGCTCCTGCACAAAGTAACAGGTGAAGTTGTCGCCCGGCTTCAGATGCAACTTGTCGGCTATCTCGCGGGAGAGGATGGCCCGGTTGCCGGCAGCGGTGTCGCCGGGATGGATGATCTCCCCTTCCACCAGGTTCTTTCGGAAGAATGTCCAGTCGTACCGTTGCGACACCCCTTTCAGAACCACTCCCATGAAATCGGTGTCGGTCTTGATGATGCCCGGCTTGGTGATATATTCCTGGATGTGGCTGATGGCCGGATTGGAGGAGAGCATCTCTGCCAGTGTATTGGAGAAGGCGATGGGTGTCTGTTCATAGGATGGGTTGCTGTCGAAGGCGGTGACTTGGATATGGGAGCCGAAGCCTACCACCTTGGCGCGCACCTCCCTCTTGAATCCCACGATGATGCACACCGCCACGATCATGACCGCCAGTCCCAGTGTGATACCGGTGATGGCAATCCGTATGGCGGGGGAGGAGACCCGCTGGTTGTTCTGTCGGTCCCCCCTGTAGATCCTCCTGGCGATAAACAGCTCCGTATTCATCCCTGACTTTTATTTTCGGCGCGGATATGCTTCCAGCGCCTTCTCCAGCACCGTCAGCGCCTTCTCCAGGTCATCCCTTTTCAGTACATAGGCGATGCGCACCTCATTCTTCCCCAATCCCGGCGTGACATAAAAACCGGTAGCGGGTGCCAAAAAGACCGTCTGCCCCTCATGGGAGAAATCGGAGAGACACCAGGCACAAAAGGCATCGGCATCGTCAATGGGCAGGCGTGCCAGCGTGTAGAACGCCCCCTGTGGCATAGGGGAGTAGACCCCCGGTATGCGGTTGAGCCGTTCAATCAGATAATCACGGCGGCGCTTGTATTCGTCGAAGTTATGTTGCTGATAGGTGCCGTTCTCCTGCAGCGACGCGTTAGCCGCAATCTGCCCGATGAGCGGGGGACTGAGGCGTGCCTGGCAGAACTTCATCACCGTGTCGTGCACCCTGCGGTTCTTTGTAATCAGTGCCCCGATGCGGATGCCACACTCACTGTAGCGTTTCGAGACCGAATCGATTAGCACCACGTTCTCTTCTATTCCCTTCAGGTGACAGGCAGAGACATAGGGGGTGTCGTTGTAGATAAATTCCCGGTATACCTCGTCGGAGAAGAGGTAGAGGTTGTGTTTCAACACCAGCTGCCGGATCTGTTCCATCTCGCGGGGCGTGTAGACATAGCCGGTGGGGTTGTTCGGGTTGCAGATCAGGATTCCTTTGGTCCGCTCATTGATCAGCTGCTCAAAATCATCAATGTGAGGCAGGGCGAAACCCGACCCGATGGTGGAGGGAAGGGTGCGGATCACTGCGCCGGCAGAGATGGCAAAAGCCATATAGTTGGCATAGGCCGGCTCGGGCACGATGATCTCGTCGCCAGGGTTGAGGCAGGCCATAAAGGCATAGAGCACCGCCTCCGAGCCGCCTGCCGTTACAATAATCTCTTCGGGCGTCAGCTCGATATGGTATGTTTTGTAATACTCCGTCAGGTTCTCCCGGTAAAAACGATACCCGTCACTGGGACTGTATTCCAGCGTGGTGCGGTCGATCCCCCGGATGGCTTCCAGTGCCGAGGGGGGAGAGGGCAGGTCGGGCTGACCGATGTTGAGGTGATATACTTTGATACCCCGTGCCTTGGCGGCATCCGACAGGGGGGCAAGTTTGCGTATGGGTGAAGCGGGCATCTCTATTCCCCGCTGAGAAATTTCCGGCATAATCATTCGTGTTGACTGTAACCTGTTTTGATCTTTTTTCCTGCATGCAAGCAAGGGGCAAAGGTAATAAAAAGTTTCCCTTTCATTTGGGTTTTTGTATTTCTTTGTCGATGATCCATCGATATGGATTTGTCCGATATCGGATAAAAATGATCAGACGAACGGTTCGTTTAACACTTATTGTGCCCGGTTGGAGAACCAGTACCGTCCATTATTGCTATTTTTGCAATGACAATTTGAAAGAAACAACAAACATCACTACATGAAAAAAAATACGACACTGCTGCTGCTGACGGCACTGCTCTTTACCGGAATGTGCTCCTGTACCGGTCAGAAGAAAGAGACCGATGAGAAATTCCGTGCAGGCTGGGAGCTGGTCTGGGAAGATGATTTCGATGAAGGATTGAATGAAACCGAATGGACAAAGATACCCAGGGGAAAACGACTGATGGATCGTTATATGAGCCGCAATGATGCCTTATATCTATCGCAGGAAGGGAACCTGGTGTTGCGGGCGATGGAGAATTCGGTACCCAACGATACGATGCCCTTTCTTACGGGTGGAATCACCCGCGGAGGACTGAAGGCGGGAGCTGTCGCCCGTATTGAGGTAAAGGTTCGTGTGAATCCCGCTGAAGGAGCCACCCACTTTCTTTCGTTGTTGCCGGCGGACCGGTCGAAGCATATCTCGATCGATTTGATGGAACATTTCGGGTTGGATCAGTTCATTTACCAATCGGTATCGTCCGAATATACCACTACCGGGGGGATGGCCGAAAATCCGCCATCCAGCTCATTGGTGGGGGTGAATCCCACACAGTACCGCATCTATGGGGTGGAGAAGTACCCCGACAGCCTGGTTTTTTTCGTGGATGACCTTCGTACCCGTAAGTACCCGCGGATCCTTACCGACATGCCGGGGCAGTTTCCTTTCGATACCCAGGACTTTCAGCTGTTCCTCGGCATCCGGTTGAACAAGGATACCGATACTGCCAACCTGCCGGCTGACTTGCTGATTGACTGGGTAAGGATCTATAAACCGAAAGAGGGGATAGAGTGAGCAAACAGCCGCTCTTCGGCCAGCTTTTCATACTTCGTGCCTGCACGACCGTAATTGGCATAAGGGTAGATGCTGATGCCTCCGCGCGGGGTGAAGATGCCGGTCACCTCAATATATTTAGGATCCATCAGACCGATCAGATCTTTCATGATGATGTTTACACAGTCTTCATGAAAGGCTCCGTGGTTGCGAAAGCTGAAGAGATAGAGCTTCAGGCTCTTGCTTTCCACCATCTTCACGTCGGGGATGTAGTCGATGCGGATGGTGGCGAAGTCTGGCTGGCCGGTGATGGGGCAGAGGCTGGTGAATTCGGGGCAGTCAAAGGTGACCCAGTAGTCATTGTTCCGGTGCTTGTTGGTGAACGCTTCCAGTACATCGGGTGCATAATCCTGCCGGTATACCGTCTGTTTGCCTAAATGGCTAAGTTGCTCCTTTTCCATAGCTGAATGAATATTGGATGGGTGATGAATCAAACCGATCGGGGTGTTAATGCCCTCTTTCTGCAAGATAGGCTTTCAGCCCCCTGCGGCGGAGCAGGCAGGCGGGGCAATGACCGCAGCCGTCAGCTTTGATACCGTTGTAGCAGGTGAGCGTCTCATGGCGGATGAAGTCGAACACTCCCAGCTCGTCGGCCAGTTGCCACACCTCCTTCTTGTTGCGCCACATCAGCGGCGTGTGGATCACAAACTGTTGGTCCATTGCCAGGTTGAGCGTGGCGTTGGCCGATCGGATAAAGGTATCCCTGCAGTCGGGGTATCCGCTGTAGTCGGCTTGCGAGACACCCGTGACCAGGTGCCGGATCCCCTCTGCATAGGCCAGGGTGGCGGCGAAGGTGAGGAACAGCAGGTTTCTTCCCGGCACGAAGGTGTTGGGATAGGAGCCTTTCGGCTGCTTCTCATCCATCGTCATGGTGCGGTCAGTCAGCGAATTGGGTGCCAGCCGGGAGATGATGGAAGCGTCGAGCACCCGGAACGGGGTGGCGGTCATCGCTGCGATGCGGCGTGCATTCTCCACCTCTTGTGAGTGACGCTGGCCGTATGTGAAACAGAGGGTATGGACCTGTCGGAACTGCTGCTTTGCCCAGTAGAGGCAGGTGGTGGAATCCTGTCCACCCGAGAAGAGGACGAGCGCATCCTCCTGGTTGTATGTTCTCATTGTTCTTTGTTTTTTATGTGGTTCCCTAAGCTACACAGAAAAGCAATTGCTTTCCGATTGCAAAGATAGGATAATTCCCGCGATTTATCCTATCTTCTGATGCACTTGTACCATCCTTCTTAACAAAAAAGTAATCTTTTCGTAACGTGTATGTAATATTCATGTCGTACATTTGCATTGATGATCGCCTCATCGGTTTTTACACCGAGAACCCTTTTTTAGCAGCATGATGAAAGAAAGATTACTGGTTGTGGATGATGAAAAGGATATCTGTGATATCCTGCAGTTTAACCTTGAAAAGGAGGGGTACATCACGGATGTGGCCGCATCGGCCGAAGAAGCGCTGACGATGTTGACCGATCTGCACCAGCTACTGATCCTGGATGTGATGATGGGCGGCATGTCGGGCTTTATGATGGCTGAGAAGCTGCGGAAAGAGGGAAACTGCATTCCCATCATCTTCCTCACTGCCAAAAACAGGGAGAACGATATGCTGACCGGCTTTTCGCTTGGCGGGGATGACTATATCTCCAAACCTTTCTCGGTGAAGGAGGTGATTGCCCGTGTGAAAGCACTTCTGAAGCGCACATCCCTGGTGCGGATGCCGGCAGAGACCCGGTGGAGCTACCGGGGACTGACCATCGATATTCGTGCCGACAGGGTGTCTATTGACGATGCGGAGGTGTCACTCACCAAGAAGGAGTTTGAGATCCTGTCGTTGTTGGCACAGGTGGCTCCCAATGTGCTTACCCGTGCGGAGATCCTCGGCAGCGTCTGGGGCGATCATGAGTACGTGCTCGACCGCACCGTCGATGTGCATATTACCCGTCTCCGAAAGAAGCTGGGCGAGTATGCGGGCATCATTGTGAACCGTTCCGGTTTCGGTTATTACCTGAACCTCGATCCCGGGAAAGAGCCATGAAAAAAAAGTTCTCCTTCAAACGGCGCATCCTGCTGTCTTTCTCTCTGATCATTGCCCTCTTCACCGCGGGTGTCATCTTTTTTGAGCAGCAACAGGTGAAACAGGAACGTACCGGTAGCCTGGAGCGGATGCTCGACAACGATGCGCTGCTGATCGCAAACTACCTCCGGAAAAACCATATCCTCAGAGAAAATGATACCGCCAGGCTGGTAGAGCTGCTGCAGTATATGCATCCGGAGCTGCGCCTTACGCTGATTGGCCGCGAGGGAGAGGTGCTGTTCGACAACCGGATGGAAGCAGTTGCCATGGAGAACCACCTGATGCGTCCCGAGATACAGAAAAGCATCACCGAAGGCAGCGGTTCGGATATCCGCCGTTCTGCCAGCAATCAGTTGGAGTATCTTTACTATGCAAAGAAAACAGCGGGGGGCTTTGTCCGGGTCGCCTTTCCCTACGATGTGGATCTGCGCTCCTTTATTCATTCGGGCAATTCTTTTACCTACTATATCCTCCTCTTCTTTATCGTTTGTGTGCTGATGATGATTTATTTCGCCAATCGTTTCTCCAGGTCGATACGGGAGTTGAGAGAGTTCTCCCAGAACGTAAAAAAGGGAGCATCGATTCCTCCCTCTTTTGTTTTTGCCGACGACGAGGTGGGTGAGGTAAGCGCAGTCATTGTAGAAAATTACAACCTGTTGCAGGAAAACCGACGTTGTCTGGCAGCCGAGCGGGAGAAGCTGTTGCAGCACTTCCAATTCTCGGAAGAAGGTATCGCCATCTTCTCGGCAGCGCGGAAACAGCTTTATGCCAATTCCCATTTTCTGCAATATCTCAACGTGATCCTTGAGTCACCCACATTGATCACGGAAAATCTCTTTGCAGATCCTGCATTCAGGAAGGTGGTGCGTTTCCTCGAAAAGGATGCTCCATCTGAGCAGGTCTTTTCACAACGCATCAACAAGAGCGGAAAAATGTTCAATGTGCGGGTGATCATCTTCGAGGATCGAAGCTTTGAGCTCTATATCAGTGATATCACCAAGATGGAGAAGCGACGGCTGCTCAAACAGGAGATGACCAACAACATCGCTCATGAGCTGCGGACACCCGTGACCAGCATCCGCGGATACCTGGAGACGATCCTGAGCCTCTCCGGCGACGACATCGACGACCGTGTACGTGCCTTTCTCGACAGAGCCTATGCACAGACCATCCGCCTCTCTGAGCTCATCCAGGATATCAGCATGCTCACCAAGATCGAAGAGGCATCCGATCGGTTTGAACTGGAATCGGTGAATATCCGGGCTCTGCTGTACGAACTGGAGAGCGACCTGGCAGAGAAAATGGCGGAGAAGGGCGACCGTTTCATGGTTGAGGTGGATGAGCAGGTTGTGCTTTACGGTAGCCGGACATTACTCTACTCCATCTTCCGCAACCTGACGGAGAATGCCATCGCCTACGGCGGTGAGGATATTGACATCGTGATCCGTTGTTATAGCGGGAACGAAGCT
>Ga0265294_10003303_pt1 | contig 20712 bp, 17 predicted proteins | sample MunlanPumphouse3_FD_192504 | JGI IMG/M metagenome (GOLD analysis project Ga0265294, IMG submission 192504) | Groundwater microbial communities from a municipal landfill in Southern Ontario, Canada - Pumphouse #3 | ecosystem: Environmental > Aquatic > Deep subsurface > Groundwater | place...
TCACTTCGTGCTAAAACACTAAGAGAAAACCTTACCATCACTTCACAACAAAGACTTGGAAATGGTAGATCTCAGTTGCTTGATTTTATCTCTAAACACAAATCAAAATGCGGTGTAATCTACGCTTTTAGCAGAAAAGATGTAGAAGCAGTTGCTGGTTTTTTAAAAACAAAGGGTTATAAAGTTGGAGCTTACCATGCAGGGTTTTCAAGCGAGATAAGAGAGAGAGTTTACAAAGAGTTTATGTATGAAGAGGTTGATATCATAGTCGCCACCATTGCTTTTGGCATGGGCATAGATAAGAGTAATATCCGCTTTGTAGTTCATATGAGTATGCCAAAAACTGTTGAGAATTACTATCAAGAGATTGGTCGTGCAGGGCGTGATGGACTCTCAGCTGAGACGCTGCTTCTATACTCAAAAGGCGATGATTTGAAGATGCGCTCTTTTATCGATGTGCTCGAGAACAAAGAGTATAAAGAACTACTCTACAACAAGCTAAAAAAGATGTACAGCTATGCAAACTCAAGTGAGTGCAGACACAAACTTATAGCGAAATATTTTGATGATGAGATAGAGAGTTGCGAGGATGTTTGTGATAATTGTAGGCGTGGAAGTGTTGAGAAAGTTGATATCACAACAGAAGCGCAAAAACTTCTCTCTTGCATCTATAGATGCGAACAGAGATTTGGGCTTACGCATCTTATAGATGTCCTGAGAGGCTCTAAGGCCAAAAGAGTTTTAGAATTTAAGCATGATAAACTCTCAGTTTACGGTAAAGGCGAAGATATATCAAAAGATATTTGGAGTGCCATAGGAGATAGACTTTTTGAGCTAGATGCCATAGAAATAGGTGAGTTTAGAGCTATAAAACTTAAAAAATATGGGGCTGATATCTTAAAGGGTTTGGTTAAAGTTGAGATAGATAAACATAAAATGGCTCAGACTCCAAAAAAAGTAAAAAAAGAAAGTCTAACAACAGTTGATGATGAAATATTTGAGATGTTTAGAGTTCTTCGAGCAAAAATAGCCGCAAAAGATGAAGTCCCTGCATATATAGTTTTCTCAGATAAAACGCTAGTGGATTTTGTAGATAAACTACCACAAACAAAAGACGAGATGCTTGGTGTAAACGGGGTAGGAGAAGTTAAGTTTGAAAGATATGGAGAGGAATTTTTAGCTCTTTGTAGAGAGATAAAAATCTTATAAATTTTAAAGTTATGCAGGCGGGGCTAAAGCCCCACTTCCGGAAAACTTGATAAATTTTAAAGCTTGACATCTCTTTTGGAAGTTAGGTTTTAACCTCGCAAGGACAAGGCTTTCAAACTCTACACTAGCTTCAAAGCCTCATTTTCGAGGTATCTCATAATCTTGCACCACTAAGTTATGTAGAGTTTTAAAATGATATAATGGCAAAAATTTAAAAAGTAGAGTCTGTTTTGAAAAAAATTTTGATAATTAGTGATGGCAGTACGGGTGAACATTTTATACAAAGAGTTATTGAGACATACACAAGTGAAAATATCTACTATGTAATAGAACTCAAAGCTAAAGAGTATGAAGAGGTAAATCCTGCACGCTTTAAGTTTTATGAGTTTGATCCCACTAGCTTTTACAAGCTCTCAAACCTTCTAAAGATGGAGTTTGTTCAAATTATTATCGCTATGGATAGTCAACTAGATACTGAAAACACTATCAAAAATATAAGAATTGTCAAAAAAAATCTTCGTGTTATTGTCCTAAATCAGTGGGATATGCATAATGAAGACTCAGATGTTATTTTGGTTAATTCAAATGAGATCTTAGCTTCAAGACTCCTTGACTACTTGCCAAATGTTCCAGTAATTGCTCAAAATGTTGGAATAGGTGAGGGTGAAATAATGGAGGTTTTAGTTCCATTTGGAAGCTCTTTTGTTTATAGACATATTGGTGTGATAGAACAGAAAAACTGGCGAATAGTTGCCATATATAGAAACAGAAAACTTCTGATGCCATCACGAAGAAGAATGATTCAGCCAAATGACCTTTTAGTCTTAGTTGGAGAGCCTGCAGTTTTAAAGTCAGTTTATCGAGCTATTAAGAGAGAGCTAGGGCAGTTTCCTGAACCATTTGGCTCAAACATTCTTCTCTATGTAGATATGTGTTTAGTAAACTCAAGCACTATCAAAGAGATGATAAGACGGGCTGTTTTTGCACATAAAAAGTTTAAACATAACCTGATTATTAAGGTAGTAAATCCTAGCCATATTGAGACTCTTCAGTACATAAAAGAGTATAGAGATGAAAATATCATTGTAGATATAGAGTACAAATCAAAAGATTTAAGGGCTACTTTTTACAGTGATATAAAATCTTATCATATAGGGTTAGTTATTGTCTCATCTGAAATGTTTGGAAATTACTATACTAGAAGTACTCTTTATGAGTCGCATGTTCCAGTACTTAAGCTCTCAGATAGATCTTTTTCTAGTGTAAAAGATGCGGCTATTATATTAACCAACAACAGAGATTTGGAGAAGATCTCTTCTACCATTTTTGATATTTCTGAGCAGATGGGATTTAACTTAGAAATCTATAGCTATATGAATGAGCATGATGAGGGCAAAGACCAGATTATCGAACATTATAACAACCTAGCAGAGATATTTTCTAAAAACATTAAAGTTATTAAAGAGAATGAGAACCCTATAAGAGAACTTAGAAAAAAAGAGAACTTTGTACATATCTTGCCATTTACTCCAAAAGTCAAAAAGAGAAGAAGCTACTCACTTTTATCAACGGATAGCGAAAAGTTATATTATAAACTAGACGATTATCACCAAATATTTTTGCCTGTTCAACAATAGAGGGATAATTTAGCTCTTTTTTACTCTTTTTAAAGTATTATCTATCCTAACATAATTAAAAATTTGGATAGCTGATGCAAGTAAATATTCCCCTTAAAAAAACCGTTGACAACTCCTATGATATAAGCATAGACACCCTTAAAAAAATCCATTTTGACACAAAAGTAGCTATTGTAACAAACCCAAAAGTAGCAGGTTTGCATCTTGCATATCTTTTGAGCTTTATCAGTGCAAAAGAACTCTATATCATAACTGTTAGTGATGGAGAGGAGTATAAAAACCAACAAAGCATAGATAACGTTTTAGAATCACTCTTTAACCATAGATTTAACAGGAAATCAATGCTTATAGCTTTTGGCGGTGGTGTTATTGGTGATATGACGGGATATGCTGCTAGCATCTATCAAAGAGGCATCGACTTTATCCAAATCCCAACTACACTTTTATCTCAAGTAGATGCTAGTGTAGGCGGTAAAACTGGAATGAACAACGCTTATGGTAAAAATCTTATAGGTGCATTTCATCAGCCAAAGGCTGTTTTTATTGACCCTTACTTTTTAAACACACTAGCATCTAGAGAGTTTGCTGCTGGTGTAGCTGAGATGCTAAAGATGGCTATAACGTTTGATAAAGATTTTTTTCTTTTTTTAGAAGATGCAAATCTTAATGATAAGAATATTTTAGCAGAAGCTATAAAAAAAGCAGTTCAAACAAAGGCTAGCGTAGTTGCAAAAGATGAGAAAGAGCATGGTTTAAGAGCCGCACTAAACTATGGGCACACTTTTGCTCATGTTATAGAGAATGAGACAAATTACAAAGAATTTCTTCACGGTGAAGCGGTAGCTATAGGCATAGTTATGGCTAATGAAGTCTCACTTAGTCTTGGTCTGATGAGCAGCGATGAACTTTTAAGAGTTAAAAATATTTTACAAAAGTATAACTTACCAACAACATACAAGATAAAAAATACAAATAGTTTTTATGATTCATTTTTCTTAGATAAAAAAAGTTCAGATGAGAGCATTACTTTTATATTGGCAAAAGGCATCGGCGAGGTTGAGATTAAAAATGATATAGAGCCAAGTGTGATTATGCAAGCTTTGCATAAGTTTGGAGATGTTTAGATGAAAATAATCTTTTTTCTGTTTTTACTACTTAGCTCTATAGTTTTTGCAGAGTCTGAGCCTACTGAGAAGTTAAGTAAAGAGCAGCTCTTAAAAATGGAACAAGATAAAGAGCAACAAAGAGTTAAAAAAATCTCTGAGCATTTAAGTAGTTTAAAAAAGTTAGAAGAAGAGATATCTAAAGAGAGGGTTTGGACAAAAAGTTATGCATCTTACCTTACATCACTTGATGTTAGAGAGTCTCTACAGAAGATAAAAGAGCGTATAAAATATTTAAAAGATAAAAAAACGAAGACCCCTAGTGAGGAGGATGAACTAAATGCCATCATCTCAAAAGAGAAGATTCTAACTATACAGATAGAAAAATTTAAAGAAAAAGATAGTGCGCCATTTTCAACTCTTATAACTCCGCCAAATATCGAGGAGACTTCGAGTATTACCAATCCTTTTGATATCTTTACTGGCATCTCACTTATTAAAACTCTAAGTTCTGATTTTAATGATTATATCAAGAGAAAAGATGAACTAACTCAGCTTATAACGCTTTTGCGTAAAGAGAGAGACCTCTATAAAGAGATTGTGCTCATAGATGTAGATAATGAGTATAAAAAAGAGATAGAGAAGAAACACAAACAGTTAGAGAGATTTGAAACCGCTTTGGAGACTATGGAGATTGCATCTGAGGTTTACCAAAAAAGAATAGAGATTATAGAGCTAAATATCAACAAAGATATAGAAGTTCAAGTATTAAAACTTGGCAAGATAGGTGTAGTTGTATTGGTTGTGTTTTTGATATTTTTTATCTTAAAACTTATTGTTAAGAAGTATATAACTGACAATGAGCGATTTTATATGACAAATAAAATCATCACATTTTTAAATGTTACGCTTATCATAATAATCGTCTTTTTTAACTATATAGAAAACGCTAGCTATCTTGTCACCATACTAGGATTTGCCTCTGCTGGTATTGCTATTGCCATGAAAGACTGGTTTATGAGCATACTTGGCTGGCTTGTTGTGGTCATCGGTGGGAGTATTCATGTTGGAGATAGGATAAGAGTTGATTTGGGTGGAATGAAGTATGTTGGAGATGTGATGGATATCTCGCTTCTTCGCATGACAATACTTGAAGATATCACTCTAACATCAGTTACTGATAACAGAAGAGCAGGAAGAGTTATATTTGTTCCAAATAACTATGTTTTTACGCAAATGATAGCTAACTACACACACTCTTCACTAAAGACCGTTTGGGATGGTGTGCATATTACTATAACTTTTGATTCAAACCATAAAAAAGCTATGCATATAGCAAAAGAGATAGTTAAAAAATACTCCAAAGGTTATACAGATATAACAAGAAAACAGTTAAATAAGCTTAGAAATAAGTATAGTCTTAAAAACACAAATGTTGAGCCTAGAATCTTCTCCTTTATAAAGGAAAATGGTGTATCTATAGACTCATGGTATTTAACAAATGCTTATGCTACTTTGACACTTAGAAGCGTTATATCTGTAGAGATTGTTGAAGCTTTTAACAAAGAGGATGATATAACTATCGCATATCCTACTCAAAGGCTTCATATTCAAAACGAGGATAGAGTACCTCCTTTTGACACTAGCGAGGTTCTATAAATGATTATATCTACCACTGCTCAAAAGATTTTGTTCGCAAAAAAGGAGATTATATGAAAAAAGTATTTTTTAAGACTTTTGGTTGCAGAACTAACCTATATGACTCACAAGTTATGATGCAAGCGTTAAAAAACTACGAGATAACACAAGATGAGTCTGAAGCTGATGTGATAGTTATAAACTCTTGTACTGTAACAAATGGAGCAGATACACATGTTCGCTCATACTTAAGCCAAGTAGAAAAAACATCAGATGCAAAGGTATATCTTACTGGATGCGGTGCTCATACAAAAGGCGAATCACTTCTAAAGAGTGGTAAAGTTCATGGAGTTTTTGGGCAGAGTGAAAAGCTAAAGATAGAGAGCTTCTTACAAGAAGAAAAACCATTTTATGATGCTGGAGATTTAAACCATATTGACAATGCAGTTGTTGATGACTTTATCGGTAAGAGTAGGGCGTTTATAAAGATACAAGAGGGTTGTAGTTTTAGATGCTCCTACTGCATCATTCCCTTTGTAAGAGGTGATGCTAGAAGTATGGATGAGGCAAGGATATTAGAGCAAATCCAAAGGCTCGCATCTAATGGCTTTGGAGAGTTTATACTAACTGGTACAAATGTTGGAAGCTATGGACAAAAAACAGATAGCTCACTAGCATCTCTTATGAAAAAAATCTCACAAATCCGTGGGGTTAGACGTATAAGACTTGGAAGTGTTGAGCCTATTCAGATAACAGATGAGTTTAAAGAGATTTTGGGCGAGAGCTGGCTTGAGCGGCATCTTCATATTGCACTTCAGCACACTTCACCAAAGATGCTAAAGCTGATGAATAGAAGAAATGTTTATAAGCATGATTGTGAGCTTTTTGAAGAGTTAGCGTCAAGAGGCTTTGCTATTGGCACAGACTTTATAACAGGACACCCTGGAGAGACTGTGGAGTTGTGGGATGAAGCTATGAGAAATGTAAGAGATTTGCCACTTACGCATCTTCATGCATTTACATACTCTAAGCGTGATGGAACTCCATCAGCAACTCTAAAACCTGAGGTAAATGGTAAGCTTGCAAAAGAGCGTTTGCATGAGCTAGAGTCCATCATAAAGCAAAAAAACTTAGAGTTTAGAAATGCCTTTAAAGGCGACTTAGAAGTTTTGCTAGAGAGTCAAAAAGATTCTCTGTTTGTGGGACACGACCAACATTTTAACAAGATAGTGGTTGACTCTAAAGAGGACTTACTAGGAAACTGGGTAACTATACAAGACTATGAAATTAGAGGAGAATTTAACCATGCCAAACTCTAAGACTAACAGAATACTGCTTTACTTATCATCCTTTATTATTATTGCTCTGGTTCTTTTTGCTGTTCTTAGAGACAACTCTTCGATGATAACCCTTCGTGAAGCAAATAAGATTCTTGATAATCACACGGTTAGAAATGTAACTATTACCAAAGATTTCGTATATTTAAAAACTGATAATGATGTCTATAAGATAGCATCTTCACAAGTAAAACCTGAGATGTTTATAAACCATAAAGTTGAAGTTGGCTCTGGTTCAAATGTTATAGTCTATATACTTTTTACAGTTTTAGCTCTAGGAGTTGCTTCACTTATCTTTAGGTGGTGGCAAAAGAGAGAAAAGATAGTTGAGGGTGGTGGAGTTAGGGCTTCAGGAATTGAGATACAAAACACTCCACTAGAAGCTATGAGGAGCGATGTAAAGTTTAGTGATATTGGTGGCATCAGTGATGTTAAAATTGAGCTTGAAGAGATTATAGACTTTATGAAAAAACCAACAAGATATAAAAATTTTGGTGCTAGGATGCCAAGAGGTGTGCTCTTAGTTGGCCCTCCTGGTGTTGGTAAAACTATGATAGCAAAAGCAGTAGCTCATGAAGCTGGTGTGCCATTTTTTTACCAAAGTGGGGCCTCTTTTGTGCAAATCTATGTAGGCATGGGAGCAAAAAGAGTCCATGAACTTTTTTTAGCTGCAAAAAACTCAGCACCATCTATCATCTTTATAGATGAGATAGATGCAGTTGGTAAAAAAAGAGATGGTGTAAGAAATGATGAGAGAGAAGCTACGCTAAACCAACTCCTAACAGAGATGGATGGCTTTGAAAACCAAAGTGGCATCATTGTCATTGCAGCTACAAACAAGATAGAAGTACTAGACTCAGCACTCCTTCGTGCAGGTAGATTTGATAGAAGAGTCTTTGTAGAACTTCCCACTAAAAAAGAGAGAGCATCTATACTGGAAAAATATCTAAGTAGAGTTCCACATGACTTAGAAATTATAAGAATCGCAAATATGACTGTTGGCTTTAATGGAGCAGCCTTAGCTGCACTTGTAAATGAAGCTGCGTTACTGGCTTTAAGACAAAATGATAAAAAAGTAAATATAGACCACTTTCATCAGGTAAAAGATAAGGTAATGTTTGGAAAGAAAAAACTCCAGATGCTAAGTGATAAACAAAAAGCATATAGAGTGACTTACCAAGCTGCTAAAGCAATAGTGGCTACTTATTTTGATCTTGCATTTGAGAAGTTAATGCTCTCAAATGAGAAGCTAACTCCAACCACAGACGAGCCACTTATAAAACATGAGCTAGAATCAAGAATCAAGATGCTCTTAGCAGGAATGGCAGCTTGTGATATAAAATATGGTGAACATGCAAGCAGTGCTAAGGTTGATTTGGATGAGGCCAAAGAGCTTGTAGAGAAGATGCTAAAAGAGTATGGCATGGGCGATACTCTTATCTCTAGCGATGAGCAAAACGGAGCTCTTATCTCAAAGCTACACAAAGAGACAAAAACTCTTATAGAGAAGATGTCAGATGCCATGAAGATAGTTGAAGAGAAGCTCTCTGAGAGGGAGAGCATAACAAAGTCAGATGTTAAAGAAGCTATAGATGCAGTTCTTTAGTGGTTTTTCTCTACTACGTGAGAGTTATCTTTTTAAAGAGTATATAAATGATACAAAATACACAGTAGTTGGCTTTAGTTATGGAGCTATAAAAGCGCTTGAACATGTTAAAAAAACTCTAGCAGCTAAAAAAAGAGTAGATACCCTGCAACTTCTATCTCCTGCTTTTTTTCAAACAAGAGATGCTAAGTTTAAGAGGCTTCAACTTCTCTCTTACACAAAGGGTGAAGTAGTCTATATGAAACAGTTTATAAAGCTCTGTTTTGAGCCTTATGAAAAAAAGATAGTAGAGCAAAAAAAAAGTACAAAGCAAGAGCTAGAAGAGTTGCTTAACTATGAGTGGGACCTAGATGAACTAGAAGAATTAGTGCAACAAGGCGTAAAGCTAGAAGTCTATCTAGGCGAAAAAGACAAGATCATAGATGTAGAAGGTGCGAGAGAATTTTTTACTAAAGTTGCATCAGTAACATATATAAAAAATGCAAATCATTTTTTGCAAACTAGCTAATGTTACGCATTATAATAAGTAAAAGTTCATGATAGTGGCTTATAGTGGAGATGTCATCGGTTAGCACACCTATATCATGGAGTGTGCCATTGGTTAGCACACCTATATCATGGAGTGTGCAATTGGTTAGCACACCTATATCATGGAGTGTGCCATTGGTTAGCACACCTATATCATGGAGTGTGCCATTGGTTAGCACACCTAAAAGCTAGAAAAAACAGAGTTTTTTAAGAAACTAATCTAATAAGGAATAAGTATGAATAAAATTAAAATAGGCGTAATAACAGCAAGTGATAGAGCGAGTAAAGGGATATATGAAGACATCTCAGGTGTAGCAATTCAAGAGACTATGAAAGAGTACTTAAAGAGTGATTTTGAGATAGTTTATAGATGTATAGCAGATGAGCAAGGCTTACTAGAGGAAACGATGAAAGAGCTTTGTGATGAAGCAGAGTGTTGTTTAGTTGTTACTACGGGTGGAACAGGTCCAGCACTTCGTGATGTAACTCCAGAAGCGACTGAGAATGTGTGCGATAAGATGATGCCAGGCTTTGGTGAGCTTATGCGTCAAGTGAGCTTACAATACGTTCCAACTGCGATTCTTTCTCGCCAGACTGCTGGAATAAGAGGTAAATCACTAATCATAAATCTCCCAGGAAAACCAAAGTCCATACGTGAGTGCTTAGATGCAGTATTTCCAGCAGTTCCATACTGTATAGACTTGATTGAAGGGCCATATATAGAGACTAACGAAGAAGTTATAAAGGCTTTTAGACCGAAGGTAAAATAAACTCTTAAAGAATAAGTAGAGGGAGGTTTGTAAGCTATGCCTACGAGGTTAAAACCTCGCTTCCGAGAAGATGTGTGGCTTTGAAATTGGTATGGCTTTGAAATTGGTATGGCTTTTGGAAACGATGCTTCAAGGAATGCTAACCAGTGGCACTTTTTACTCTGAGCTTCTTTAAAATTAGAGTGTAATTTTAATTCCCACAGGGCAGTGATCTGAGCCTTCTATATGGTCTAGTATGTAGGCATCTTCGAGATTTTCAGCTAAATCTTCTGAGATGAAAAAGTAGTCTATTCTCCAGCCTATATTTTTTACCCTTGCAGATGAACGATATGACCACCAGCTATATCTGTCTAGCTCATCTCCATTTACATATCTAAAAGTGTCTATGTAGCCATGGGCTATGAGTTTATCTATCCAAGCTCTCTCAAGTGGTAGAAATCCAGATGATTTAGAGTTTGCTTTTGGATTTTTAAGGTCAATCTCTTTGTGAGCTGTGTTTACATCTCCACAGATTATGACAGATTTGCCATCTTCTTTTAGTTTTTCACAATAGTCCAAAAAGTCATCATAAAACTTCATCTTATACGCTAATCTCTCCTCATCTCTTTGACCATTTGGAAAATAGACATTAAAAAGTACAATATCTTCGTAATGAGTCTCTACAATTCTGCCCTCGCTCATAGTATCAATATGTTCACATATAGAGCTAAAATCGCTCTTCTTGCGACTCCAAGTCATAGTTCCACTATAGCCTTTTTTCGTAGCTGAGTTTATTATAATATCCTCATATTCCAAATCAAACATATCTTTTGGAATCTGCTCCTCTAGTGCTTTTATCTCTTGTAAGCAGAGTATATCTGGTTGATGTTCATCTATCCATCTGAGGGCTTCTTTGTTCGCTACTGCACGAATTCCATTAACATTCCATGAGATGATATTTATTGAGTTTGACATATACAAATTTTTCCAAAAGTGAAGTTATAAAGTTAAGTGCATTTATATGCAAGAGATTATAGTTGAAGTTAGCGCAGAGTTAACTTAGGGAAACATTATAGCCTTAAGGCATAAGTTTCCTAAGTCAAGCTTATATAAAGTTTACTTTAGAAAGATGATGCTTTAGTCCAAGCTCATCAGCTGGGCATCCAAGAGCAAGTCCTAGCATCTGCTGCATATGAAGAATAGGAAGTTCTACTTCTCGGCCGATAGCTTCAGAAGCGTGTTTCGTCTGCGTGTCGAGTTTTAAATGGCATAGCGGGCAAGGTGTTACCATCATGTCAGCATTACCGTCCATTGCTCCCGCTATTGCATTTCCAGTTAGGATAGATGCAGTCTTTGGAGCTTGAAGCTCTACATGAAAACCACAACATTTGTTTTTTTCAGTATAATCAACACTCATACCACCACAAGCTATGATAAGGTCATCTAGTGAAGTAGGGTTGTAAGGGTTTTCTTTACTCTTATGAGACTCATTTTGAAGCTCAGATGGGCGGATGTTGTGACAACCATAAAATGGTGCAATATTAAATTGGCTTAGAGGAGTTACAACCATCTCTTTTATCTTATCTAGCCCTATATCGTCTATGATAGCGTACAAGAAGTGGATAACATTTGAAGTGCCTTTATACTCAAGTCCAACTTCAGCTAACTTCTCATTTACCTTAGCTTTAAGTTCGGCATTGTTATCAAGGCGGTGTTTTGTCATTGCAGTATTTAGTTGACAAGTGTTACAGATAGTAACCATTGTAAGCTCGTGCTTTTCTGCATAAGCTATATTTCTAGCATTTAGCACAAGCGATAAAAAGTCATCATAATCTTGTAAGTGTGAAGCTCCACAGCATGATGCTTCTGTGAGTTCAATTAGCTCAATATTTAATTTTTTAGCTACTGCTAGTGTTGACATCATCTGCTCTGGAGTGCTCTGTTTTGCGGTACATCCTGTAAAAAGTGCGTATTTTAATTTTTCCATATTTTACTCCTAGAACTTTGCAGTTGATGATGATTTGACGAGTTTTTTAATTTCATCTAAGTTGTCTGATTTTGGCATATTCCAAGGTAGGACAATCTTACCTTTTCTAAACATTTGAAGGGCTACTGGGATATGTTTTACAATTGCTGGACCCTCAGAATAAAGAACTAAAGTACCCTCATCAAGCATACCGTGCTTAGCTATAGAGTTTTTAAATCCAACAGCGTGACGAGATGCTACAGTTGAAGTTGCAAGACCCTTTTTAAATAACATCAGATGAAGTTTTGTGATCTTACCAATAGGATTTATATCTTTTGGACAAGCTTCAGCACATTCAAAACATTTTACACAATCCCAAACACCTTGAGCCTCTTTGTGCATCTCTGTCAGTCTATCTGTTCCAGCTTCATCGCGTACATCTGCTTCAAATCTATAAGCCTTTGCAAACGCTGCTGGGCCAAAAAACTCATCATTTATCTCAACCACTGGACAAGCGTAGTGACAAGCTCCACACTGGATACATAAATCTGCATCGTCTAGCTCTTCAGCTTGTTCTGGTGAGACTAAGTGTTCATGCTCTGGATACTCATCAATATCAGAGATAAGATATGGCTTGACGGCTTCATGTTTTTGCCAAAAATCAGCCTTATCTATAATCATATCCTTTACAGCCCGCTTAATGCTTAGTGGCTCCAAAGTGATATCATTTCCAAAAAGTTCAATCATATCGTTCATATTTTCTTTACATGCAAGAGTTGCACGGCCATTTAGGTTAATAGCACAAGCCCCACATATTCCGTGACGACAGCTTCTTCGATATGAAAAGCTACCATCTAAATCCCATTTGATTCTGTTTAATATATCTAAAACAACCTCTTCAGAAGTTACTTCCATAGTGTAGTCTTCATAGTATGGAAGATAATCTACATCAGCATTAAATCGAAATACTTTGAAGTTTACTTTTTGTGTAGTTATATTGTGTGTACTCATAAGTTCTCCTTAGTATGTTCTTGGTTTGAGTTCATGTTTGCCAAGCTTAACAGCCATATAATCAAGTTTAATATCACCCTCATCATCCATGTATGCCATGGTATGTTTTAAGAAGTTTTCATCATCACGAGACTCGAAATCCTCTCTATAGTGAGCACCACGACTCTCTTTTCTAGCAATCGCACTCTCTACTATAAATGCTGAGTAATCAAGCATATGACCAAACTCTATAGCTTCTTGAAGTTCAGTGTTAAAGAGTTTTGATTTATCTTTGATGCGAATATGTTTAAATCTTTTACGCAACTCTTTTACTTTTGCTATTGCAATCTCAAGTGTCTCACCAGTTCTAAATGCACCAGCGTTATCAGTCATGCACCGTTGAAGTTCATCTCTTAAGAGCGTTACAGTCTCATCGCCATTATTGTTTAGGATAAAGTCTATCTCCGCTTGCGCATTTTTGGCATCTTCTTTTGTAGCAACACGAAGCTCTATGTTGTCTATCTCATCTACCATTGTTTTTCCAACAAAACGACCAAAGAGTAGAGCCTCTAAAACAGAGTTTGCGCCAAGACGATTTGCACCGTGAACAGAGACACAAGAACACTCACCAGCAGCGTAAAAACCTTCTACAAACTCATCATTGTTTTTACGAACATTTCCTGCAGTATTTACAGGGATACCACCCATAGAGTAGTGTGCAGTAGCAGAGATTAAGATAGGTTCTTTAATCATATCTAGCCCTAAAAATGTTAGAGCTAAATCACGAAGTTCAGGAAGCCTCTGCATAATGATATCTTTACCTAAATGTGTTACATCTATATAGACTGCATCTTTTCTAGGACCAACACCGCGGCCCTCTCTTATCTCATTTAAGATAGCACGGCTAACAACATCACGAGATGCAAGCTCCATAGCGTTTGGAGCATACTTTTCCATAAATCTCTCGCCTAGTGAGTTAAAGAGTTTTCCACCCTCACCACGAGCAGCTTCTGAGATTAAAACTCCATTTCCTGAGAGTCCAGATGGATGAAACTGAACAAATTCCATATCTTCTAAAGGAAGTCCATGACGAGCAACTATTGAGAGTCCATCACCTGTATTTGCATGTGCGTTTGAGTTTATCTTATAAGCACGAGCGTAACCGCCAGTAGCAAACATTACTGATTTTGCGTTAAATATAGCAGTTTGCATATCTCGAATATTAAAAGCTACTATCCCGCTTACCTTGCCATCTTTGTAGATGATATCAGATGCATACCACTCATCCCAAAATGAAACACCAACGCGAAGGGCTTGTTCATAGATAGTTTGAAGCAGGGTTAAACCTGTTCTATCCTTTGCATAACATGCACGAGGAGACGATTGGCCACCAAAAGGGCGTTGTGCGATTTTCCCATCAGGAGTTCTACTAAAAGCAGCTCCCATTCTCTCAGCCCAGCGAATAGTCTCTGGTGCTTTTTGGCACATAAACTCAACAGCATCTTGATCTGCTAAGTAGTCAGACCCCTTTACTGTATCAAACTCGTGTAACTCAACACTGTCTTCGTCACTAAATGCTGCATTGACTCCACCTTGAGCAGCACCAGAGTGACTTCTCAAAGGGTGTAGTTTTGTAATAACAGCAACTTTTTTTCCCGCATTTTGCAATTCTCTTGCAGCAGCACAGCCCGCTAGGCCTGCTCCAACAACGATTGCATCGTAAGTATAAATAGGAATACTCATTAGCTTTCCTTCGTTTAAAGATATAAAAAATAAGCTTGATTATAGCGTGAGAAGCCTTTGTGAATGTTAAATACAGGCTTTAAGGGAAGGAAGTTAAAGTTTGTTACTAATTGACACAATTATAAGTATTTGAAATAGATATCGTCACTTTTAGTAACAATGTTCTGCCGTCTAGATAACTGATGGCTCATCTCAAAACGAGGATAGTAGTTTTACTAATACTCTTTACAAATGGCAAATATAGATATCTAATGATATAATGTCAGATAATTTATAGTCTTTTAAATGCCATTAAATAACAATATATATAAAAGAAGTATGCTTGAATCTAGAAAATTATTTTATATCTCAGTTTGATAGTAATCGCATCGGGGATGATGGTGCTCTAATTGGCTCTATGGTTTACTCTAAAGATGCTTTTTTTGAAGACGTGCATTTTAAAACCAAGTGGATGAATCACTATCAAATAGCACAAAAATCCATGATGGCAAATATCTCCGATGCAATTGCTATGAACGCTAAACCAAAGTACGCACTTCTAAGTGTAGCTATGCCGCGCACTATAACCAAAGAGCAGATGCGAGACTTAGTCCGTGGTTTTAGAGAGACTGCAAAAAAATTTGACTTAGAGATAATTGGCGGAGATACTATAAGTAATATAAAACTTGATATTACTATAACTATAATCTCACAAACGGCAAAGCCACTACTTAGAAGCGGTATTAAAAATGGTTATCTCTTAGCTCATACAGGAGTACTTGGAAGAAGCAAAAAAGATTTTTTAAAACTTAGAAATCTTGGTAAAATCCATACAAAATCTAAGTTTGTAAATATACAACTAAGAGATAAGTTTGTACAAAAATCTAGCAGATATTTAAGCTCAGGCATGGATATTTCAGATGGTCTTTTTAGTGATTTGGATAAACTTGCTTCTATAAATAGACTAGGATTTAGATTTTTTAAAAAAATCCCAAAAAGAGTGGCTTGTAGTGGTGAAGAGTATGAGATGCTAGTCGCATTTGATAAAAGATATATAAAGGCAATAAAAAGAGTGGCAACACAAACAAGAACACCGCTAAATATTTTCGCATCAAGTGCGAGAACCAGATACACCAATAGATGCAAAGCGCATCATTTTTAAAGGCAAAAAATATGGATAGATTTTACTCGCTAGATCACTCAAGTATAGATTTTCATTTTAAACAATCTCCTAGAGACTTTGTAGTTGAAGAGATTCCTCTTTATGAGTTTAGCGGTGATGGAGAGCATCTTATACTCTTTATCAGAAAAAAATCTCTGAGCACTCCTGAGATGATAGGTGTTATAGCTAGGTTTTTAAATATCAAAAATAGAGATATAGGCTATGCAGGATTAAAAGATAAACATGCAATGACTAAACAATATATCTCAGTGCATAAAAATTACGAAGCACAACTTGAGAGTTTTGAACATGAAAACATTAAGATAATCTCAAAGCATTACCACAACAACAAGATCCGTATCGGGCATTTAAAGGGCAATAGATTTTATATAAAGGTAAAAAAAGTAAATCCTACAAGTGCTATAAAGATAGATGAAGCTTTAAAAAACCTAGAAAAATACGGGATGCCAAACTTCTTTGGATATCAAAGATTTGGTAATGATGGAGATAACCATATACTTGGAGAAAAACTAGCAAAAGGTGAAGCAAAAGAGCGAAATCCTAGAGTAAAAAAGCTTCTTATAAATGCTTATCAGAGTCATCTTTTTAACCTTTGGCTCAGCTCAAGGTTAGAGTTAAATAGACTTATAAATAATTTTGAGACATTAGAGCTAGAGTCAGTTTTAAATATGCCAAATAATGAGTTAACAAAGTTAAAATCTCAAAGCCATCCATTTAAACTTATACAAGGCGATGTGATGGAACACTATCCTCATGGAAGATTGTTCGACTATGAAGAGAGTGCTGAGGATTTAGAGAGATTTAACAAAAGAGAGATAGCACCGACTGGGCTTTTATGTGGCAAAAAAGTAAAAATTGCCTCAGGATTAGCAAGAGGCTATGAGAAAGATTTTGATGATGAGATAAATGCTGATGGTGCTAGAAGATATGCATGGGTATTTGCTGAAGATATCGAGGGAAGATTTAACAAGATAGAGGCTCAGTATGAGTTTAACTTTACACTTCCAAAAGGCTCATATGCAACAGTTCTTATAGAAGAGATTGCAAAGCGTAAGCTTCTTTAGAAAGTTCGAAGAGCTTCACAAGAAAGTTCGAAGAGCTTCACAAGAAAGTTCGAAGAGCTTCACAAGAAAGTTCGAAGAGCTTCACAAGAAAGTTCGAAGAGCTCCACAAGAAAGTTCGAAGAGCTTCACAAGAAAGTTCGAAGAGCTTCACAAGAAAGATCGAAGAGCTTCATAAAGAAAGTTTATAAAGAAAGTTAAAAAAGCTTCTTTAGAAAGAGAAATATAAACGAATAAAAGGATAAAAATAAAATGAGTAAACATATAACATCAGCTATCTCACAAACTTTTGGAAAGTTTGCAAATAAAGAATTTCCAAAATGGTTTCAAAAGATTGTAAACAACTCTTATGTTGGGTTGATGGGCTTAGATATGCGAGAGTTTCACATAGCAGAGTCATACAAAAGTCTAAACGCACTCTTTATAAGAAAACTAAAAGAAGATAGAGCATACTCTCTAGATGCAGATGATTTTATATCGCCGTGCGACTCCTTAGTTTCAGCTTGTGGCAAGTTACAAAAGGATTATGCACTTCAGATAAAAGGCATGAGATATTCAAGTGATGAACTTTTAGGTGAGCACTTTAGTGATGATGAAAAAAGTAGCGTATATGATGGAGAATTTATAAACTTTTACCTATCTCCAAAAGACTATCACCGTTACCATATTCCAACAAATCTGAAGGTTCTAAAAGCTGTGCATATTCCAGGAAAACTCTATCCTGTAAACAATCCATCGCTTAGAAAAAAGCTAAATCTCTTTATAGAAAATGAGAGAGTTGTTTTGATGTGTGAAAACTCAAGCGGCAAAAAGTTTTTTATAGTCCTAGTAGGAGCTTTAAACGTTGGTGTGATGCAAGTCTCATTTGAGAGTGCAATAAAAACAAATGCATCTGCGACTACTTCAAGCATTTATGAATACAAAGATCTCTACTTAAACAAAGGTGATGATTTTGGATGTTTTGAGATGGGCTCAACCATAGTTGTCTTGGCTCAAAAAGGTATGCTAGAGCTTAAAGACATAGATAATACAGATGTGAAATATGGAGATACTATAGCTAGAAATGTATAAAACAAAAGAAGAAAAGAAGCAATATATAGAGAAGATTTTTAAAAACAAAGCACTATTTGAGTGGGAAGTTTTGCATGTTTCTTCTCACTATGATAGGCTTGAAATCATGGAGGTTTTAGCACATATTTTAGTTCGAGAAAAATTAAGATATGAGCTTAATTTCTTGTATTTAAAAAGCTATGATGATTTTAATTTTTCACAAATAGTAAATATTATATTTCACGAGATTGCCAATGAATGGGTTAGTTTTGCAACTGATATTTTACACTACCCAAAGCAAGATGCTATACAAGAGCTTCAAAATAAAATAAGAGTACGCTTTATCCACTCCTTAGCTAAAGAGTACTATGAAAAATATAGACGAAAAATTTTTGAAGAGGTTGGAGATACTTTTATAGAACTAGTAGCAAGCACAAGTAGTGAAAAAAGCATAACAAGAGTGATCCATGAAACTTTAGAAAGTAGCTTAATAAAAAATAGACAGATATTGGATATGCATAATTTCAAACAACTTTATAAGAGAACAAAGATAGCAAGAAATATAAAAAGTTCTGATATAAATAGCCTAAAAATCAAGATAAATGATTTAAAAACTCTCTACGGAGATGCTAGTATAAATAAAGATGAAAAAGAGAGACTCTATAGTCAGATAGAAAGAGCACATAAAGAGCTAGAAAGGCTTGCAGACTGTGGACTAGACAATTTTGACAAGGCTATAAAAAGATTAAAAGACACAATGGTTCAGTCTATGATGAGCATGACTGATTGTAAGCTTTAACAAGCTCTAAAACTTATAAGTAGCTATAGCTCTAAAGTAGTTTGCGTCTTTTTTACTAGATGCGAACTTTAAACTCTCATATCTTAGATAGATTGAAGTCTCTTTTATAATAAAAAAGTGTCTGGCACCCTTTTATAAAGGAAGCGAAGATTTATCTTCGCCGTTGACGAGGTTAAAACCTCGTTTCCAAGTGACATGTATAGGAAGCGAAGATAAATCTTCGCTAATTATAAAAAAGTGTCTGGCACCCTTTTATTTTTTAGTAGACCTCTTTTCTATGCGCAATCCTGATAACCGTTATAAGTAGAATGTCATTTTCTTTTAAATAAACAATTCTAAAGTTGCCGGCTCTTTTTCTAAATTTACCTTTGTGTGTACCTTTTAGAGCTTTATCACCCGTAAAAACACCTTTTTCCAACTCTTTGATTTTGTCAAAAATAAATTGCTGATTTTCTTTATCAATTTTTTCCAGTTCTTTTAAAGCGTATTTTGAAACAATGATTTTAAACATTATTTTAATCCAAGCTCAATGGCGACTTGTTCAAGCGAAAAAACTTCTACATTTCCTTTTTTTACTTCATCAATCCTTTTATCTGAAATCATTTCATCAAGTGTGTCAAAATACATGCTAACCGCTTTTTCTATAAGATATGTTCGACTTCTATCTAGTTCCAGTGCATAACTGTCCAAATCATTAAGTAGTGATTCTTCAAGCCTGATGTTAATAGCTTTTTTCATAATGTATATCCTCGTCTTTTATTGTAGATACATTGTACTACATACTCTTTTTTTTGTCAAGATAGAGGTGATTTATTTGACCCATTTTTTATTAGCGCAAATTTAGCCATTGCTTTAGAAAAACAAAATAAAGGTAGGGATAAAAGTAATAAATTCAAGAGAATCGGCATTAGGTTAAGCAAAAAAGAAGAGTAATAGTGAAGAAAATATTGATTAAGATAGAACTAAGTTTTTGCATAAAAGAGTGCATAAAAGAGTGCCTGACACCCCTTTTTTAAAAAACTTATAAATCTTTAATATTTTATATAAAATTTATGAGGTTTTAAGGTGGCGACTGACACCCCTTTTTTAAGGTGGCGACTGACACCCCTTTTTGACACCCCTTTTTTTAAGGTGGTAAAAAGTGGAGATTCATGCACAGGGGTGTAGATTTAACGAGGTTAAAACCTCGTTTCCGAGAGAGTAGTAAACAGGAAGCAAGGTTTTAACCTTGCTCCTTATGTTTAGCTTTTGGCTAAATTTTTAACTATTATTTATATAGCAGTAATTAAACTAAAATGAAACTAAAATGCCACTTAAATCAGTTAAGTTAGTTACACCTGTAAGCTGAACCATAATGTCAGAATTTTGCATTCCTGCAACACCGTCACCTTGAACTACATAAGTGTTTTCACCGTACACAAATGCAGCAGTGCCGTTTGAAGTGCCAAGTTCTGTAAATACCGCAGTTAACATAGCTTCTATAGTTGTAACGCTTTCTGCAAAAGTTACTACACCGGTAGTTACGGAAGTTATGCCTGCATCTTCGCTAGTAGCTAATAGTGCAGTTCCATAACCTAAGCCCAGTTTATCTGCAGCGGTATCGAAATAAGATATAGAATCAAAAGTATCTGTACCGATATATGAGTCGGAGGCTGTACCTGCACTACCTTGATTATCATCAGTTCCAACAGCGGTCGGAGCATCTATGCCTTCATCCGCTGCTGTTGTATCATCAGCAACTGTTACCGCTTCTGGTGCTGGTGGTGTAGCTGAAACTGCAATAGTTAATGTACCAGCTCCATCAGTGATGTTGATGACACTATTAGTATCAGTATTTGCTGCAGTGTATGACTCATTAGCATTAATTAAAGTTGCAAGTCCTGTTGCAATGTTTGCTAAAGTATTGCCATCTAATGCAACATAGTCAAAGTCAACATCATCAATTGTTACTGTATAAGTAGCACCAACAACAACTTCTGTATCAGTTAAGTCAATATCACGCTGTGTTGAAGAATCTGCAATATCCGCTGCTGTTGTATCATCAGCAACTGTTACCGCTTCTGGTGCTGGTGGTGTAGCTGAAACTGCAATAGTTAATGTACCAGCTCCATCAATGATGTTGATGACACTATTA